>Ga0209540_10000475_pt1 | contig 37933 bp, 36 predicted proteins | sample BarGraIncu01121A_FD_184501 | JGI IMG/M metagenome (GOLD analysis project Ga0209540, IMG submission 184501) | Arctic peat soil microbial communities from Barrow, Alaska - Barrow Graham LP Incubations 011-21A (SPAdes) (version 2) | ecosystem: Environmental > Terrestrial > Soil > Wetlands > Peat... | reverse complement strand
AGTACTTCCGCGGGTCGGTGATGACGCCCTCGATCACGCTGGCGGCCACGGTGGCCGGGCTGCCGAGGTAGACGAACGCGTTGCCGTTGCCCATCCGCCCCTTGAAGTTGCGGTTGGCGGTGGAGATGACGTTCTCGCCGTCGGAGGGCACGCCGTTGTGGGTGCCGACGCACGGTCCGCAGCCCGGGGTGACCAGCGCGGCGCCGGCCTCGACGAGCGTCTGGATGTAGCCGGCCGCGATGGCGTCCAGCAGGATCTGACGGCTCGCCGGCGCGACAATGAAGCGAACGTCCGGGTGGACCTTGCGGCCCTTCAGGATCGCCGCGGCGATGCCCAGGTCCTCGAGGCGGCCGTTCGTGCAGGTGCCCAGGAAGCCCTGCTGGATCGGGGTGCCCGCGACCTCCTCGACCGGGGAGACGTTGTCGACGCTGTGCGGCTTGGCCACCTGCGGGCCGATGTCCGCGGCGTCGCAGGTGAGCTCGCAACAGTACCCGGCGTCGGCGTCGGGCTCGACGGGCGCGGGGACGCGCTCGCCGCGGCCCTCGAACCACGCCAACGTCTTCGCGTCGGCCTTCATCAGGCCCGCCTTGGCGCCGACCTCGATCGCCATGTTCGACATCGTCATGCGCGCGTCGACCGACAGCGCGTCGATGACGGGCCCACCGAACTCGATGGCCTGATAGGTCGCGCCGTCGGCGCCGATCTGCCCGGCCAAGTACAGGATGAGGTCCTTTGAGAACACGCCGGGGGCGAGCTCGCCGGTGTAGGTGACCTTCATGGTCTCCGGCACCTTGAACCACAGCTTGCCCGCGGCCATCGCAGCGGCGCCGTCGGTGGAGCCCACGCCGGTCGAGAAGACGTTGAGCGCCCCGTAGGTGCAGGTATGCGAGTCGCAGCCGACCATGAGGTCGCCCGGAACGACGTGGCCGTTCTCCGGGATCAGCTGGTGGCACACGCCGCAGCCGACGTCGTATACCTTCACGCCCGTGCGCTTGCCGAACTCGCGCATCTGGGTGTGCAGCGCGCTGACGCCCTCGATCGGCGACGGCGAGGAGTGGTCCATGACCACGGCGACCTTCTTGGGGTCGAACACCTCGGTCACACCCATGCGCTCGAGCGCCTTGATGGCGAGCGGCGAGGTGCCGTCCTGCCCCATGACGAAGTCCACGTCGGCGACGACGATGTCACCGGCGTGGGCGTCAGTGCCTGAGTGGGCCGAGAAGATCTTCTCGGCGATCGTCTTTCCCGCTATCGGACCCACATCCCTTCGCAAGTGGACGTACCAAGAGGCGCGGCGCGCCGGCTTTGCTTCCTAGGAGCCGTTGCCGATGCCCATCGACTTCTGGAAGTCCTTGTAGACGTAGATGAGCTCTTTGTCGTAGAGGGAGCGCTTGAGTTCGATCGACATCGTGCGCACCAACGGCAGCATGGCCGCGGCCTGCTCCGGGGTCAGGTCGATGCCGTACTCGTCGAACTTGAGCAGGATCGCCTTGCTGCCGGAGTGCTTGCCTATGACGATCTGGCGTGACAGGCCCACCTCTTCGGGCGCGAAGACCTCGTAGGTCTTGGGGTTCTTGATGACGCCGTCGGCGTGGATGCCGCTCTCGTGCGCGAACATGTTGGTGCCGATGATCGACTTCCACACGGGGATGGTGCGGCCCGCGGCCTGCGCCACGTACTCCCCCAGCTCGCGGAAGCGCTTGGTGTCGAACTGGATCTGCTCGAAGCCCTCGACGTACTTCAGCGCCATGACGACCTCTTCGAGCGCCGCGTTGCCGGCGCGCTCGCCCAGGCCGCCCACGGTGACGTTGACCCAGGTCGCGCCCGCGTGGATGCCCGCGATGGCGTTCGCCACGGCCATGCCGAAGTCGTTGTGCGTGTGCATCTCGATCTCGAGGCCGGACTCCTCGCGCAGGGCCTTGATGACCTGGTAGGTCCTGAACGGCTCCATCAGCCCGATGGTGTCGCAGAAGCGCAGGCGATCGGCGCCCTCGGCCTTGGCGGCCTTCGCGTACTCCACGAGGAACCCGAGCTCGGTGCGCGACGCGTCCTCGGCGTTGACCGACACGTAGGTGTCCGGGTTGTGCGCCTTGGCGAAGGCGACGGCCTCGCTGATCGTGGACAACACCCACGGGCGGTCCTTCTGCAGCTTCGTCTCGATGTGGATGTCGGAGGTCGCCAGCGAGATGGCGATCGCGTCCACTCCGGTCTCCAGCGTCGTCTTGATGTCGTTCGTGTTCGCGCGGGTCCAGCCGAGCACTGAGGAGCGAAGGCCCAGATGGGCGATCTCCTCGATCACGTCGCGCTCGTCGCCGCCCATGGCGGGAATCCCGGCCTCGATCTGGTCGATGCCGATCTCGTCGAGCAGCTTGGCGATACGGACCTTCTCTTTGTTGGCGAACACCACGCCGGCGGTCTGCTCGCCGTCGCGCAGCGTGGTGTCGTCGATCTTGACCTGGTGCATGCCGAGCTGACTCTCGATCGGCATACCGAGCGGCACAACGTGCTCCACGGGATCGATCCTCCTTCGGGAAACCGCAAGCGGGCGCATACCCGCTCCGGAATGAACCAGTTTAGCGTGAGCGACCCTGAAGCGGAAGAGAAAGGGCAGGGCCCGTCTCGTATCGAGACGGGCCCTGCGTACGCCCAGATGTATATTGGACGTCTTCTAGTATGAGAACTCGTAGCTGGAGCCCGCGACCATGACGCCCGTAGTGTACACGGTGCTCCGGCAGACGCCCGAGTCGGCGTCGTATCAGTCGTATGCGTCGATCGTGTACGCACGCGCCGACGCGCGACTCGTCGAGGTGACAACCGCCCGCCCGCGGTCGGATCCTGAAGCGTGGCGCGAGGAGCGGTGACTCGCGGTCTCCATCATCGGCGCTCCCCGTCCGACGCGCCCGGACGATGTCCGAGCAGATCGAACAGGGTGCCGTTGCCGTAGCGCAGCCCGCTGAGGCCACCGAACCCAGTGCCCAACGCCACGCCCCACACCACGTCGTCACCGGTGGAGACACCCCACCAGGCCAGCGCGGTAGCAGCCACGACGATCACGACGCCGGCCGCAACGAGCGCCCGAGTCCCGAAGCGCTTGAGCGCGAGGGCCACAGAACGCGCCAAGGCCGCCGAAGCGATGAACGCGACGACGCCCGCGACCACGGTCAACACACCCTGCATCGGACCCCCGGTGACTCCATGCGATCGGAATGCAGGGGGAGCGTAGCATCTTCTCGCAAACCTGTGTGCTCGGGGCGACGAATGATCGGCCTGACGAACCGCCACGACGAAGGGTCAGTTCAACGCCGTCGGAAGAGGTCGTGAAGCGACCTGGGGCGTCCCCACGGGGGCTGCGGCGGGCATCCGGCGCGCCGGCAACCGTTCTCGCAGGTCAGCGGGGGGCCGAAGCGTGCGGAAGAGCGTTCTGACGACCGTAGGGCGCGATCGAGCACTACGAGCCGAGCTTCCTCGCCAGCACCTCGTTGACCACGGCCGGGTTCGCCTGTCCCTGGGTCTCGCGCATGACGGCGCCCACGAAGTAGCCGATGAGGCCCGTCTTCCCGCCGCGGTACTGCTCGACCTGGCCCGGGTTCGCCGACAGCACGCGGTCGACGATCTCCTCAAGGGCCGCCACGTCGGAGACCTGCTTCATGCCGAGCCGTTCGATGACCTGGAGCGGACGCTCGTCGGTGACGCTGATCTCGGCGAAGACCTCCTTGGCCTGCTTGCCGGAGATCGTGCCGTCGGCCACGAGCTGGACGATGCGCGCCAGCTTGCGCGGCGTGACCGTCGCCCCCCACGCCGGACAGCCCTCCGCGTTGAGATAGGCGGTCAGATCTCCGAGCACCCAGTTCGCGACCTGCTTGGCGTGCTCCATGCCGGCGCTCTCGACCGCCTCGACGTAGTAGGCCTCCAGATCGCGATCCTCGCCGAGGATGCGAGCGTCGTGCGCCGGCAGCCCGTAGAACGCGGCGATGCGCGCCTTGCGTGCGTCCGGGAGTTCGGGCAAGCGCTCGCGCACCCTCGCGACGTAGGCCTCGTCGAACGTGAACGGGACCATGTCGGGCTCGGGGAAGTAGCGGTAGTCGTGCGCCTCCTCCTTCGAGCGCAGCGACGAGGTGCGCTTGGCGCCGACGTCCCAGTGCCGCGTCTCCTGCACCACCGTGCCGCCGGCCTCGAGGAGGTCGGCCTGGCGGACTATCTCGTGGGCCAGCGCGTCGTGCAGCGCCTTGAACGAGTTCATGTTCTTGACCTCGGCCTTGACGCCGAACTCCTCCTGGCCGCGCGGCCGCACGGACACGTTCGCGTCCACGCGCATCGAGCCTTCCTCCATGTTGCAGTCGCTCACGCCGAGCGACAGGAAGACGAGCCGCAACTTCTGCGCGAACTGCCGTGCCTCTTCGGGAGTGCGGATGTCGGGTTCGCTCACAAGCTCCATGAGCGCCGTGCCCGCGCGGTTGAAGTCCACGAGCGAGTGCGTGGCGCCCGCGATGCGGCCCTCGCTCCCCCCGACGTGGATCATCTTGCCCGTGTCCTCCTCGAGGTGGATGCGGGTGATCCCGACGCGGGTCGTGTAGCCGTCATCGCCCTCGTCGGAGAGCACGCCGTCACGGATCACGCGCTGGGTCGCCCCAAGCGCGTCCAGCTCGACGTCCATGTGCCCACCGAGGCAGAACGGCACGTCGTACTGCGAGATCTGGTAGTCCTTCGGCATATCGGGATAGAAGTAGTTCTTGCGATGGAACTGCGCGTTGCGCGCGATGTCGCATTCGAGCGCGAGACCCGCGAGGATGGTCGACTCGATGGCCGCCTCGTTGGGCACGGGCAGGGCGCCGGGCATGCCGAGACACACCGGGCACACGCGCGTGTTGATCTCACCGCCGAAGGCGACGGGACATCCGCAGAACATCTTCGTCTTGAGCGAGGTGAGCTCCGTGTGGATCTCGAGGCCGATGACGGCCTCCCACTTCACGAGCACCTCGGCGAGGCGGTCCTTGCCCACGTCCGGTCCCTTCGTAGAGATATGCGAGCGAAGCGGCGCCGGGACGTGCTCCCGACGCCGCGCGAGTGCGCTATCGCGATTGTATCCGAACGCCCGGTCAGTGCCTCGGCCGGCGCTACACCCGGTCGCGGACGACGCTCGTCCCTGCGCGGCCGGCCACGATCTCGGCGATGTCCTCGAGCCGCCCGATGGCGGCGCGGTTCCCGGTGGAGTTGACGAAGCGCGTCGCGGCCTCGACCTTGGGGCCCATCGACCCGGCGGCGAACTCGTGGGCCGCAAGCTCCGACGGCGTGACGCTCGTCAGCAGCCGCTGCTCCGGCGTCCCCCAGTCGGCGTACACGCCCTCGGCATCGGTGGCCATCACGAACAGGTCGGCGCCGATCTCGCGGGCCAGAAGCTCCGCGGCGAGGTCCTTGTCGATGACCGCCTCGATGCCGACGAGCGTGCGCGTCCCGTCGGGCAGGTACACGGTCGGGATGCCGCCGCCGCCCGCGCAGATCACGAGGGTGCCGTGCTCGATGAGCCACTTGATGGGACGCAACTCGAAGATGCGCTTCGGCTCCGGCGAGGCGACCACGCGACGCCACAGATCGCCGTCCGGCTTGACCGTCCAGCCCTTCTCCGCGGCGAGATGATCGGCTTCGGCCTTGTCGTAGCACGGGCCGACGAACTTCGTAGGATCGGCGAAAGCGGGGTCGTGGGCGTCCACCTCGGTCATGGTCAGCACCGTCGCCAGCGGCTTCTCGAACGGGAGCAGGTTGCCGAGCTCCTGCTCGACCATGTAGGCGATCATCCCCTGCGTTCCGGCGCCCAGGACGTCGAGCGGGTACGGCTCGACGGCGGTGTAGGCGGCCGCCTGCAACGCGAGAAGCCCCACCTGGGGGCCGTTGCCGTGCGCGAGCACGAGGTTGTACTCCTCGGCCAGCGGGGCGAGGGACCGCGCCGCGATCTTGACGTTGGCGCGCTGCGCCTCAGCGGTCATGGGTTCGGAGCGCTTGAGGAGGGCGTTGCCTCCGAGGGCGACGACGATGGTCTGCTTCGTCATGAAGTGCGACTCCCTTTGGATACTTGTCGGCTGGTTTCGCATACTCGCACAGGTTAGAGCAATTACTCTGCCCCGTCCCGTTCCGGCGCAAACGGCGCCGGTGCGGGTACATAGTGGTATCCGAACACGACAGACGTGCATCGCCGTCCGGCGCGAGAGTGCCGGGCTTCGAGGGACGCTTCGACCAAGGAGATGGGCCATATGTCTGACGACGACTACGCGCACGGCACGGGTGAGACCGAAGCCCCCGAGGACTTCGCCGCGGACGACGCGGAGGAGTTCGACGACGACTTCGTCGACGTCGACATCATGGAGGCGTCCATGACGGCGTTCGGCACGGTGAGCTGCGACGAGTTCGGCGCGACACAGAGCGCGATCGCGAGCGCCTCGGTCGCCGGGGACGCGGAGATCAGCGCCTCGATCGTCGGCGCGCTCAGCGCTGACAGCATCGGCCTGCGGCAGGGCGCGGCCGCGGCGATGGTGGTGTCCGGCGACGCGGCGGTATCGCAGAGCTTCTCGTCGGTCGTCGTCGCCCGCAGCGTCGAGATGGAGAGCTCGGGGGCGTGCTGCGTGGTCACGGGCGACGCCACCGTCGCACGCAGCTGGGTCGGCTTCATGGCGGCCCGCAACGCCGAGATCTCCGATGACTCCCGCGTGATCATCGACACGCGCGCGGGGCTCATCATCGGGGCACTGTTGTTCGGAGGACTCGGACTGCTCGCGGTGGCCACGTACATGGGCGCGCGACGCATCGCAGAGCGTATCCCGCGGCTGCCCCACATGCCGCACCTGCCCCAGATGCCGAACATGCCGCACCTCGCGGACCTTCCGCACATGCCGGACCTGTCGGCGGTCGCGGCCATGGTCTCGAAGATGAGGCGCGCGGCGTAGGCTCTGTGCGATACCACGTTTCGACACGAAGGCCGCCCTCTGCGGGTGGCCTTCGTCTCGCTCGAAACCGCCCAGCATCTCGGCGCCGTGCCGTTCACAGGTGTCGGAGACTGACCGGCTAGGATGCGACCGTCCCGCGCGCGCCCGCGAGCCCGCGCACCAGCGGCGGCACCGAGTCGAACCCGCAGGCCTGCTCGACCGCGTACGCGGCGCGCAGGATCGTGGACTCGGCAAAGTGGGTGCCTATGATCTGGAGCCCCACCGGCAGCCCGTCGACGCTCCCGCACGGCACGCTCACCGCGCAGATGCCCGCGAGGTTGACCGGGATCGTGTAGACGTCCGAGAGGTACATGGAGACCGGGCTGGCGGCCTTCTCGCCGATCCTGAACGCGGTCGTGGGCGAGGTCGGCGTCAGCAGAACATCGAAGTCGGCGAACGCTTTCTCGAAGTCGTTGGCGATCAGCGTCCGGACCTTCTGCGCCTGGCCGTAGTACGCGTCGTAGTAGCCGGCCGACAGTGCGAACGTGCCGATCATGATGCGGCGGATCGCCTCGGGCCCGAATCCCTCGGCGCGGCTCCGCAGGTAGAGATCGAGCACGTCCTCCGCACCGGCGGCGCGATGCCCGTAGCGGATGCCGTCGAAGCGCGCCAGGTTCGACGACGCCTCGGCCGGACCGAGGATGTAGTACGCGGGCAGGCCGTACTGCGACGAGGGCACCTTCGCCAGTCCGACCTCGGCTCCGAGACCGGCGAGGAGCTCGGCGGTGTCCAGCGTGGACTGGCGGACACGGGGATCGCATCCCTCGATGTCGGCCAGGTCCCGCATGATGCCCACTCGCAGGCCCTTCACGCCGTCACGCAGTCCGGCGGTGAAGTCCTCCGCGGGACGCTCGAGACTGGTGGCGTCCATCGGGTCCTTGCCGCAGATCACGTTCATCGTCTGCGCGCACTCCTCGACCGTCTTGGAGAACGGCCCGATCTGGTCGAGCGAGGAGGCGAAGGCGACGCAGCCGTAGCGGCTCACGCGGCCGTAGGTGGGCTTCATGGCCACGGTGCCCGTGAGGGCGCCGGGCTGGCGGATCGAGCCGCCGGTGTCGGAGCCGAGCGAGAGGACCGCTTCGCCGGCGGCGACGGCCGCGGCCGAACCGCCCGACGATCCGCCCGGCACGCGCTCGAGGTCCCACGGGTTGTGCGTCACGCCGAAGGCCGAGTTCTCGGTCGAGGAGCCGAACGCGAACTCGTCCATGTTGCACTTGCCGATCGGGACGGCGCCCGCGTCGAGCATGCGGCGCACGGCCGTGCAGTCGTAGACGCTGTGGTAGCCCTCGAGGATCCTCGAGGAGCAGGTCGTGTCCGTGCCGACCAAGTTCATGTTGTCCTTGAACGCCACGGGGACGCCCGCGAGCGGCGGGAGCTCCCCGCCGTCGGCGACGATCGCGTCGACGACGTAGGCGGCATCGAAGGCCAGCTCGCGTGAGAGCGAGTTGAACGCGTGGACGTCGGTCTCGACCGCGTCGATGCGCGCGTAGGCGGACTCGGCGAGCTCCACGGCGCTGAAGTCGCGCGCGACGAGACCCGCGCGGATCGACGCGACGGTGAGCGAGGAGAGATCGAACGTCATCTTCGTCCCTCCCCTATCCGCCGAATTTCGGTATCAGGAACGCGCCGTCCTGCTGCTCGGGCGCGTTGAGCAAGGCGTCCTCGCGGCTCAGGCATGGCCGGACGACATCGGGGCGCGTGACGTTGGTCACGGGGACGGCGTGGGCCGTGGGCTCGACGTCGCTCAGGTCGAGCGCCGAGATTCGGTCGACCTGCTCGAGGATGCTGTTGAGTTCGCCGCCGAGCGCCGACACCTGCTCGTCGGTGAGCCCGAGCCGTGCCAGCATGGCAACGTGACGCACCTGCTGTTCGGAGATCGCCATCGGCCAAGCCCTTCCGTGCGGATCCGACATGCTGCGGGACCCGACGATGATACCCGAGGCGGGCACGGTGGTTCATAATCGCCCATGGAGGGTCGGTCCGTGTCGGGGAGATCTTGCTTGGGAGCGCGCGTGGATCGTTTCGCTGAGTTGCTGCTACCTGTCCGGTGTCGCTACTTCCTCGGATGGTTCATCACGGGAGTCGCGGTGTACTGGGCCGTCTACGTCTTCAACGCCGCGTCATGGCCGTTCTGGATCGAGGTCATCACCCCCGGTGCTTCGAGCGACCCGACGGTGTTCTACCCGTACACGATCGTCGGCACGTGCATCGGCGCGGGCATCGTCTTCGTCCTCACCGGGCTCCTGCGCCTACGCGGAGCGCCCCGCTGGCTGTGGATCCCGATCGGGGCGACCGCCGTCTGGTACACGGTGCTCACGCTGTGGGGGTTGGCCTCGTCGACCACGGGGGGCGCCGGCCCGATGACGGGCTATGCCGTCGCGGTCGCCGTCCTCCCGCTGTTCTCCCAACTCGCGACCGCGCTGGCGGCGTGCGTCGTGTTCGGCGGTTCCACCGGATCGCTCTTCGGTGACCCCGAGGAGCGGTGGTGGATCGGGTGGACCACCGCCCTCGCCGTGCTGACGACCGCCGTCTCACAGACCGGGGTCCTCACGGGGCTGCTGGGCACCGATGTCATCGGCTGGAACCTGGTCGTGCCGGGCCTGATCTGCCTGCTCGGCACCGGCGTCCTGCGGCTGCCGCGCGGGATCTGGCTGGCGATCGGCGAGACCTCGCTCCCGATGCTCTTCATGTGGCTCACCCCGGTGTTCCTCGTGAACGCCGTGAGCGGCACCGACGTGCGCTCCCTCATCGGATGGGAGCTGCTGTTCGTCGGCCTCTCGAGCGTCTCGGCGATCGCGGGCGCGCTGCTCGGGTCATGGTTCTACGCGTCGTCCCGCGGACTGAGGTTCACCGATACCGCGTGACGCGGGCCGGCAGGGTCAGGCGCCGAGCGCCTTGTAGAGCGCCGCGCCCACGAACACGATGTTGTAGATCACGTGCGCGACGACGCTGGGCCACAGGCTCCGGCTGCGAACGGCGAGCCAGCCCAGCGCCACACCCAACACCATCAGCGGCACGAACGACCACGGGCTGGCGTGCAGCAGCGAGAAGGCCAGCGCAGAGGCGACGATCGCGGGCCACGCCCCGAACCGGGTCCGAAGCGCCCCGAGCACGACCCCGCGCAGCAGGGCCTCCTCCAGGACGGGACCGATCACCGCGACGACGACCAGGGTGAGGACCGCGCCGATCGTGCCCGCGCCGAAGAGGGTGGCCAGCTCCGGGCCGTCGGCCACGGGCGGCTGCAGCCCCATGAGCGGCGCGGCGGCGCGATAGCCGACCGAGACCAGCCAACAGCCGACCGCGAGCGCCACCGCGAGTCCGAGCGACGACCACTCCGGCGCCGCACCGAGACGGAATGCGGTGAGCACGCCCGCACCGCGGCGGCGCGTGAGAAAGTACAAGAGGCCCGCGATCGTCGCGTTGTAGACGAGCAGGGTGAGACCGGAGAGCAGCGGAGCGTGCGCGAAGGCGCCCGGCACCGACTGAGCGCCGACGTAGAGGGCGAGCGCGCAGGCCAGCGCGAGGAACGCCTCCGGCAGCGACCACTGTGGCGCAACGCCGGTGTTCGCGGGCTTCGCAACGGCCTTCGCGGGAGCCTTCGGGGGCTTCGGTGAGGTCGCGGCGACGACCGGGCCTGCAACGGTCATGGCAGGCTTCGCGGGCGCCGACTTCAAGGCGATCGCGTCACGGTCGCATGCCTCGACGCACTTCCCGCACCCGTCGCACGACGCCCAGTCGACGAGGATGTAGCCGGGCCCGACCTTCAGCGCGCGTGCCTTGCAGCGCGGCATGCAGCGGCCGCAGCCGTCACAGGCAGCGGTATCGAGACGCAGTGGCGTGGCGCGGGGAGTCATGCTTCCAGTGTAGCGTCAGGTCCGAGCCCGAGCCGCACGTCAGCGCACCTGTGACGCCAGGAGGAACGCGAGTACGAGCGACACGGTGTTGAACGCGCAGTGGGCCGCGATCGCCGACCACAGCGACCTCGTGCGCATGAACACCGCGGCCAGCGCGATGCCGATCAGCGCCAGGGGCACCGCGATGGTGGGCTGCAGGTGCACAACGCCGAAGATCCCGCCGGAGACCAGCAGCGCGGGAGCGGTCCCCCACGCGGCCTTCAGGCTCGGGAACACGATCCCCCGGAAGGTGATCTCCTCCACGAAGGGCGCGACGATCCCCACCAGCACGAACGCGATGGCGATCTCGGCGGGTCCCGATCCGAAGCCGGAGACCAGCTCGGCGGTGTTGCCCCGGACGGTCACTCCGAGCGCCCCGGCGATCACCGAGTACACGCCGGTGCCCACCAGGCCTCCGATGACGATCAGAGCCGAGAGCGCGGCCGTCCGGCCGACGGGGAAGGCCCGCAGCCCCACCGCCTCCGCGAAGCGCACGCCGCGACGCCGCGCGGTGACGGCCGTCGCGAGCGCCGGCAGGAGCATCAACGCGTAGCTTCCGATCGAGACCACGCCGGAGAGCAACGCAACGGCGAGGGCCTTGGGTGATCCTCCCACGGAGGCGCTCAACACCAGTGCTCGCAGCGGGCCGAGTACCGCCTCGGAGCGGGCGCCGGCCTGCAGCGCGACGTTGAACAGCAGCACGCCAGCCCCGTAGGCGAGCGCCCACCCCGGCGCGATCACGGTGGCCGTCAACGGTGACGCGGCAGAGTCGGGCGGCTCGGCGATCGGTGGTCCGGGATCGCTCACACGCCCGCCACCGCTGGCGGCTCGCCGGTCTCGACCACGCGCACGAGCGCGTCCTCGTCGAGTACCGGCACGCCGAGTTCCAGGGCCTTCGCCAGCTTGCTGCCGGCATCGGAGCCGGCGACCACGAACGAGGTCTTCGCGCTGACGGAGCCCGACACCTTCGCGCCCCACTCCTTGAGCGATGTGGCGGCCTGGTCGCGGGTGAAGCGCTCCAGCCCGCCGGTGAGCACGAACGTCAGTCCGGCGAGCGTCGCCGGTCGCGCCTGTGCGACGCGCCCTTCGTCGCTGAGGCGGACGCCGCGCTCACGCAGCCGGTCGAGCACCGCACGGTTGTCGGGGTTGCGGAGGAACTCCGCAACGCTCGCGGCGATCGTGGGTCCGACGCCCTCCACGGAAGCGACCTCATCTTCGGAAGCGGCGGCCAGGGCGTCGAGCGAGCGGAACGCGCGGGCCAGCTGCTCGGAGACGGTGGAGCCGACGTGGCGGATCCCCAGCCCGTAGAGCACGCGCCACAGCGGACGATCGCGGCTCGCGTCGATGTTCGCCGTCAACTTGGCGGCGACCACCGGCCCCAGCACGACCGGGGTTCCGTCCTTCTTCACGCGCCCCAGATCCAGCGCCGCCAGGGACGTGGGATCGAGCGTGTAGAAGTCGGAGACGTCGCACACGAGCCCGGCCTCGATCAGCCGCCCGATGATCTCGTAGCCCAGCCCCTCTATGTCCAGGGCGCCGCGGCCAGCCCAGTGGCCCAGCCGCTCCCAGCGTTGCGCCGGGCACGCTACGTTCGTGCAGCGCGTGACGACCTCGCCGGGCGGACGCCACACGGGGCTGTCGCACGATGGGCAGCGCTCCGGCATCTCCCAGGCGACCGCGCCCTCCGGCCGAAGCCCCGGGACCGGGGCGAGGACCTCGGGGATCACATCTCCCGCCTTGCGGACGATGATCGTGTCGCCGACGCGCACGTCCTTCCGCGCCACCTCGTCGGCGTTGTGGAGTGTGGCGCGCGCGATCGTCGAACCCGCGACCAGCACGGGATCGAACTCGGCAAGCGGGGTGAGCGCGCCGGTCCGACCGACCTGCACCCGGATCTCGCGCAGGACCGTCGTCTTCTCCTCAGGCGGGAACTTGAAAGCGATGGCCCACCTGGGCGCCTTCGCGGTGAACCCGAGCTCGTCCTGGAGGGCGAAGGAGTCGACCTTCACCACCACGCCGTCGATCTCGTACTTCAGGTCGTGTCGCTGCTCGATGGCCCGCAGACAGAACTCCTTCACGCGCTCCCGGGTATCGCAGACCTTGATGTCGGGGTTGACGCGGAAGCCCGCCGAGCGCATCCACGCCAGCGCAGCGGACTGCGACTTGAGCCCAAGCGGCCGCGGGTCGCCGATCTGGTACATGAAGGTCGAGAGGTCACGCGCGGCCGTCACTGCGGGGTCCTTCTGGCGCACCGACCCGGCAGCGGCGTTGCGCGGATTTGCGAACGGCGGAAGCCCCGCTTCGTCCTGCGCGGCGTTGAGGCGCTCGAACGACGCCTTCGGCATGAACACCTCGCCCCGCACCTCGACACTCGGCCACTCACCCGCGCCCGCCGCGTTGAACAGCGTTTCCTGCACGGCCGCCGGACGCGCCTCCTCGCGCAGGCGGATCGGCACCGTCTTCACCGTGCGGATGTTGAGGGTGATCTCCTCGCCCGTCACCCCGTCGCCGCGGGTCGCGGCGCGCAGCAGACGGCCGTCCTCGTAGGTGAGCGCCAGAGCGCTCCCATCGATCTTGAGTTCCGCGACGAACGCGCAGCCGCGTTCGAGCACATCGGGCCCGAGTCGGTCGAACCAGGCGTCGAGCTCCTGCAGCGACATCGCGTTGTCGAGTGAGTACATCCGGTGCGCGTGCCGCACTGATGCGAAGGACTCGGAAGGAGGGGCGCCCACCCGCTGCGTCGGCGAGTCGGGCGTGACGAACGACGGATACGCCGCCTCGATGCCCTCGAGCTCTCGCACGAGCGCGTCGTAGGCGGCGTCCGATATCTCCGGGGAGTCCAGGGCGTAGTAGCGGTACGCGTGATGGTCGATCTCGCGACGAAGCGCCTCGGCGCGCGTGGCGGCCGCGGTCAGGTCGGGCGAGTCGGACCGGTCGGTCACGCCTCGTCGTCCCGCAAGCGCTGCACGTGCACGTCGTTCACCGAGTAGACGACGACCTCGGGCACGAAGCGGTTGAGCCGCTCGGCCTCGTAGATCCACACGTCGGTGAGCGTCACCTTGAAGAACAGCCCGCCCGGGCCGTTCTCCGGCACGATCTCGACGTCGTTGGCCAGATACGCCCGCAGCTCGGTCTCGACGTAGAACGTGAAGACCTTCACCGCGTCGCGGTACTCGTCGTAGAGCTTCATGCGCAGCTGCGCCTCGTGCATGTCGAGCTCGTCGATGTCGTCCATCTGCCCACCACCCATCCGTCAACACGTTCCCGGAGCGGTCGCCCACCCGCTGTCTCACCACTTCAAGCCACTTACCCGATAATGAACGATAGACTGACTTGGTAGTAGGGCTGAATGGCCGCTGTCGGGAGCCGCGCGGCTCCCGTGGGATGGGGGAACCACCGCTATGCGAGAGATCCTCGAGTCATGCGCCCGGATCGACGAGGCCGCCGAGGCCGCCTACCTGGACATGCAGACCCGCTGCACCGAGACGAACGCGGCGGCGCTACTCGGGCATCTCGCTGCGGGCAAGGCGGTACACGCGGGCTGGTGGCGGGAGCTGCTCGAGGAGTGGGACGCAGGCCGGCTCGCGGACGCCTGGCCCGGCGCCGTGGACGCGGAGCAGGACCTCGCTGCGACCGCATCGGCGCTCGCGCTTCTCGCAGCCGGCGCGCCGAGCGCCCTCGACGCCCGCGAGGCGCTCATGGCCGCCGCGCGCATCGAGTTCCTGGCGCTCGACCCTGTCTTCGCCGAATTGATCGAGCTCAGCGAACCGGGCCTCGCGCACGCGCGTCACGAGTCGTTCGACGCCCACATCGGCGCCCTCGCCGCGGCCATCGACGACCACTTCGGCCCGGGCAGCCCGGACGCCTTCATGTCCACCGTCCTGCGCCGCACCCGACACAACAACCGCGCGGTCACACGCTTCGCGATGCGCGACGCGCTCACCGGTCTCGGCAACCGGCGCGCACTGGCCGCTCAGGCGGGGCAGTGGGCCGCATGGTCGGCCCGCTACGGCGGAGCGATGTCGTTCGTGGTGCTCGACATCGACGAGTTCCGCTCGGTCAACGACGTGTGGGGCCACGGCGTGGGCGACCGGGCGCTCGTGGCCCTCGCCGACGCGATCTCGTCGACCGTGCGATCGGCCGACCTGGTGACGCGCCTGGGCAGCGACGAGTTCATCGTGCTGGCTCCCGAGCTGGAGCCCGACGGCGCACAGGTGCTCGCCGGCAGGCTGCTGGCGAACATCCGGGCCCTGCGGATCCCGACGGAAGGTGACGCGTACCTCACGCTGACCGCGAGTGCGGGCATCGCCACGGTGTTCGATCCGCCCGACTCCCAGCCGCGCTCGCTCGACGACGTGCTGGCCGCGACGGACCGCTCCCTCGCCGCCGCGAAGGCCGCCGGGCGCGACAGCATCGCCGACCCGGTCGTGTTGGTGACCCGCCCCGAGGAGTAGGCGCTACTCCTCCGTGCGTCCCGCCGCCTGGTCGGCTACCTCGCCCGCGTGGTAGCTGGAGCGCACGAACGGAGAGCTCGCGACGCCGGCGAACCCGAGGGCGCGGGCGGTCCGCGCGTAGCGCTCGAAGACCGGGGGCTCGACGAACTCCGCCACGGGAAGGTGCGCGGCGCTGGGGCGCAGGTACTGCCCGATCGTCACGATGTCGACGCCGACCCCGCGAAGGTCCGCGAGCACGGCCTCGACCTCCCCCGGCCGCTCCCCCAGCCCCACCATCAACCCGGACTTGGTCGGCGTCCCCGGGGCCACCTCATGCGCACGGGCAAGCACCGCGAGCGAGCGGGCGTAGTCGGCCTGCGGGCGCACCTCTGAGTAGAGGCGCGGCACGGTCTCGACGTTGTGGTTGAAGACGTCCGGCCGCGCGAACGCGACCGCGTCGATCGCGGCCTCATCGCCCCCGAAGTCCGAGACGAGCACTTCGACGCGAACGCCGGGAAGCCGGTGGCGCAGCGCCTCGATCGTCGCGACGACGTGCCCCGCTCCCCCGTCGGGCAGGTCGTCGCGCGTCACCATCGTGACGACGACGTGGCGCAACCCCATGCGCGCGGCGGCCTCGGCCACACGCTCGGGCTCGCCGGGGTCGGGCGGCTCGGGCCGGGCGGGGCCCACCGCGCAGAAGCGGCAGTTCCGCGTGCACTCGGTGCCGAGCACCATGAACGTGGCCGTGCCCGAGGCGTAGCACTCGCCGCGATTCGGGCATTTGGCGCTGCGGCACACCGTGTTGAGTTCAAGTTCGTCGAGCATCGCCGAGACCTCCGAGGAGCGTCCCGGCGCCGTCAGCGGCCGGCGCATCCAAGAGGGCATGCGCTTGGCGGTCTTCCCGTGCTCGTAGGCCATCTTCGCTACACGCCGCACTTCGACGCGGCGTCGGCGCACGCGAAGCGCACGACCTCGCTCACGGTCGGATGGGCATGCACCGTCTCCGCGACGTCGCGCACCGTCAGCCCGTGCCGCTTCGCGAGCGCGATCTCGTGGATGATCTCCACCGCGTGCGGGCCGACGATCTGACAGCCGACGATGCGCCCGGTGTTCTTCTCCGCCACGACCTGCACGAAACCGTCGGACTCACCCTCGCCGAGCGCCTTGCCGTTGGCGGCGAACTTGGCGATGGCCTGGACGACATCGAGGCCTGCCGCCTTGGCCCCGTCGCGCGTGGAGCCGACGACGCCGATCTCGGGGAACGTGTAGACGCACGCCGGGATGCACGAGTAGTCCACGCTCTCGCGATGCGGGACGTGCGTGAGCTTGGCAAGCAGCCCCTCGGCGGAGGCGAACTCGTACTCGCGGATCGCATTGCGGGCGGCGGCGAGCCCTTCCTCGTCCGCGACGTGCGCGAGCATCATGCCGCCGATGAGGTCGCCGATCGCGTAGACGCCGGCGACGCTGGTGCGGAAGAACTCGTCGACCTTCACGGCCGCGCGGTCCATCTCGATCCCGGCCTCGGCGATCCCCACACCCTCGGAGAACGGCTTGCGGCCCACGGCGGAGAGGACGTAGTCCGTCTCGATCACGGTACCGTCCGGGAGGATGGTCTCCATCTTCTCGCCGAACTGCCCGATCGACTCGGCCGCCTGCCCCAGGTGGAACACCACACCCATCTTCTCGAGCGCCTCCTGGGCGGCGCGCTGCACGCGCCTGTCGTTGCCGGGCAGCACGTCGGGCATCAGCTCGACGACGTGCACCTCGGCGCCGAACGCGGCGTAGGCGCACGCGAACTCGAGCCCGATGACCCCTCCGCCCACGATGAGGATCGAGTCAGGCGTGGCGATGATCGAGGTCGCCTCGTCGCTCGTCCACACGCGCTCGAGCGAGTGATCGATGCTCGGGAGCCGGAAGACCTCCGAGCCGGTCGCCAGGATCAGCGCGTCGGCGTGGTAGTCGGTCTCTCCCTTCTCGGACACGACACGGACGGTCTTCGCGTCGACGAGCGTCCCGATCCCGTACACGACATCGACCTTCAGCCGTGCGGCGGTCGCCTCGATCTGGCTGCGGAGCTCGGAGACGATGCCCTCCTTGCGCTCCAGAAGCCGCTCCTCGTCGACGTCGGCGACCGGCAGGCGCAGTCCGAACTCGGCAGCATTGCGGGCGTCCCACGCGATGTGGGCGGTCCTCAGGATGGTTTTCGTCGGAACGCAGCCCCAGTTGAGACAGGTCCCGCCGAGGTACTCCTTCTCGATAAGCGTGACGGTGGCGCCGAGGCGGGCCGCCTCGAACGCGGCGGCGTGGCCGCCGGGGCCGCCGCCGAGCACGACGATGCGCATGTCAGGTCCTTCCGCGGAGCGGGTCGGTGGATTCGATCACGGTTCACGAAGAATAGCGTACCCGCGCACAGCTACGCCCACGCGCTCGCGCGGGCGCACGTGCCGGACTCACCCGCGCGCCAGCGCCGCCCCCCAGGCCTTCGCGCGCTCGAGCTCGCCGGACTTCAACGGTCCGTACTTGCCCTTGACTACGAAGCGCCCGCCCGGATCGTCGACCCGGTACCCGCGCTCGCGCAGCGCCGCGGCGGCCGTCTTGGCGGCGCTCCCCGGGGACCACCAGATCCGCGTCTCGAAGGTCGCGCCGCGCCCTGAGCCCGCCGGCACGGTCTCGAGCCACGAGCGCAGCGACGGGTTCGAGAGGTCCGCTGGCGGGCCCTGCGGCTGCTTGCGTATGCCTTCGCGCATCTGCTCGGTCGGCAGCGAGAACCCGAGGAGCGGGGCGCCGGCCACGATGAGATCGGCCCCCGCGATCCGCTCGGGTGTGGCCTCGCCGGTGCTCAACGCCACCGCGCCCTCGCCGATCCCCTCCGCGACCGCCCGAGCGATGGCGGCCGTGTTCCCCCACAGCGATTCGAATACGACGACGGCCTTCATGACTCCTCCTTCAGCGGAACCACTGGCGCCGAATCGGCCGGCTGCGGGGTCGCCACGATCACCCGGCTGCCACCTGCGGCCTTCGCGGCGTACATGCACACGTCGGCCCGGCGGACCACCTCAAGGGTATCTGAAGCACCCCGGACGGAGGCGACACCGACGCTCAGCCCGAGTCCCTCGAACCCGTCGCGGACGGAGGCGACAAGCCGCTCGGCGATCACCGTCGCGTCGGGAAGATCGGTGTCCTCCAGCAGGATGGCGAACTCGTCGCCGCCGAGGCGCACGATCACGTCCCCTGGGGCACGCACGCCGTTCTCAAGGACGCGGGCGATCGCCACGAGCACCGCGTCCCCCGCTTCGTGACCCTGCCGGTCGTTGACCTCCTTGAAGTCATCGACATCGATGAACAGGAGCGATCCGGGAACGCCTCGCCGTCCGCGCGCGTACGCGTGCTCGAGCACGACGTCGAGGACGCGGCGGTTCGCCAGCCCGGTGAGCGCGTCGTGGTCCGCGAGATGAGCGAGCAACTCCTTCTGCTCGAGCAGCTCGACACGAGCCGCGTTGCGTTCGGTCACGTCCTCGATGATGCCATAGGTCAGGTGCGCCCCGGCGACGTCGCCGGTCGACAGATGGACCAACAGGTCGCGAGATCCGCCGTCGCGCTCGCGGTGGTTCAGCTCGACGTGCTGGCGGCCTTCCGAATCGGCGCGATCGAACTCGGCGCGGACATCTTGCCCGAAGCTCAGTGCATCGAACGTCGTCGACAGCAGGCCCGCGCGGGTGCCGCCGAGCACGAGCAGCGCGGAATCGTTGACGTCGACGACCCGGAGCGATTCCCGTTCGAACACCACGATGGGCATCTCGTTGCCCTTGAACAGGCGTTCGTAGCGTAGCCGCAAGACGGCCAGCTCGTCATCGCGCACCTGCTGCCCCCGCATCGCGCGAACAAGCGACCTCACACCCAGCGTCGCTCCCAGCGCGAGCAGGAACGTGGCGACGATCAGCACGTCCTCGCGCAGAGAATGGGATGTCCGGTTGCCCACGTCGAACAGGATGACGACGCTCATGACCACGAACGCGCCGGACGGGAAGAAGATCGCGTTCCACTGGGTGCTCGAACGGATGGCGCGCCGCGCGACGAGCATCTGCACGAGGGCCGAGCACGAAAGAACGACCGCCGCACCGAGCACGAACAGAACGAGGTAGTGCGTCCCGTCCATCGTGTCCATCGCCTTCGTCGCAGGGGAGGCCCGACCTCTAGACCTTGATACCCGCTTCCCGGACGATCCGGGGAACGGCCGCGTCGAGCCCCAGCGGCATCACGTGGACGCCGTCGGCGATTCCGCGCAGCGCCGTCGCCTGCTCGATCGCAAGCAGCACGGCCTCTTCCGCGGCATCCTCAGCGCCCTCGATGCGGGCCGCGATGTGAGCGGGGACCATGAGCCCGGCCAGCCGCTCGTTGATGAAGCGGATCACACGCGGGCTGCGAAGCACGAGGATGCCGGCGATGACCTTCGCCCCTCCGGCGCGCACCACCTCGACCGCGCGCTCGAACTTCTCGAGGTCGAACACGGCCTGCGTCTGGAAGAATCGGACACCCGCCGCGATCTTCTCCTCGATGCGCGCCTGCTGGATGTCCCAGGGCTCAGCCTCGGGGAACATCGCCGCCCCGATGAGGAAGTCGGTGGCGCCCTTCAGGTCGCGCCCCTTCATGTCGTGTCCCTCATTGAATCCGCGCGCCACCTGGACCAGTTGCGTCGAATCCAGGTCGAACACACCCTTGGCCTCGGGGTGGTCGCCGCTGCGCGGATCGTCACCCGTGACGGCGAGCAGGTTGGTGAGCCCGAACGTCCACGCCGCGAGCAGGTCGGACTGCAGGGCGAGCCGGTTCCGGTCGCGGCACGTCTGCTGGAAGATCGGCTCGACGCCCATCTCCAGCACCACGCGGGAGGCGGCCAGGCTCGACAGGTGCAGCGAGGCGCCTTGGTTGTCGGTCACGTTGATCGCGTCGCACACCGGCGCCAGGGTCCAGACCGATTCGGCCATGGCGCTCAGGTCGGTCCCGAGCGGAGGGGCGATCTCGCCGGTCACGACGAACGTTCCCGACTCGAGCAGGTCGCGGAAGGCGCTCATGACGCATCACCGGCCTTGCGGCCCCGGTACTTCGGGCGGATGTCGACACGGCCGGGCTTCAGCTTCTTGCTGTAGTCCTTCGGGGGTAGAGGCTCGGCTTTGGCCGCCCTCCCCTGCTCGGCGAGGCGCCTGCGGATCAGCACGTGGGTGCACTCACGGTCCGCGACGACCTCGCACATGCCGTTCCACATGCCACCGCACGGCCCGTTGAGCAGGCCCTTCGGGCACGTCGTCACCGGGCAGATCCCCGCGGTGCGGTCGAGCACGCAATCGCCGCACATCTGACAGCGTTCCTCGAACACCCCATGGCGCACGACGTTGCCCAGGAAGACGGACTCGAGGCCCGGGGTGACGGGCCTGGTGGTGGTGTCGGCGACGGTCTGGACGCCGGCTCCGCACGCCAGCACGAGCACGGCATCCGCCGACTCGATCTCGCCCGCATGCTTGCGCGCCTCAAGGCGCTGGCCGCCCGAGTGGCACGCCACGTCGCCCACCGACCAGCCGGTGACCGTTAGGCCCTCGGACTCGAGGCGCTCCTTGGCCGCAAGGACCTCGGTCTCGCCGCCGGTCTGGGCGATCGTTGCGCACTCGCCGCACCCGGTGATGAACACGCGTGTCGCTCCGAGGTCCGCCAGCTGGGCGCGGATGCGCTCCCAGTCGCGGGGTCGGGTGATGATCATCGCGCCGTCCTCTCGATCAGTCCGCGGACGGTCTCGACGCAGCCGGGCGCATCGGCCGAGTAGCCGTCCGCCCCGATCTCGGATGCCCATGCGGCGGTGACGACGGCGCCGCCGACGAGCACGGGACGACGAGGGGTGTCGGCCTTGAGCACATCGACCGTGTGGCGCATCGCGGGAAGCGTCGTGGTCATGAGCGCGGAGAGGCACACTGCGTCGGCGCCTTCGGCCTCCGCCAGCACGCGCTCGGGCGCGACGTCCACGCCCAGATCGTCGACCTCGAAGCCCTGCGACTCGAGCAGCGAGACGCAGATATCCTTGCCGATCGAGTGCACGTCGCCCTTCACGGTGGCGAACACGATGCGGCCGGCAGAGCCGTCCTCGCCCTCGGGAAGGTGGGCCTTCACCTGCTTGACAGCGGCCTTCATGGCGTCGGCCGCGACCATCATCTGCGGGAGGAAGACCTCGCCGCGGCCGTAGGCCTCGCCGAGACGCCGGATGGCGGGGGTCAGTACTCGCGCGATCACGTCGCGGGGGTCGAGACCCGTGTCGAGCAGCTCGTCCACCAGGCGCGGAGCGCCGTCGGCGTCCCCGCGCTCGACCGCTGCGGCCAAGGCCGCCTCGGCGGTAGGGGCCGCAGCGTCGGGCGCGCCGGCCGAGGGCGTCACGGTGCTCACGTGCGCGATCCAGCGTGTGGCCTGCGGGTCGCGGCCGAACAGCACGTCGACGGCCTGTGGCGTCGGGTCCGGGACGGGCGCTCCGGGGTCATAGATGGCGGCGTCGAGCCCCGCCTCCCGGGCGAGCGAGAGCATGGTCGCGTTGAGTTCTGCGCGGCCCGGCAGCCCGTGGCTCACGTTGCTGACGCCGAGCACGGTGGCCAGCCCCGAATCGTGGATCGCGCGCAGGGCGTCGAGCGTGACGGCCACCGCACCGGGATCGGTCGCGGCGGTCATGACGAGGCAGTCGACGACCAGATCGGCGTCCGCGAGCCCGTGGGCATGGGCCGCGGAGCGGACCCGCTCGACGACTTCGACGCGCCCGGCAGCCGTGAGCGGGATGCCCGCATCATCGTCGAGCGCGAGCACCACCACAGCGGCGCCATAGCGGGCCGCCAGCGGCAAGACGGAGGCCATCGACTCGGCGCCCCCGTTGACGGAGTTGATGAGGGCGCGGCCCGGATACGCCTTGAGCGCCGCCTCGAGCGCGACCGCGTCGGTCGTGTCGATCACCAGCGGCAGGTCGGTGAGCCCGGCGAGCGCCGTCACCGCCTGCGGAAGCACAGCGGGCGCGTCGACGCCGGCCGCGCCCACGTTGACGTCCAGCAGCGCGGCGCCGTCCTCGCTCTGCTTCATCGCGAACGAGCGCACGAGTTCCATGGAGCCGGCGCGCAACGACTCGGCGAGCGCCTTCTTCCCGGTCGGGTTGATCCGCTCGCCGATGATCGCGAGCGGCCTGCCGGCGCCCAGTCGGACCGTCCCGCGCGCGCTGGCGAGCGCCACCCCTGCGGGCCGTACGCGGTCTGCCGGCAGCGCGACGTCCTTGGCTTCGTCGAGGATCGCGCCCGTGAACGACGGCGACGAGCCGCAGCAGGAGCCGACGAGCCCCGCACCGAGGGCCGCGTACCGGGCCGCGTAGGCGCCCATCTCGTCGGGCGTCCCCGGGAAGACCGTGCGCCCATCGACCAGCGTCGGCAGACCGGCGTTGGGCTGCACGATGAGAGGCAGGTCCGTCGCCGCGGCCATCGCCTGGACGAGCGGGAGCATCTGCTCGGGGCCGAGCCCGCAGTTCATGCCGACCACGGAGGCGCCGCAGGCCTGCAGCACCACCGCGACCGTCTCGGGATCGGTGGCCGACAGCTCGGTACGGCCCGTCATGCCGAAGGTCATGGAGGCGATCAGGGGCAGATCGGTCACCGAACGTGCGGCCAGCAGCCCGCAGCGGATCTCCGCCAGGTCGGTGAAGGTCTCGAACACGACGGCGTCGGGGTTCTCGGCCACGAGCGCCGAGATCTGCTCGACGAAGATCGCGAACACCTCGTCGAACGTGGCCGAACCGAGCGGCTGCATGACCAGGCCGGTGGGGCCCACGTCGGCGAAGATGTGCTGAGCGCCGGACTCGCGTACCAGACGCACCGCCGCCCGGTTGAGTTCCTCGACGCGGTCGCCCAGCCCGTACTCGGCGAGCTTGGGACGCGACCCGCCGAACGTGTTGGTGGTGATGCACTCGGCGCCCACGTTGATGTAGGCCCGGTGGACGGCGGTCACCATCTCGGGGTTCGTGACGTTGAGCTCCTCGGGGCACTGCCCCGACGGCATCCCGGCGCGCTGCAGCATGGTCCCCATCGCCCCATCGACGACGAGCACCTCATGGCCGAGCCTGCGCAGGATGTCCGGCACGTCACTCCCTTCTCGCCGGCCCGAAGGCGGCATCTCGCGTGCGCGCGAGCGCACGTCAGTTGGGATTATAGGGTGAGGACCGCCGCGAGCATCCGCGGGGCGTACCGGGAGGCCTAGAGCGACGCGATGGCGGCAGCGGCGTCGCGCACGAGGCGGTCATGATCGAAGGCCAGCGGAGGCAGGTCCGCGACCGGATGCCACGCCGCATCCGCGGCATCGTCGCCACCGGCGACGGAGTCCGGTTCGTCGGGGCCCAGCACCACGGCGAACAGCACGGTGACGGTCCATCCGCGCGGATCGCGTCCCGGGTCGCCATAGGCGCCGACGTGCAGGAACACGCCCGCTGGGGACAGACCCGTCTCCTCGACGAGCTCCCGGCGGGCACAGCGCTCGAGGGGCTCGTCCGCCTCGACGAAGCCGCCGGGAAGCGCCCACCCCCCGGCGAACGGGTCGGCGCCGCGGCGGATCAGAAGCAGCTCGCGGGCGTGCGACGGGCCGCGGAAGACAGCGGTGTCCGCGGTGACGGCCGGGCGCGGGTACTCGTAGGTCGGCATGCGACGAGTATGGCACCACCGACGCGCCGTGCGAACGGATGCGGCCCGCGCGTCTTCGGGGGTACGATGCCTCCACCGCCGACGTGAACGGAGCCATCGACCGTGAGCCTTTCCCACCCCGGACTGCGCGCCAAGACCATCCTGTGCTTCGCCCTGGTCTACGTCGTGTGGGGTTCGACCTACCTCGGGATCAAGGTCGGGCTCAACGAAGGGCTGCCTCCCGCGCTGTTCGGCGCGATCAGGCTGCTGCTCGCCGGCGGGCTGCTCCTGGCCTTCGCCCGGTTGCGCGGCACGCGCCTCGCGATCTCGCGGCGAGACCTCTCCACTTCGGCGATCGTCGGGCTGTGCCTGCTGTGCGGCGGAATGTTCTCCACGCTTCTGTCGGAGCGGTGGATCGACTCGTCGCTCGCCGCGCTCGTCGTGGCCGCCGCCCCGCTGTGGATGGCGCTCGCCGAGACGGTCCTGCCCGGGATGGACCGCCCCTCGCGCCGCGGCGTGTTCGGGCTCGTCATCGGTCTCGCGGGCCTCGTGCTGCTCATCGGACCGAGGATCGGCGGGGTGTCAGGGACCCCGCAGGAGCTGCTCGGCGTCGCGATCCAGGTGGTCGGCACGTGGCTGTGGGTGACGGGGTCGGTGCTGAGCAAGAAGCGGCCGCTGACCACCGACGGTACCGTTGCCACCGGCTACGAGATGATCATCGCCGGAAGCGTACTCGCGCTGGTGGCGGCCGTCCTCGGGGAGTACGGACGCTTCACGCTCACACCCGCCGGCGCCGGCGCGATGCTCTACCTCGCGGTGTTCGGGTCGGCGGTGGCGTTCACCGCGTTCATGTGGCTGATCCGCAATGTGGCCGCCTCGAAGGTCATGACGTACGCCTACGTGAATCCTGTCGTCGCGGTCGTGCTGGGCTATGTGGCCGGGCTGGTCGGACTTCTGGCCAAGCCCGAGGTGCTCGACGCGTGGGGGCTCGCCGGCACGGTCGTGATCGTCGCCGGCATCGTGATCACCACGAGCGCCCCGGCCACACGGGGACGACGCGAACCGATCGCGCCCGAGCCCGACGAGCTTCCCGAGGCCCCCGCAGGCTGAGACGACCGCCTGGGGCCGTCAGAGGCGCCCTAAGGCCGGCTGACGCGTTGTCCGCAGGCGTTGCCCCTCCCGTGAGCGCGATAGGGGCGTGCGACGCGCCGTGGCGGACCGGCGGATCGACGCGCGTCGACCACCTTCCTGCAGGTCGCGCCACTCCACGGCATCTCCACACCCCGGACACGGCGCCGCCACCCGGGGGGTCCATTCTGTGGATGCGGCCAACGACCGCACCGCACGGAACGGATCCACCCGCACCACCCTGACAACGACATCCCATCTCCACCTTTCCCCCTCCCTGCGGGTCCCCGGGACGCCCCTCCCGGCAGGACCGAAAAGCGGCGGGACCTGCCCCGGGTCCCGCCGCTTCTTATTGCCCTGAGGGTCCCTGCGGGGACGCCGCGGAGCGACCCCGATCGGGCCCGACCGCGGGAAGCGCGCGCCCCCGCGCACCCGATGCCCGACCCTTTCGCTCGAATGACCCCCGATCGGCCCTTCGCATGACAACTCGACGCCTCTGACGCCCTCCAGAGAGGCTCGAAGGTTGTGCCAGCCTTCTGACCTGCGCTTTCACACCGAACCCTCAAGCGTGGATTCATGTTGCTTTTTATAGGACTTATCCTATACTCGTGTCGTCCTATATCCTCTCCGAAGTCGGTACATGACCCTCGAACATGCCATTCTGGGGTTCCTCGACCGGTCATCGATGACCGGCTACGACCTCAAGACGAGGTGCTTCGACGAGGCCGTCGGCCATCTGTGGACGGCCGATCAGGCGCAGGTGTACCGCACCCTCGGACGCCTCTCGGACCAGGGATTCGTACGCTCCCGGATCGTCGCCCAACGCGGCAAGCCCGACCGGCGGCTGTTCTCGATCACGGCCAAGGGCCGGACCGAACTCGCGGCGTGGCTGAGGCGCCCTCTCGACCTGTCCCCCGTCCGTGACCCGCTGCTCGTGCAGCTCTCGCTGGCGTCGGAGCTCGGTGACGTCGAGCTCCTTGCGCTGCTGGAGCGGGCCCGCGACGGCTACCAGTCGCGCCTCGACGCGTTGCGCGCCGCGCACGCCGTCCGTACCGCTCTCGCGAATGCCCCTGACACGCGCTCAGAGGCCCTCTACGACATGACACTCGCCGCCGCGCTGTCCAGCGCGCGGACGGCGGTCGACTGGGTGGACGACTGCATCGAGAAGGTCGGGCGCGGGCTGCCGCCGGCGGCGCCGCGGGCAACGGACGAGGGGGCCGCATGAGACTGGTCGTCATCGACGCGTCACCGGTGGGTGGGGGGCCGGTCACGCACGCGCTGACCTGCGCGGCCGCGGAGCTTCCGGGGGCTGAGACCACGAGGCTGCGCCTCTACGACCTCTTCTGCCGGACCTGCGCCACCTGTACCGACTGCACCCGCACCGGGCGCTGTACGCGGCACCACGCCGCTCTCGACGAGGCGATCGTGCGCCTGGCGGAGGCGGACGCGCTCATCGTCGGCACCACGGGTCACCTGCACGCTCACGACGTGCGCACCCCCGCACTGCTGATGCGCCTCGTCGGCGCCTTCGGGCACCTCCGCACCGCGCGCGGCCTCGAGGAGCCACGCGGCGACGAGGCGGGCCACAAGCGTGCGGCGCTCGTGTGCAGCGCACCGCTCCTGCTCGGCCCGCTGGCGATGCTGGGCCTGCTGCCCGCAGGAGTGGCCGGAGTATGGCGCACGCTCGACCGCTCGGGGACGGTCGTCGTCGGATGCGCTTCCGTGGGCACCCGGTGGTCGGGCCCCGTGTCCCGCGATCGTGCGACGGAGTCCGCGCGACGGCTCGGCCGGGCGCTCGCGCCGCAATCGCGCCCCTCGCGGGTCCCGCGGCCGGGATCGCAGACGCCGCGCACCGCCCCGGGAACGGTACCGGCTCCGGTGCTGCTGGCCGCGCGCCCCACGTAGCGACTAGCTCCCGAGCAGCAGATCCATCACACCGCGACCGGGGTCGACCATCAGGCCGGACGCCGCGGCTTGGTTCTCGTCGAACGCCGAGGCGCCGTTGTGCGCGATTCCGCTCCCCCACATGACGAAGGGCACGGGGTCGGCGGTGTGCGTCATGAGGGCCACGGGCGTGGGATGATCGGGCATGCACAGCACCCGGAACTCGCCGCCGAGCGCGAGTACGCGTCCGACGACCTCCCGATCGATCGCCTCGATACCGGCGATCTTGCCGTCCGCGTCGCCCGCATGGCCCTCCTCGTCGGGCGTCTCGACGTGGATGACGACCAGGTCGTGGTCGGCGAGGGCCGCGAGCGCTCCCTCGGCCTGCCCCGCGTAGTCGTTGTCGGACCCGTCGGTGACCCCGGGGATCTCGAGCCGGTCGATGCCCGTCAGCGTCGCGAGCCCGCCGAGCAGGTCCACCCCCGAGGTGAGCGCGGCACGCACTCCCCGCTTGTTCTGGAACGGTGTGAGCGTGCGAGGGGCGACGCCGGGCCAGAACGGCCAGATGTCGGTGGCGGGGGTCTCGCCGGCCGCGCGGCGGCCGATGTTGGTCGGATGCGCATCGAGGAACGCGTGCACGCGGTTCATCAGCCCCGTGAGCAGCCCGGCTCCGTCGCCCGATGGCGAACGACCCTCCACGGGCATGCCGGAGATGTCGTGCGGTGCGGTGTAGGTCAACTCCAGCAGCTCGGGATGACCCTTCACGACCAGGATGTGCCGGTAGGCGACCCCGGGATAGAAGCGGAGCGTCGGGCCGCCGAAGGCCGTCTGCAGATCGGTGACGATCTCGCGCGACTGCTCCGTGGCGATCCTGCCGCACGAGTAGCTGTGCATGCAGCCCCCGACGATGCTCACGAGATTGAGCCGCAGTGCTACTTCGTCGTCCTCGAGCCGGATGCCCATGCTCGCGGCCTCGATGGCGCCGCGGCCCACGTAATCCGCGACGGGGTCGTAGCCCAGGATGGAGGTGCACGCGGCGGCCGAGGACGCCTCGGTGCCGGGCGGGACCGTGCGCGCAAGCCCCACCGTCCCGGCCGCGGCCATCCTGTCGAGGTTGGGGGTGCGCGCGGCAGCGAGCGAGGTCAGGCCGCCGAACCTGTCGAGCGGCCAACCCGCGGCGCCGTCCAGGATCACGATGACGTGCTTCACGTTGGCCGCCTTCCGCGCCGCCGGTCTGTGTCCGAACGGTACCGCACCCGCGGGGTCGCCGTCACCCTGCATCCCCAAGCGGCGCGCCACCACGCCTCTGCTACGATTCGCGCATGGATCACATCCTCTACCGCGACACACGCGGCCTCGACCCGATGCCACGCACCTTCACGGACGCCGTGCTGCAGGGCATCGCGCCCGGCGGCGGACTGTACGTTCCCGAGCGACTGCCGCACCTCGCGCTCGGCGACATCCTCGCGCTCTCCGACGTCCCCTACTCCGCGCGAGCCGCGGCCGTGTATCGGGCGTTCGGCGTCGACGTGCATCCGGAGCAGGTCGAGCACCTCATGGAGCAGGCCTACGGCGACGCGTTCGACCACCCGCAGGTGGCGCCCGTGGTCGAGGTCGACGCGGACATGCACGTGCTCGAACTGTGGCACGGGCCGACGAGCGCGTTCAAGGACATGGCACTCCAGTGCATGCCGCTGTTCTTCTCCGAAGCGGTGTCGATGCGGCTCGCCGCGGGTGAGGTGCTCGACGACTACCTGATACTCGTCGCCACCTCCGGCGACACGGGCAAGGCCGCTCTCGAGGGCTTCGCGGACCGGGAGCACACGAGGATCGTCGTGTTCTACCCCGCGGACGGCGTGAGCGACATCCAGCGACGCCAGATGGTGACGCAGGCGGGCGACAACGTCGCGGTGTTCGGCGTGCGCGGCAACTTCGACGATTGCCAGAACGCGGTGAAGGCCGCCTTCGCGGACTCCGCCTTCAACGCGCGCCTCCACGACGCGAACGGATTGCGGCTCTCCAGCGCCAACTCGATCAACTGGGGACGCCTGCTCCCGCAGATCGTCTACTACGCCTCCGGGTACGCCGACATGGTCGCCGGCGGCGCGGTGCGCCCCGGCGAACCGATCGACGTGTGCGTGCCCACCGGTAACTTCGGCAACATCCTCGCCGGCTACTACGCCAAGCAGATCGGCGTGCCGATCGACCGCCTGCTGTGCGCCAGCAACGAGAACCGGGTGTTGGCGGACTTCCTGGCGACGGGCGCCTACGACATTTCGGAACGCGAGTTCGTCACGACGCCGTCGCCCTCCATGGACATCCTCGTGTCGTCCAACCTCGAGCGGTTGCTGTTCGAGCTGACGCAGGACTCCGAGGCAGTCAGGCACTGGCAGTCGTCGCTCAAGGACAACGGGCGGTTCCTCGTGGACCGCGCGACGTTCGCCGGCATGCGCGAGCACTTCGCCGGCGACTGGGTGAGCAACGACGAGGCGCTCGACACCATCAGGCGCGTGTGGGAGGACCACGGCTACCTGCTCGATCCGCATACCGCGGTCGCGTGGGAGGTCGCGGAACGCCTTCGCGCCGAGAACCCCGTGCTCGTGGTGTCGACCGCGCATTGGGCCAAGTTCGGCGCCGACGTCTACAAGGCGCTCGGCGGTCTCGACTACGACGCCCCTCTGCCGACTGAGGCCGCGGCGCTCTCGGGGGTCGAGCTGTTGCTCGCCGTCGAAGGGCTGACTTCCGGGGCCGACCCGGTGCCGCGCGCCCTGGCCGAGCTCGAGACGCTGCCCGAGCGCTTCTCGGCGGTGGTCGACTCGCGCCGCGACGACATCGAGGGCGCCGTCGAAGGCTGGCTCGCGCGCGGCTGACCACGACCGCTAGCCGCCCGCTCCCACCACGACCACCTCGGAGAAGACCAGGCCCGGTTCCCCGAGATCGGTGGAACTGAGCACACGCCCGCTTGAGGGGTCGATAACCAACAACCGTCCGCCTTCCCGATCGACGACCAGGAGCCGCTCTCCCCACGCCGCGAGCGCGCACGGTATGCCGTCGACTCGCAGCGGGCCCAGGTCGTGAAGGGTCACCGCGTCGAGCAGGCGCAGCGCCCGGCCCTCCGGCTCGTCACCGCTCCAGTCCCCTACCGCGAACCTCGCCCCGACCTGGACGGCTCGCCGCGGCGCCTGCAGTAGGCCCGGGACGCTCACCGACGTCTCGAGCGACCCGTCGAGCGGATCGATCACCGCTGCGGCCCCCACCCTGTCCGAGCCCAGCACGACCGGACGGCCCGCGGACTCGGCGAGCCCCATGGGCCGCATCGTGCCGAGCGCGAACGAGGACATCGAGAGCGTCGCCGGGTCGATACGGCACAGGAGCCGCCCGCCGCCCGGGCCCTCACCCGTCGTCCACACCGCCCCGCCCGCCGAGCCCCACTGCCCGGGAGGGCCGGGCACGTTGCCCGTGCCGGCCAGCCGCGCACTCGCGATGTCGACCGCACTGAACACCGTCCCCGATGCCTCGACGACCGAGTGCAGCAGGAAGGCGCGCCCGCCGGCGCATACGACGTCACCCGGATCGATAACGGGCAACTCCACGTAGCGAACCGCACCGGTGCGAACGTCGGTCAGCGACGCGGCGCTATCGACATCCGGCCCGAACCCGCCGGACTGCGCCGCGACCACCAGCCCGCTCGAGGCGTCGACCGCTATGTCCGTCGCCGTCGAGCGCAGCGCGACCCTGCGCGCGACCGCGCCCGTTCGCAGATCGACGACGACCAGGGTGGACCGGCCCACATCGGGCAGAAGCACGACGGCCAACGGACCCGATGCGGCCCCTGACGGCGCATCGGACCCGCGCCATCCGATCACGGCTACCGCGCCGAGCGCGACCGCCAGCGCGACGATGACGCCGACGAACAACCACGGCCTCGCGGCTCCAGGCATGAGTACCCCCTCCTCGGGTAGTAGGGGGCCGGCGTCGCCCTCCCGGCGGCGCCGGCCCCCGGATCGGTCAGCTCCAGCGACCCACGACGCTCGTGTAGTCGCTCAGGATCAGGTCGACGGGCCAGACCCAGAAGCCGCCGTCACCGTCGAGGTCGATGCCGGTCACGTTGCGATACGCGACCCACGCCAGCTTCGAGCAGTAGAACGACTTCAGGTCGGTCTTGGACGCAAAGACCGAGTAGGGCTTGCGGAGCTGCCGCGCGGCGTAGTCGCGGACCGCGACGCGGTGACCGACCTCCTGAGGGACCCGCAGAGCGTAGGCCCACTCGTAGAGCCGGTACTTCGCGCACTTCTCGTACTGCACGCCGTTGGAGGGCGAGATGTTGGCGCTGAGGACCGAGTAGCTCGAGATCCCCGTGTAGTGGCTGCGGTCGAACAGACCGGCGTGGCCCGTCACACTGCTGGGATCGAGGACGACGACGATGTCGCTGTCGTACAGCGACGTGAACGCGATCGCGTTGGTTCCCCCGGAGCCGCCGCCGCTCAGCGAGGCGAGTGCGTCGTACGACAGGGATGCGTCCTCCAGAGCCGAGAGGGACGCGGTCATCTGCGCCTCGGCCGGCGCCCTGTCGGGATGGGGTGCGACGAACGGCTTCGTGAGGCCGAATGCCGCCTGCGGAAGAACGAGCAATGCGAGCGCCGCCAGCGATGCGACGCGGATGATGCGGTACATGGACGTACACCTCCGATGTTGTCCGGAACACCTGCACTTCCGGGGCATCGCCGGGCGGCACGACCCGCCGGATCGGGCGCCGCACGCGGTGAGGCACCTCCTCCCGATGTGCGCGGCGACCTGCCGTGACCGATCCGAAGCCGTCAGGCGCGGAGGTATCGCGCCAGGAGAACACGGCTCGCGGACTTGCACTTCGGAGTGTGCGCGGCGGTTGTGACCAAGGACTTACCCGACCCGGACCGCCGGCGGTCGCGCTACAGCGCGTGCCACCAGCCGGCGTGCTCGCGCACGAAGAACTCGGCGCGGCCCTGTCGAAGCAGGTCTGAGAGGTAGCCCTTGACGGTCGTGACCGCGAGCCAGTACTGCGCCGAGTTGTCCGACAGTCCCGCGATCGCGGACATCTCCGCCACAGCCTGCTCGGTCGTGATCGGCTCGACCATCATCGCGTGGAGGCGCTCGGACATCTGGTCCATCTGATCGCGGTGGTGAGCCACGTGCCCGAGCGCCTCGTCATGGTCGACCGGAACGCCATGTCCGGGAACCATCCAGTCGAAATCGAGCCGCTCGATCACCGACAGCGAGGAACGCACGAGTCCGGGGTCGATCGCGTACGGCAGGCGATGGCGGGCCCAGATCGGCATCTCGTAGACCGAGTCGCCCGTGAACAGGACCCTGTCGGCCGTCAGGTAGCCGGTGTGGCCCAGCGTGTGCCCCGGCAGCGGCACCACGTCGATGCCGTGCCCGCGCCACTCGTCCGAGTAGGCGTCGACCTTGCAGCCCTCGCCGCGGAAGAGCTTCGTGACCATCTCGTCGCTGGGCCGCGCCCACGAGAACATGCCGCGGATGTTGACCTCCGGATTCTCGACGAGCGCGACCTCCTCACGCGGGGCCGTGACGCGCGCGCCGGCGCGGCGCAGGGCCGCGGCACTCGAGAAGTGATCCGCATGCCCGTGGGTGATCAGGATGTCCGTGATGGGGTGACCGCCGTAGACCGACGGCTCGGGGCCGGTGTCGATCAGCACCCCGCCCACGTAGCCGGAGTTCGTCGTTGCCGGATCCTCGAACACGTAGGTCTCGCCGGCGAGTCGCCGGGGCTGTCCGCTCATCGTTCACTGCCCCTCGACGGCGCGGTCGCTGACATCGCGCACCGCACGACGATGCGCGACGTCGATGCTACACCGCCCGCTCGCGGGGCGGAGCGGGTATAGACACGGGTGCACGGCAAACGCACGCACCTGCCCGGAAAGGGGCGAACACATGAAGCTGTCAGCCAGGAACATGCTCAAGGGGACCGTGGCCGAGATCGAGCCCGGCGCCGTCAACTGCGTCGTGAAGGTCGACATCGGCGGCGGGCAGATGATCTCGTCGATGATCACGATGGACGCGTGCAACGACATGGGGATCAAGGTCGGGTCCGAGGTCTACGCGATCATCAAGTCGTCGAACGTGATCCTCGGCACGATGTAGTCCGGCACCGAACGCACTCCGGCTCGACGACGCCGAGGCGCACCTGCCCGGCGTCGTCTGCGTTGGTTCGCCCCCACATTCCGCGCCCGCCATGGCCTAGAATGGGCTGCGCACACTAAGCAGCGACGCAGGGTGATGCCATGCAGACGATCGGGACGGCGGTCAGCAACGATCAGCTCGCGGCGCTGGCCGATGGGCATCGGCTCACGCTCCTGCGTCGGCTCATGTGCGGCCCCTCCACCATCTCCAGGCTGGGCCGCGAGTTCGACCACCATCCCGCGTGGATCCGCCATCACCTCAAGCGCCTCGAGGCTGTGGGCCTCGTGGAGCCGGCGGGCGAGGTCACGACACGCAACTACACCGAGAAGTTCTACCGGGCGACATCGGGCGCGCTGGCGGTCCACATGTTGATAGGTCCCTCCACGGGCGACCGAAGCCCGCTCATGTTCCTGGGCAGCGACGACTTCGCGGTCGAGCTTCTGACCACCGACCTCAACGCGGCTCCGGGCGACTTCGAGATGGTCTCGTCATCCATCGGCAGCCTCGACGGGCTCATCGCGCTCCGGCAGGGGCTCGCGGACGTCGCCGGTTGCCACCTCTTCGACGCGGCGACGAACGAGTACAACGCGCCCTACCTGCGACACCTGTTCCCGGACCGCGCGGTCGACATGGTCACGCTCGCGCACCGCGAACAGGGGCTCATGACCGCCAAGGGCTCACCGAAGAGGGTCCGCGACATAGCGGACCTCGCGGGCGGCGACGTGCGGTTCGCAAACAGGAACCCGGGTTCCGGGACGAGGGTCTGGCTCGACGCGCGCCTGAAGGCGCTGGCCATCCCCGCCGAGTCGATCGACGGCTACAGCTTCGAATCACGGACCCACAGCGAGGTGGCACTCGCCGTCTCGTCGGGACGGGCCGACGCGGGGCTCGGGGTGCGGGCGGCGGCGGAGCGCTTCGGCCTCGAGTTCGCGCCGCTGTTCATGGAACGCTACGACCTCGTGTTCGCGGCGGACCGCGCCGAGGACGAGCCCTTCGTGCGGCTCCGCGAGCGAATGGACAGCCGGGGCTTCCACACCGAGGTCACGGGGCTGGGCGGCTACAACTCGGACCACACCGGCGACGGGACGCGCCTCGCCGGCTGACCGTTGGGTCGCGGCTACTGCACCACGATCTTCCCGAAGACCATCTCCATGCCGCAGCTGAACTGGTACTCCCCGGCCTTCATGGCAGGGAGCTTCACGACGGCACCGCCCTGCGTGAGGTCCTGGTCGATCCCGAAGTCGGGCACCAGGACGCTGGAGAGGCAACCGCTTCCCTGACCGAACACGATCTCCAGCGGGACGCCCGCCTTCGCGGTGATGACCGAGGGGACGTAGGTGCCGGTCGAAAGGTCGACGGAGATCCGCTGGATCGCGCCCTCGAGCTTGGCGGTCCCGTCGGCCCCCGCGGGAGCGGGAGCAGGAACCGTGGCCGCGGGCGCTGGCGCCGGCGAGCTGGCAGCCGGAGCCGTACAGCCCCCGGCCGCGTTCGCCGCGAGAAGCAGGAGCGCCACGGTGGCAAGGCGGATCCTCGTCGTGCTCGACATCGGCGGTTCCTCTTTCTCGGATCGTAGAGGGCCCGGCTCGATGCCGGGCCGTCGGAGTCTCGTGTAACCACACGATACGCCACAGTCGGGTACGCGGTCGGCGCACGCGATGGTCGGCGTCGTCCGAGGTTGGCACTGCTCTTGCTTGCATTCGTGCATAGGGCTTGGGCGCTCCGTCTTCCCCCCCTCGAACTTCGACGGAGCAAGCCCGCTCTTGAGTGAACGAGCCGCCTCCCCCCAGGCGGCTCGTACCTTTTCCGGGAGCTGTCGCGGGCGTGCCCGCCGGCGGAGGTTATAATCGCCGCACACGTCCGCCGGCCGGCCCGGAGCGCCCCGACCATGATCAGGAGCGGAACACTGCCAACCTTCGCCGCGATTGCAGCCTTCATCGTGGGCGGCGTCGTCCTTTCGGCCGTCGCCGTGGTGGCGATGCGCACGACCGCGGTGAGCACGGCGGCCCCGCTCGCCCTGTCGGAACTCGGGCGCAGGGTGCTCGTGATCGCCCCGCATCCGGACGACGAGGTGCTCGCAACAGGGGGTACCATCCACCGGCTGATCGCTGCGGGCGCGAGCGTCAGGGTCGTGCTGGTCACCGCCGGCGACTCGTATCTCCGCGCGGCGGCGAACATCGCGGGGGGCAGGCCCGCCCCCGAAGCCTATCTCCGGCTCGGCGAGGCCCGTCACCGGGAGTCGCTCGCGGCAGCCGCCCGGCTCGGCCTCGATCCTGCCGATGTCATCTCGCTGGGCTACGCCGACGGCACGACCCGGGCGATGTGGGACGGCAACTGGGACCCCTCCAACCCCGCCCGGGGTCGCACCGCGGTCACCACAGTGGACTACTCGTGGGCCGCCCGCCCCGGAGCGACCATGTGCGGAGAAGAGGTCGCCGCCGACCTTGAGTCAGTGCTCCGCGACTTCGCGCCGGACACCGTCATCGCTCCCGACGTCTTCGAGACCCACTCCGACCATGCGACGGTCGGCGCGTTCGCGATCTACGCGATGGACGCCGTCGACTTCACGGGCCGACGCCTGAGCACGGTGACGCACTTCCGCCACTACCCGTACCCGTGGGCGCACCTCCCCGGGACCGCCCTCAATCCCCCGCCCCAGCTGCTCTCCCCCGGCACGGCCTGGCTCGCCTTGCCCTTGGACTCGGCCGACATCGCGGTCAAAGAGGCCGCGATAGCGGAGTACGGCAGCCAGACCGCGATCGCCGACCTCGGTCTCTACATGCGCGCATTCGTCCGCACGAACGAGCTGTTCGGCAGCCGTGTGCCACCGCGCGCGCTCGCGCTGACCGGCGACGGCAGACCCGGACGCGACGCTCCGATCACCGTGCTCGCCACCCCGAACCCGGTCATCCCCATCGCCGCGGGCTCAACGCGCCCGCGCATCGGAGCGGTTCTCACGGCCGTCGGGCCGAAGACCCTGTGGATCGGGCTTCGCTGTGACGCGACCGTGGCCGCCACGGACACCTTCGGGGTCGGCCTGCGCCTTTTCGAATCCGACGGGGCACCGGCCCGGCTCGACATCTCGGTGACGGATGGCCAGATCGCGGCAACGAAGAATGCCAGCAACGGCATCACGCCCGACGGCATCCGGACCGAGACCGACGGCGACACCGTATGGCTCGCGATCCCGGCGGACGCGCTGGCGGGTGCCACCCGCCTCATGATCGGCGCGACCGTTGCGCGAGGCGCCGGCACACCCATGCGCACCGCATGGCGCGAAATCGACCTGTAGGACCGCTCGCCTAGGAGATCCGGAACCTCACGTACCGCAGCATCTCCGCCGCGACGTTGCGGCCGGTCGCCTTCTCGAAACCCTCGAAGCCCGGTGCCGAGTTGACCTCGATCACGCGGTAGCCGTCAGCGCCTTGGACCAGGTCCACGCCCGCGATGTCGAGCCCGACGACCTCCGCCGCTCGAAGTGCGAGCCACTCCAGCCGGTCATCGAGAGGGAACGCCGACACGTCGGCGCCCTGGTGGACGTTGGCGCGGAAGCGCCCGAGCTTCGCCGTGCGCTGCATCGCCCCCAGGACCCGGCCACCTACGACCATCACCCTGATGTCCGTGCCGGCGCACTCCCGAACGTACTCCTGGATGAGCAGGGTCTGGTTCAGGGCCCACACCGTATCGAGCGACGCCTGGATCTCGTCGAGATCGCGCCCGAGCATGACGCCCTTGCCGTGCGTGCCCGAGAGCAGCTTGAGGATCACCGGCGGACCGCCCACCAGCTTCACCATCCTGGAGACGTCGGACGGCTGGCGGGCGAGCACCGTCCTCGGGAACGGGATGCCGCCCTCCGCGAAGACCTGGTGCGCGAGCAGCTTGTCGCGCGCGCACATTATCGAGTCCGCGGAGTTCACGACCACGACACCGGGGGTCGACTCCATGTGCCGCACCACGGCGCGCGCGAACAGGGTCGTGTCGCTGCCGGTGCGCGCGACGAAGGCCGCCGGCGTTGGGAAGGGCCGCGACCGGTAGAACGCGCGCGGAGCGTCGGCATCGATCAGCAGGTCGAAGTGCTGCGGGTCGAGCCACGACACGCGCAGGCCGAGTTCGGGGGCTTCCGCCTCGAAGCGCTTGCGGCTGTAGGGGCGCACCTCGTCCGAGAGGAACGCGACGGTGGCCGTTCGGGACTCGCTCTGTGTCTTCATGGTAGGGGCCAGCCTACAGAGCAACGCCGCCTTCGTGGTGAAAGCGGCGTTGCAGACATGTGAATCATTCGCGACACATCCGCGAAGCGAGTGGATCGAAGACTACCCGAACCGACCGGTGATGTAGGCCTCCGTGCGCTTGTCGACGGGCTTGGTGAACATCTGGCGGGTGTCGCCGATCTCCACGAGCCCGGCGGGCCGGTCCATCGACTCGCGCAGCATGAACGCCGTGCGGTCGGAGATCCGAGCCGCCTGCTGCATGTTGTGTGTGACGATCACGATCGTGACGTCGCTCTTCAGTTCCGCGATCGTGTCCTCGATCAACTGCGTCGAGATCGGGTCCAAGGCGCTGGCGGGCTCGTCCATGAGCAGCACCTCCGGCTTGGTCGCCAGTGCGCGCGCGATGCACAGGCGCTGCTGCTGCCCTCCGGACAGCTCGAACGCATGCTTCTTGAGGTTGCCGGTCACCTCGTCCCAGAGCGCGGCTCGGCGCAGGGACTCCTCGACGATCGTGTCGAGTTCCTGGCGACCGCGCGTTCCGAGCGTCCGCGGCCCGTACGC
>Ga0209540_10000470_pt1 | contig 38077 bp, 31 predicted proteins | sample BarGraIncu01121A_FD_184501 | JGI IMG/M metagenome (GOLD analysis project Ga0209540, IMG submission 184501) | Arctic peat soil microbial communities from Barrow, Alaska - Barrow Graham LP Incubations 011-21A (SPAdes) (version 2) | ecosystem: Environmental > Terrestrial > Soil > Wetlands > Peat... | reverse complement strand
GCACGGCGGCGCGGGCCTTCATCGTCGAGAAGGTGATGATCTGGGCGACCTTGTCCGCGCCGTACTTGTCGCGGACGTACTCGATGACCTCGCCGCGACGCTCGTCGTCGAAGTCGATGTCGATATCAGGCATGTCCGAGCGGTCCGGCGACAGGAACCGCTCGAAGATCAGGCCGTGCTCGAGCGGATCGAGTGCGGTGATGTGCAGCGCGTAGGAGATGATCGAGCCTGCAGCCGAGCCGCGGCCCGGTCCCACGCCGATGCCCTGGTCCTTCGCCCACTGGATGAAGTCCTGCACGACGAGGAAGTAGCCCGCGAAGCCCTTGTCCTTGATGACGCCGAACTCGTGGTAGAAGCGCTCGAGGGCCGCCTCGGGGATCGGGTCGCCGAACCGGTCGCGAAGCCCGGCCAGGCACTTCTCCTCGAGGTACGCGTTGAGCGCGTCCTGCTCGTCCATCCCCGCGAGCCGCTCCGGCACGTCGAAGACCGGCAGGATCAGCTTCCCGAACTCGAGCTCCACGTTGCAGCGCTCGGCGATCGCGAGCGTGTTGGAGATGGCCTCCGGGTACTCCGAGAGCGCCTCGGCCATCTCGTCGTGGGAGCGCATGAAGAACCGGTCGCACGAGAAGCGCATCCGCTGCGTGTCGTCGAGCACCGTGCCCGTGGAGATGCACAGCAGCATGTCCTGCGTCCTGGCGTCCTCGGCGTGCACGTAGTGGATGTCGTTCGTGCCGACGAGGGGCAGCCCCTTCTCGCGCGCGATCGCGGCCAGCTCGCGATTGAGCTGCACCTGGGTCGTGCCGTTGTCGGCCGTTATCCCCTGCTGCTGCAACTCGACGTAGAAGTCGCCTTCTCCGAAGATCCCGGAGTACGTCTCCGCCCAGCGGCGGGCCTCGCCCAGCTCGCCGTTCTCGACGGACTTGCTGATGATGCCGGACATGCAGGCGCTCGAGCCGATGAGGCCCTTGCTGTAGTGGCGCAGGAGCTCCTCGTCGACCAGCGGCTTGTAGTAGAAGCCCGCCACCCACGCGTCGGAGACGATGGCCATCAGGTTCTGATAGCCCTGCAGGTCCTTGGCCAAGAGCAGCAGGTGGTAGATGTCGGGCTTCTGGCCGCGCGTCAGGCGCGAACCCGGCGTGAAGTAGACCTCGCAACCGAGGATAGGCTTGATGCCCCCCCTGCGCGCTGCGCGGTAGAACTCGACGGCGCCGTACATGTTGCCGTGATCGGTGAGCGCGAGAGCCGGCATCTCCAGCTCCTTGGCGCGCGCGACGAGGTTGTCGATCTTCGCAGCGCCGTCGAGCAGGGAGTACTCGGAGTGGGTGTGCAGGTGGACGAAGGACACGAGGCGGCTCACGCCTCCCGGAGGTGATCGAGGACGGTCTTGTAGCCGTCGGCGCCGTAGTTCAGCGCACGGCTGACGCGGCTGATCGTGGTCGACGAGGCGCCGGTCACGTCCCGGATGCGGTCGTAGTGCTCGCCGGCGGAGAGCATGCGCGCGACCTCGAGGCGCTGGGCCATCTCCTGGATCTCGCGGACCGTGCAGATGTCCTGCAGGAACGCGTAGGCGGCGTCAGGATCGCCGAGCGATGCGAATGCGACGGCGAGGCGATCGACGTCGGCGGTGCGAAGACGGTCCGCTGGCATGGGCTTTCGGCCACCACTCCCGGGTCGGCGATCAGGCAAGGAACACCCCCGATGGTAGCACCCGACCGCGACACGAAAGACCTCCCCCGAAGGGCCGCCGAGACGCGATGTGACGGGCGGGAAGTCCTTCTGACGAGCGGACGAGCGGGACCCGAGCGGCCCTGCCTAGACCACCCCGTCGCGCCTCAGAAGCGCCGTCGTCACCGCGAATGCGGGGAGGCACCACTCGAGCAGGCCCATCATGATCTCGCCCTGGTCGCGTCGCATCGAGTCCACGAGGAACCCGCTCGAGGACAGCGTCAGCAGGATGACGATCGCCATCGCGGCGATGCCAAGCACCAGCGCGATGGCGCGTATCCACGCTCCCGCCCGGATGTGGCTGATGAGCGACCACACCATCGGAGCGCTCACAAACGCCAGTCCCGACGCGGAGACGATGGCGGTCAGCGTCTGGGAGTGGCCCACCTTGTTGAGGAACAGGAAGATGACGACCGGTGTGCCGACGATGAGAGCGAGGATGCTGCCCGTTGTCGCGAGGACGACCAGCAGCAGGCCTCGTCGCAGCAGGTGGCTGCGGCCCTCCGCGGTCGGCTCGGTGGCGAGCAGGAGCAGCGACGCCGCGATCGGCGGGATGGTCAGCATCGCCGTGTAGAAGGCGTTGAACGAGTAGAGCGGCTGCGAGCCGATGAGGATGATCGCCGGCAGCAGGAACAGGAGCCCGAACGCGTACGACACGCCGTAGGTGTCGAAGAAGCGGGCCGAGGGCACCCCCCGGGGCGTCGAGATCGATGCGTTGGTGGCCGTTGCGCTCTGCACTGTGGGATCTCCTGACGAAGGTCGCTCGTGTTCTCCGAGGCGAGTCTAGGGTGGCGCGCCTGCCCGCGACATGACGGAAGTCAAGCGACGTCGCGGCCGGGTATCGTCCGATAGAATGCTGTCCGCGCAGTCCCGCTGAAACGTCTCCCTGAGCACCGGAGCCGCACCCCATGCCCGAGACCCCTCTGGACGACAACTCCTCCCTCGTGAGCCCCGACGACCTGAGCCCCCGCAGTATCGCCGAGGCGGAGTCGGATACCAGCAGCCCGACCGTGGACGTAGTGCGCCACGGCGGGACGTTCGAGTCGTTCCGGCACCGCGGCTACGCCCTCTTCTGGAGCGGCGCGCTCGTCAGCAACGTCGGCACGTGGATGCAGACCGCGGTCATCGCCTCGATCGCGTGGAGCTTCCGCCGTTCGGAGTTCGACCTCGGCCTTGTCACGTTCGTCTCGCAGATACCGGCGCTGTTCCTCGCGCTACCGGGCGGCGTGCTGGCCGACCGTGTCGACAAGCGCAAGCTCATCATCTGGGCGCAGGTCTTCCTGATGTTCCAGGCGATCGCGTTCGGCGTCCTGTACGTGACCGGCCACGTGAGCCCGAGCACACCCTTGATGTCCTTGGCGCTCGTGAGCTTCCTCGGGCTCGTCGCCGGCGTGCTCACCGCCCTCTCCTTCCCCGCGTGGCAGGCGATCATTCCCGACCTCGTCCCGCGCCCCGTGCTCATGAACGCCATCGCGCTGAACTCGGCCCAGTTCCAGTCGGCGCGCATGATCGGCCCGCTCGCAGCCGCGGCTGTGATCCTGATCGCCGGAACCGTCTCCGGAACGGCGGACGTGTTCTGGATCAACGCCATCAGCTTCCTGTTCGTCATCGCCGCGCTGCGGGCGGTGCGCACCTCGCCGCACGCGCCGGACAGGCACGCGGACGCTCGGCGCGAGAGCGCCTGGGTGTCCCTGAAGCAGGGTGTGAAGTACGCCGTCTCCCACCGGATGATCGGGATCGTCATCCTGAGCACGCTGATCATGACGCTCGTCGGCATGCCCTACGTGTTCCTGCTGCCGGCGGTCGCCGACAAGGTGCTTGGATTCCACGGTGCCGCCGCGTCCACGCCCATCTACTACGTGCTGCTCGCCGCCAACGGCTTCGGGGCGCTCATCGGTGCGCTCACGGTGGCGAGCCTTCCGCACACCGTGCGCCGCGAGCGCCTCATGCGCTGGTCGATCCTCGCCACGGCGCTCGTCCTGGTCGTCTTCGCGTTCACGCCCTGGCTGTGGCTCTCCGTCGCGCTGTCGGCGCTCGCCGGGGCATGCGTGCTGACGACGAACTCGCTCGCCAACACGTCCGTGCAGGCCAACGTGCCGCACGAGCTGCGCGGGCGGGTCATGTCCGTCTACATCACGTGCTTCCTCGGTGTCATGCCCCTGTCGGCCGCTGCGTTCGGGCCCTTGGCGCAGGCGGTCGGGACGTCGTGGGCGATCGCCGGCGGCGCGCTCGTGCTCCTCACATGGGCGCTCGTGCTCGTCGCGCGGCCGTCGTTGCTCACACACGACGAGCCCGCCACCGACTAGCGCGACGGGCTCGGTCCACGCGATCTGCGCCGGGCTACACCACGCGGTTGCTGAGCGATCCGATCCCTTGGATGCGAACCTCGACAGTATCGCCCGCATGCAGCTCGCCGACCCCCGACGGCGTGCCCGTCAGTACCGTGTCGCCGGGAAGCAGCGTCATCGTCCGGCTGATGGCGCTCACAAGCGTCGGCACGTCGAAGATCATGTCGCTCGTGCGCGCGGACTGCCGCAGCTTCCCGTTCACGAACGTCTCGAGCTGGAGGTCGCTCGGGTCGAGGTCGGTCTCCACCCAGGGGCCGAGCGGGCAGAAGCCGTCGAAGCCCTTGGCGCGCGTCCACTGCCCGTCGCGCTTCTGAAGGTCGCGAGCGGTCACGTCGTTGGCGCAGGTGTAGCCCAGGACGTGCGACATCGCCTCTGCGACGCTCACACGGTGCGTGCGCTTGCCTATCACAACGGCGAGTTCGCCCTCGAAGTCCACGCGCCCGACGCCGGGCGGCAGGTGGATCTCCCCGCCGGGGGCGTTCATGGCCGTGGGAGGCTTGAGGAAGATCAGCGGTTCCCTCGGCAGCTCGTGACCCATCTCGCGAGCGTGCTGCTTGTAGTTGATGCCGACGCAGACGATCTTGGTCGGCATCGCGGGAGGCATCAGGCGCGCGCCGGCCATCGGGATGACGTCATCGGTCTCCCACGCGGAGAACGGCTCGTCCGTGATCAGCGTGATGCTCGCCGCGTCAGCGAGCCCGTAGCGGACGTCCTCACCGGTGAAGACTCTGACAACACGCATGGGCCCTACTCCCTGTCGTCGAACCGTGGTCGGCGTCTAGGTAGGGAGTTCTACTCGAGGGGCCGCTCCCCTGCAAGCCCGGGTGCGGTGCCCGCCCGGAGAGAGAGGAGGGTCCCGGTGGTTTCGCACCGGGGCCCTCCTGAGATCGCGCGGAGCGCGGTCCTAGTGGCAGTAGTAGACGGTGTCTCAGCAGCCATGGTCATACAGACCGACCAGGCGCGGGCTGACGCCAGCGGTCCCATGGCAGTTGGCGCAGGTCCAGGACGCGTCGATCGGACGGCCAGGGTTGCCACCGTGCTCGTCATACGCCGGAGAGACCAGGTGGCAGTAGTTGCAGTAGTCGTGCGCGGGCATGTGCGAGGTAGCGCTATCCACGCGGGTCGCCGTGCCACCGGCGCCATGGCACGACGCACACGTCGTGGTGAGCGGCTTGTGGCCGGGCGCGTGGCACACGCCGCAGCCGACACGGCTGTGGGCATAGGCGACGTTGGTCGGATGGCAGCCTGTGGCGTTGCAGCCGCTGGCCGCGACGACGTGGTTGCCCACTGTTGCGTGGTACGGATGCGGAGCAGTGACGTTGTGACAGGTTCCTTGCGTGCACGTCTTGTTCCAGGTCCACGTCCCACCGAGAGCGGTCTTGATGCCCGGATGACAGGCCGTGCAAGCGCCGGCCGACGTGTGCACGACCGTCAGGTCAGTAGAAGCGTGGCACGTGGAGCACGCGATGGTCCCGAAGTTCGTGCCGTTGAACGTGAAGTTCGCGGATGTGAGCGTCGCAGCGTGCAGCACTGCCTGAGTGGCGTGGGCCGCATGGCACGACGAGCAGATCAGCGAGGGGCTCTTGCTGCCGCCGTGGCAGTCAGCGCAACCGCCGTACGGCGCATGGAGCGCCGCAACATCGGCCGGAAGGGTCGCGCCGTGGCACGTTGCTCCGCCGCAGTTCGTCTGCGCGCTCGCCGGCGTCGCGTGCGCGGCCGTGAGGTTGTAGTGCTGCGGCTTCATGTTGCCGGAGGCGACCGTGTGGCAGCCACCCTGGACGCAGGACTTGTTCCACGCGACGCCGCCGAGTGTCGTCTTCACGCTGGTCGTGTGGCACTTGGCGCAGCTCGCATCACCCACGCCATGCAGGGTGCGCAGGTCGAGCGGCGTGTGACAGTCGGAGCACTCGTGCTTGCCGTAGTCGACAGTGTTGATGGTGATCGTCTGCGATGCGGGCGACGCGGCGTGCAGCGCCGGAAGGTCGTGACCGGTCCCGTGGCAGGCGGAGCACTCCTTGTGCCCGCCCGCGATCGCCGCGGCGATCGTCGCGGTCGGGACCTTGGACGATGCGGCCGGGGCGTGGCAGGTGGCGCAGTTGGCGTGCTTGGTGGAGACCGCACCGGTCGACAGCTTGATGAGTGTCAGGTTCGTGCCGGGGTGGCAGCTGGCGCAGGTGTCGGGCCGCGCCACGGTGTGGAGCTCCGCAGACGGCGAGCCCAACTCCTCCCCGTCATGACAGGTGGGGTTCTCGCAGCCCGAGTGGGACGCCCCGATCCCGGACAGCGGCTGGAACGGCTTGCCGTGACAGTTGGCGCAGGGCTGATCGGGCATCGGGTTGGCGCCGTGCTCGCCCCAGGTGATCGAATCGAGGTTGCTGTGGCAGTCGTTGCACCACTGGTGCAATGCTTGATGGGCATCCGCGTGGCAGGCGCCGCAGGCCTTGTTGTGGGTGGAGATGGCCAGGACGACGTTGGGATCGGTCGAGCGGTGACACGTGAGGCACGAGACCCTCGCGGGGTCGTGGACGAGCGTGAGGTTCGTGCCCGCGTGGCAGTCGACGCACGCGTCCGTGCGGACCGGAACGACGACATCGTGCTTCGCGATGTGATCGAGGTCGGCATGGCAGAAGGAGCACTCCTTGTGCCCGCCCGCGATCGCTGCGGCGAGTGTCGCAGTCGGGACCTTGGACGATGCAGCCGGAGCGTGGCAGGTGGCGCAGTTGGCGTGCTTGGCGGAGACCGCACCGGTCGACAGCTTGATGGCCGTCAGGTTCGTGCCGGCGTGGCAGCCGACGCACTCGTCGGTGCGAGCGGGCACGTCGTGCTTCGCGGTGTGGTTCAGACTGGCATGGCAAGCACTCGCTCCGCAGTCCAGCGTCGGCACCTTGGTGCCGCCGTGGCACGCGGAGCAGCCAGGACCGCCGTCGACGCCGTGGATCTTGGCGACGTCGTAGCCGCCGGAGTGACACGTGCCCGTGGTGCAGTCCTTGTACTTGTCGGCTATGGCCGAGACCGGGACGGTGTGAGAGGTGTCGAGCGTCGAGTGCATCGGCTTCTTCGACGTGAGCGAGTGGCAGCCGCCCTGGACGCAGGACTTGTCCCACGCGACGCCGCCGAGTGTCGTCTTCACGCTGGTCGTGTGGCATGTGTCGCACTTGTTCGCGTGCAGGTTGCGCAGGTCCAGCGGCGTGTGACAGTCGGAGCACTCGTGCTTGCCGTAGTCGAGGGTGTTGATGGTGATCGTCTGCGACGCGGGCGACGCGGCGTGGGCCGCTGGCAGGTCGTGCGTCTTGTCGTGGCAGCCGCCCCGGCCGCAGTCGAGCGTCGGGACCTTGTCGCCGCCGTGGCACGTGGCGCAACCGAGCTTGGGAGCGTGGATCTTGGCGACGTCGTAGCCTCCGGTGTGGCACGTGCCCGTCGTGCAGTCCTTGAACTGCTCGGGCAGAGCCGAGACCAAGACGGTGTGAGAGGTGTCGAGCGTGGCGTGCATCGGCCGCGTGCTCCCGGACGTGTGACAACCGCCCTGGACGCAGGACTTGTCCCATGCTCCGCCGAGCTTCGTCTTCACGCTGGTGGCGTGGCATGCGTCGCAGTTGTTCGCGTGCAGGTTACGCAGGTCCAGCGGCGAGTGGCACTCGGAGCACCCGTGCTCGCCGTAGTCGACGCTGTTGATGGTGATCGTCTGGGACGCGGGCGACGCGGCGTGGGCCGCGGGCAGGTCGTGCGTCTTGTCGTGGCAGCCGACTGTGCCGCAGTCCAGGGTCGGCACCTTGGTGCCGCCGTGGCACGCGGAGCAGCCGGGACCACCTGCGACGCCGTGGATCTTGGCGACGTCGTATCCGCCGGAGTGACACGTGCCGGTGGTGCAGTCCTTGTACTTCTCGCCTAGGACCGAGGCCGACACGGTGTGAGACGAGTCGACCGTGCCGTGGAAGGGCTTGGTCGAGCCGGCCGTGTGGCAGCCGCCCTGGACGCAGGACTTGTTCCACGTCCCGCCGAGCGTCGTCTTGACGCTGGCGGTGTGGCAGGTGTTGCAGCTGTCGTCGCCGCTGTGCACGTTGCGCAGGTCCAGCGGAGAGTGGCACTCGGAGCACCCGTGCTCGCCGTAGTCGACGCTGTTGATGGTGATCGTCTCCGACGCGGGCGACGCGGCGTGGGCAGCGGGCAGGTCGTGCGTCTTCTCATGGCAGCCGACCGAGCCGCAGGCAAGCGTCGGGACCTTGTCGCCGCCATGGCACGTGGCGCAGCCGAGCTTCGAAGCGTGGATCGCAGCGACGTCGGTTCCGCCGGTGTGGCACGAGCCGGTGCTGCACCCGGAGAAGCCCGCGGGCCATGCCGTCACGGTGTGTGAGAAGTCGAGCGTGCCGTGGAAGGGCTTGGTCGAACCGGCCGCGTGGCAGCCGCCCTGCGCGCAGGACTTGTTCCACGTGCCGCCGAGTGTCGTATCGACGCTCGTGGTGTGGCACGCGCTGCAGTTGTTGGCATGCAGGGTGCGCAGGTCCAGCGACGAGTGGCACTGGGAGCAGCCGCGCTCGCCGTAGTCGACGCCGCGGATGGTGATCGTCTGGGATGCGGGCGACGCGGCGTGCACACTCTCGAAGTCGTGTACCCCGTGGCATTCGCGACAGGCCGAACGACCGGCAGCGATCACTTCCTTCACGGCGTCCTTGCCCGAAGCGTGGCACGTGGCGCACGCGCCCTTGTGGATCGTGATGAGATTGGTATCGGCGGGAACGTGACACGCCGCGCAGGAGTCGTTGCGGACCACGGCGTGCAGCCCCGTGTGGTCGGTGAAGCCGTGGCAGTTCGCGCAGTCCTTGTTGCCCGCCGCGATCGCGGCCTTGGTCGCATCCGAGGCGGTTGCGCCGTGGCAAACCGCGCAGCTCGAGTGGATCGTCATCAGGCTCGTGTCTGCCGCGCCGTGGCACTGCGAAGCAGCGCACGTGTCGTTGCGTGTCACCGCATGCAGCGCCTTGTGGTCGGCGAAGCCGTGGCAGTTCGCGCAATCCTTGTTGCCCGCCACGATCGCGGCCTTGGCCCGGGCGGGCGCGTACGAGTCGTGACACATCGCACAGCTCGAGTGGATCGTCGTCAGGCTCGTGCCGGCGGAACCGTGGCATGCGGTGGCGGCGCACGCGTCGCTGCGGACCACGGCGTGCTGCGTCACATGGTCACTGAAGCCGTGGCAGTTCGCGCACGACCTGTTGCCCGCGGCGATCGCGGCTTTGGTCGCGCCAGGGCGTCGGGACCGTGGCACACGGTGCAGCTCGTGTGGACCGTCGTGAGATCCTTGGCCGCCGAACCGTGGCACTCGGTGGCGGCGCAGGTGTCGTTGCGGGTCACCGCGTGCTTCGCCGTATGGTCGATGAAACCGTGGCAGTTCGCGCACGACGTGTTGCCGGCCAGGACCGCGTTCTTCGTGGTCGTCGAGGCAGTGTCACCGTGGCACACCGCGCAGCTGGCGTGGATCGTCATCAGGTTCGTGTCGGCTGAACCGTGGCACTGGGCGACGGCGCAGGTGTCGTTGCGGGTCACCGTGTGCAGCGCCGTATGACTGGTGAAATCGTGACAACCCTCGCAGTCGGTGGAATGACTGACGATCGCGGCCCGCACGCGAGGATCCGTACTCTTGTGACACGTGTCGCAGGAGAGACGCTCGCCTCCGGACACGCCGTCGACGGTGCGGCGGTAGTGCTCGGTCGTCAGGGAGGCCACGTGGCAGCCCGACCGGACGCAGAACGCGCTGCCCGACTGGTGGTACTGCTCCAGGGACGTGGAGTGCATCGGCGGGATGCCCGGATAGGCTCCGACATGGCAGCGTGCGCAGTCCTCACCGAGCACGTGCGGGAAGGGCCCGCCTCCGCGATGGCACACAGGGTTGGCGGCGCAGGCGGATGTGTGTGCCGACGTATCGATCGGCGAGTACGACCTCATCGGAGTGCCGTCGGGTCGCGGCGGCGCCGAGGCACCGTGACATGCGACGCAGTTCGTCATCGGGTGCGCGGTCGGGTAGCCGGCGTGGCAGCCGGCGCAGTCGGTCATGCTGACGGTGTTCGGCATCGGCACGATGGGCGGCGCGAGCACCGTGATGCTCCACTGGTATGAGCCGGTGTTCCCCTTGAGATCGGTGACCTTGACCACGATCGTATGGACACCCAAGCCGAGATCGGACAAGAGAGCGGGGGCAGCGACCTTGAACCGCGTGTACTTCGTCGAGTAGGAGACGACGGGGGTGACGCTGTTGCCGTCGACGGTCATCCCGAACTTGCCGCTGCCCTGGGCGCCATTGAACGCGTAGGCGTTGACCGAGATGGCGGGACGGGGCTCATCGTCCTTGGAGCCGCTGGCCGGGGTCGCCGTGGAGAACGCGACGGGCGCCTTGACCGTGAAGCTCCATGAGGAGGTGGAGTACCTGCTCGTCATGTCGCGGATCTTCACCGTGATCTTGTGGGTGCCCGGAGCCAACGCGGTCGCCGGTCTGCCCGACAGCCGGAGGCGGTTGTAGTTGGGATGGAGAGGGTTCCAGGACCCGGTCACGAGGTACGTCGCGGACAGGGACACGGTCGTTCCGTCCACCGTCATCGAGTACGCGCCCGACCCGTGAACGCCGTAGCGGTCATAGACGATGACCGAGATCGACGGTCGTGTCGTCGTCAACTCCGCCCCGGAAACGGGGGGTCCGCGCGGAGAACGACGCCGTGTTCGTCGCGTATGCGGCGACGGGAGCCAGCAGCGCGACCGTGATGCCGACGATGAATGCGCCCGCCAGGACTCGACGGCGAACGGGGGCCAGACTGGTGCCCATGTACCCTCCACAAGGTCAGATAAAGACATCGACAATGGAGGGGCACACCCCGTCCCCCCGGCGCTCCGTGCGCAATCATAATATGGAGAACGTGTGATGCACAGGAAAAACTTGCCCAATGGATGCGAGCTCCCCGCGCTGCCCGAGCCGACGCGACCCGGCTGCGCAGAAGGCCCCGGTCCGGTGGACCGGGGCCTTCTGCTTGCACCCTGCGGATCGCACTCCGACCGCGTGCTACCCCTTGCGCGTGAGCCCGTATTCGATGGAGTCGACGAGCGCCTCCCAAGAGGCCTCGATGATGTTCTCACTCACGCCGACGGTCCCCCACGACCCCGTTCCGTCGTCTGAGACGATCAGGACGCGGGTGACCGCGCCCGTGCCCTTCTTCTCGTCCAGGACGCGGACCTTGAAGTCGGTGAGTTCGATCGACTCGAGCGCAGGGTAGAAACGACCGATCGCGAGCCGCAGCGCGCGGTCGAGCGCGTTGACGGGGCCGTTGCCCTCCCCCGTCGCCACGAACCGCTCGCCCTGGACGAACAGCTTGATGGTCGCCTCGGTCATCACGCGGCCATCCTCGCGCTTCTCCATGATGCAGCGGAAGGACTCGAGCGTGAACAGCGGCGTGTAGGTGCCGGTCTTCTTGCGCATCAGGATCTCGAGCGAGGCGTCGGCCGCCTCGAACGTGTAGCCGTGGTGCTCGAGCTCCTTTACCGTCTCGAGCACGTCGCCGATGACCGCGGGGTCGGCGGACAGGTCGATCCCCAGCTCCTTCGCCTTCATCGCCAGCGACGCGCGACCCGCCAGCTCGCTCACGACGACACGGGCGAGGTTGCCCACCGCGGCCGGGTCGATGTGCTCATAGGCTCCGGCGAGGCGGTCGTTCGCGCTCGCATGCAGGCCGCCTTTGTGCGCGAACGCGCTCGTGCCCACGTACGGCTGCTGCGGGTACGGCGACAGGTTCGCGGTCTCTGCGACGAAGTGGCTGACCTCCGTGAGGAGGTGCAGCTGGTCGCGGCTGACGCACTCGAACCCCATCTTGAGCGCGAGCGCCGGGATGATCGCCGTGAGATCGGCGTTGCCGGCCCGCTCGCCGTAGCCGTTGATGGTGCCCTGCACGTGCGTGCAGCCGGCCTCCACTGCGAGCAGCGTGTTGGCGACCGCGCAGCCCGCGTCGTTGTGCGTGTGGATACCGAGCGGCGCACCGACGTGCGGAGCGATGGCCGCCACCACCCGCGAGACGTCCTGTGGGAGCGTGCCGCCATTGGTGTCGCACAGGACGACGGCGTCCACACCCGCGTCCGCCGCCGCCCGGCATACGGCCAGCGCGTACTCGGGGTTGGCCGCGTACCCGTCGAAGAAGTGCTCCGCGTCGAGGAACACGGTGCGGCCGGCCGCCTTCAGGTGGGCCACGCTCTCCGACACCATCGCCAGGTTCTGCTCGAGTGTGGCGCCGAGCGCCTCGGTCACGTGCAGGTCCCACGCCTTGCCCACGATGCAGACGGCGTCGCAGCCGGTCGCGAGCAGCGCGGCCAGGCCGGGATCGTCAGCCGCCGCGACATCCTTGCGGCGCGTCGAACCGAACGCCGAGACGACGGCGGTCTTCAGATCGAGCGAGTGGACCCGCTCGAAGAACTCGATGTCCTTGGGATTGGAACCGGGGAACCCACCCTCGATGAAGTGCACGCCCAGGTCGTCGAGCCGCCTCACGATGCGCAGCTTGTCCTCGACAGAGAGGGACATGCCTTCGCGCTGCGTCCCGTCTCGGAGCGTGGTGTCGTAGATGGTGATCATGCTCAGGCCCCCGAGTCCGGGTGGTGCCGGGATCGTGTCCGCCATGATAGCGCAGCGGCGCGGATGCATCGTGTGTCACCATAGGGTCGTTCCGGAGGGGGGAACCGCATGAAGGGCCGCATCCTAGCCGTCGACGACGATCCCGCGATCCTCGAGGTCGTCAGGCTCAACCTCGAGGCTGAGGGCTATGAGGTCGTGACCGCGAGCACCGCATCCGCCGCTCTGCAAGCGTTCGCGGAGTCCCCCTGCGTCCTCGCGGTGCTCGACGTGATGCTGCCGGACTCGGACGGCTTCGAGCTCGCCCGGCAGCTTCGCGAGCGCTCCGACATCCCGATCGTGATGCTGTCCGCGCGCGACTCCGATGTCGACAAGGCCGTGGGCCTGGGCGTCGGTGCCGACGACTACGTCACCAAGCCGTTCAGCCCTCTCGAGTTGGTGGCGCGGGTCAAGGCCCACTTGCGTCGTTACGGCGCATCGAACGCGGGCGTCATCGATGAGATCGTCGAGGCCGGGCCGGTCCGTATCGACACCGCGCGCCGGCGCGTGACCGTCCGCGGCGCTGAGGTCGAACTGACGGCCAAGGAGTTCGACATCCTCCGTTTGCTCGCCGAGCATCCCGGCCGCGTCTTCACCAAGTCGCAGATCTACGAGGCCGTGTGGCACGAGGAGCCCTTCGGCGACCTCGGCACCGTGCAGGTCCACATGCGCCGCCTCCGCACGAAGATCGAGTCGCATCCGGACCGGCCCGAACTGCTCACCACGGTGTGGAGCATCGGCTACCGCTTCGAGGAGACCTCGCGCGCATGACGTGGTCTGTCGCCATCGCGATCGCGACGGCCGCCGCGGTGGCCTTCGGAGCGGGCCTCGCTCTCGGGACCGCGCGACAGCGCTCACGGCTGCGGCGCATCACCGAGGGTGCTCGCCAGTTCGCGCGGGGGAACCTCGCCCATCGGATCATCCTGCCCGGCGACGACGAGGCCGCCGAGGCTGCCGAGACCCTCAACACACTGGCCGATGCCATCCAACACGAGCGCGAGACCGCGACCGCTCGCGACGCCGCACAGCGTCAGCTGCTCGCCGACATCTCGCACGACCTCCGCACGCCGATCACGTCGATCGCGGGCTACACCGACGCATTGCAGCGCGGACTGGGCGACGAGCCGGAGCGCTACCTGGCTGTGATCGCCGCCAAGACGGAGGCGCTCGCGCAGCTCACGGACGACCTCTTCTACGCCGCCCGCATCGACGCCGACGACCTCGAGCTCACACCCGCGCCCATCGACCTCGCGGAGGCGGCGCGCCGCTCCGTGCTCGGTTTCGAGCCGCAGCTCGCGGGAGCCGACGTGCGCGTGGACGTCAGGATCCCCGACGGGCGCTGCATGGTCGAGGCCGACCAGTCGGCGCTCTCCCGCATCCTGTCGAACCTCGTAGCGAACAGCATCCATCATGGCGCGGGCATGACGACGTTCGCCGTGGTCTTGGAACGGCGCGGGCCCGACTACCTGCTGAGCGTGAGCAATGACGGTGCGCGCCTGCCCGAGGACGCCGAGCGCCTCTTCCAGCGCGGTGTGACCGGACCCGCGGGCGGCACCGGCCTCGGCCTCGCGATCGCTCTGGAGCTCGCTGAGCGGATGGACGGCTCCATCACTGCCGGGAACGGCGCAGCCGGCGTCGTCACGTTCACGCTCTCGATGCCTGCCGCCGATTTCAGCAAAACGTAAGCGCCGTGGAACGCCTCCTTCAGCCGTCTCCCCCATCATCGACCCCGAAGGGAAGGTGATCACATGGGGGAAGCAGCAGCGCCCGAGGTCGTCATCCGAACGGTCGGACTCACCAAGCACTTCAAGGACGTGAAGGCGGTCGAGAGCCTCGACCTCACCGTTCACCGGGGGGAGATCTACGCGTTCCTCGGCAGGAACGGGGCCGGCAAGACGACCACGATCCGCATGATGCTCGCGCTCGCCAAGCCCACCGACGGGTATGCCGAGATCCTCGGGCAGCGTATGAAGCCGAACGCGCTGCGCGCGTTCGAGCGCATCGGTTCGATGCTGGAGAATGCCGGCGCGTACGGCAACCTCACCGTCCGTGAGAATCTCGAGATGCAGCGCAACCTGCTCGGGCTTCGCCGGGATCGCTGGGTGGACGACGTGATCGAGATGTGCGACCTGGGCGAGTACCTGGACCGCCGAGCCAGCACGCTCTCTCTCGGCAACCGCCAGCGCCTCGGGCTGGGTCGCGCCCTTCTGCACAAACCCGAGATCCTCATCCTCGACGAGCCGACCAACGGGCTCGACCCCGTCGGCATCGCCGACATGCGGGCGCTGCTCAAGCAGCTCGCGTCCGAGCGCGGCATCACGGTGTTCCTGTCCAGCCACAACTTGGGCGAGGTCCAGCAGATCGCCACGCGCATCGGGATCATCCACAAGGGTCGCATGCTCGAGGAGATCGGCTACGACGACCTGCGGCACCTCAACCGGGAGTACCTGGCGATCGGCGTCTCCGACACGAAGCGCGCGGTCTGGGTGCTCGAGGAGAAGTGCGGCGTGCGCGACTTCGCGGTGCACGAGGAAGGTTCCGTGCGCATCTACTCAGGCTTCGAGCGGGCCGAGGAGTTCAATCGGGTGCTCATCGAATCCGGCATCGGCATCATCTCGTCGCACATGTCCGAGGAGAACCTCGAAGACCACTTCGTGAAGCTCACGGGGGACGACGCCGAGAGCGAGACGCCATCGCCCGGACGCCGCAGGGGATCCCGGGGGTGGCGGCGATGATGCGCGTCCTTGCTGCCGAGTTCCTGAAGCTCAAGCGGTCCCGGATGCCACTATGGTCGGGGCTCATCGTCATCCTGGCCGGAGGCCTCGGCCTTGCGGTCCTGCCGGTGCTCTCCGACCCGGCGACCCAGGCGCAGATCGCGAAGGGCGGCGGTGTGTTCGCGAAGGCAGTGGCCGCCGGCGCGTACGGCCCCACCTGGGCGAACTACCTGCGCATAGGACTGCAGGGGATGTCGGGGAGCTGGGGCGTCCTGACATTCGGCTTCGTGACGGCCTACCTGTTCGGGCGCGAGTTCAAGGAAGGGACCGCGAAGACGATGCTCACCCTCCCGCTCCGTCGGGAGTACGTGATGTTGGCGAAGATGGTCGTCCTCGCCGTCTGGGTGCTGGGCCTGGGTGCGCTGTCCGTGCTCGTCACGATGGGCACGGCGACCGCGCTCGGCGTCGGAGGCTTCACTTGGACGCACGTGCTCACGAGCCTGACCGACACGGTCGCGGTCACGGCGGCGCTCTACCTGACCCTCCCCTTCGTCGCATGGTTCGCGATGCTCGGGAAAGGCTACCTTCCGCCGATGCTCTACTCGCTGGCGGTCATGATGGTGAGCAACGGGCTCGTGGAGACGCCGATCTCGCACTGGGTCCCCTGGAACATCCCGCTGCACCTGGTCGGGGCGTCGTGGTACCCGGTCCCCCCGTCGAGCCTTCCTCCCGGCTCGTGGGCGGTCGCCGCGGCCTTCTTCCTCGCGGGGCTCGCGGCGCTCATGTGGCGCGCCGATCACGCCGACAGCGCCCGCTAGGCGACTCCGATGCTGCGAGCGCTCAGAGCAGAGATGTCGAAGCTGAGACGGTCGAGCACGCCGCTGTGGACCTGTCTGGTCGTGCTCCTGGCACCGGCGATCACCGCCTCGACCTTGTCGCTCACTGACGCTGGCCCCGCTCGCACGGACTGGGGAGCGTTCATGCGCGGCGGCCCGCAGCTGATGGCCAGCTGGTACGGGATCCTGCTGTTCGGCATGGCGGCCGCCTACCTGTTCGGTCGCGAATACGGCGAGGGCACGGCGAAGGAGATGCTCACGCTCCCGCTCAGGCGCGAGTACTTCTTCGTGGCGAAGATGATCGTCCTCGCCGCTTGGGTGCTGGGCCTGGCGCTCTTGTCCCTCGCCGCTCAAGCAGGGTACGCGGCGGTCCTTGGACTGGACGGCTTCTCGTGGGCGGAAGCGGCGAGATGCGTCACGATCAGCCTCAAGGTCGCGCTGCTGACCTACGCCACCCTGCCTTGGGTGGCGCTGCTCGCGATGGTCGGAAGGGGCTACCTCGCGCCGATGGTCTACTCGGCTCTCGCAGCCTTCTTCGGGGTGGCACTAGCGGAGGCCGGCTGGTCCCGCTGGTTCCCGTGGTCGATGTCGCTGTCCGTCACCGGCGTCACCCTGTTCCCCGCCGTTCCCATGCCGACCCTCGTCTTCAGCTCGTGGGCGCTCATGACGGTGGTATTCGTGATGGGCTCGGCGGCGACCGTGTGGTACGGCGACCGCGCCGACACCATGTAGCCGGGCGGCCGAGCCGAACGCACCAAGGGCGCCCCGCGGCGGGGCGCCCTTCTCTTCGCGCTGCGATGTCGAGCGACTAGACCCGCTCGAGCCAGTAGTCGTACTCCGGGTCCTTGCCGCGGACCACGTTGAAGTACGCCTCCTGCAACGCTAGCGTGATGGGGCCGGGCTTGCCGATCTCGCGGTGGTCGATGGAGCCGACCGGCACGACCTCTGCGGCCGAACCCGTGAAGAAGACCTCGTCGGCCGTGTAGAGGTCGGCGCGTGTTAGCGAGGTCTCGACGATGTCGAAGTCGAGGTCCTGGGCCAGCGCGATGATGGTGTCACGCGTGATGCCCTCCAAGATGCCGTCGGACACCGGCGGAGTCATGATGACCTCGTCGCGCACCACGAAGATGTTCTCGCCGGTGCCTTCGCACACCATGCCGGCCTCGTTCAGGAGGATGGCCTCGGCATAGCCGTGGTCGTTGGCCTCCATCTTGGCCATGCTCGAGTTCAGGTAGCTTCCGGTCCCCTTGATCTGGGCGGGGATGGCGTTGTTGCCGCGCTGGCGCCACGATGAGATGCCGGCGGCCACGCCGTTCTTGAGCGCCTCCTCGCCGAGGTAGCTGTCCCAAGGCCACACCGCGATCATGGTCTGCACGGGAGACGGGATCGGGTCGAGGCCCATGACGCCGTAGCCGCGGTAGACGAGCGGGCGGATGTAGCAGGCCGGGAGGTTGTTCGCCGCGATGAGCTCTCTGGTGGCGTCCACCATCTCCCCGACCGAGTACCGCATCGGCATGCGCATCATCTTCGCGGAGCGTGCGAGCCGCTCCATGTGCTCCGTGAGACGGAACACTGCGGGGTCATCGGGGGTCGCGTAGCAGCGGATGCCCTCGAACACACCCGAGCCGTAGTGCAGGGCGTGCGTGAGGACGTGGACCTGCGCCGCGTCCCAGTCGACGAGCGCGCCGTCCATCCAGATCTTGTCCACCTTCGGCAGTACTGCCATCTTCCGACCCCTTCCTCGTCTCGCAGGCGCGTGTCGGCGCCTGCGCGTGTGACCGTGTGGTCCTAGAGTCTCGCGACGACCAGGTCGCCCATGTCCACCGTGCCGACCAGCATGGCCGGATCGGTGGTCTCATCGGCGATGTCGCGCGTGCGGTACCCGTCGTCAAGCGTCCGCGCGATGGCCCGCGAGAGCGCGTCGGCGGCCTCCGGCATCCCGAGGGAATGGCGGAACATCATCTCGACCGACAGCAGCATCGCGAGGGGGTTCGCGACGCCCAGGCCGGCGATGTCGGGCGCCGATCCGTGGCTCGGCTCGTAGAGCGCCGTGCCATCTCCCAGCGAAGCGGATGCGAGCATGCCGAGCGACCCGGTGAGCATGGACGCCTCATCGGAGAGGATGTCTCCGAACATGTTCTCGGTGACGATCACGTCGAACTGCGCCGGCTGACGGACCAGCTGCATCGCGGTGTTGTCCACGAGCTGGTCGATGAGCTCGACGCCGGGGTAGTCGCGCGCCACCTCGTGCACGACCTCTCGCCACAGCCGCGAGGACTCGAGCACGTTGGCCTTGTCGACCGAGTGGAGACGCCCGCGCCGGCCGGCCGCGGCCTCGAAGGCCGTGCGCGCGATGCGCTCGATCTCGTACTCACGGTAGTCGAGCGTGTCGTAGGCGCGCCTGCCGGCGCCACCGCCCGTCGCCGCCCCGGGGGAGTCCGCCTCGCGACCCCGCTCGCCGAAGTAGAGGCCGCCCGTGAGCTCGCGGACGATCAGCATGTCCACGCCTTCGAGGGCCTCGGGCTTCAACGACGACGCGCCCACCAGCGGCGGGAAGATGCGCACCGGGCGCAGGTTCGCGTAGAGGCCGAGCTCCTTGCGGATCCCGAGCAGCCCCTGCTCCGGCCGTGGCTTGGCGGGGTCGGTCGTGTCCCACTTGGGACCGCCGATGGCCGCCAGCAGCACGGCGTCGGCAGCGCGCGCTTCGGTGAGCGTCTCCGCAGGCAGCGGAGAGCCGGTCTCGTCGATGGCGATGCCGCCGAGCAACGCCTCGCGCAGCTCGAAGTCGACGGCCCGCCGCTCGCCGACGGCACGCAGGACCTTGACGGCCTCACGCGTGATCTCGGGACCGATGCCGTCGCCGGGAAGCAGGCAGATACGGACGGAGCGGGTCACTTCTCCACCTTGTCCTTCACGGACTCGATCAGCCCGCCGCGCTCGATGATCGCCTTCACGAACGGCGGGAACGGCTGCGCCGTGTAGACCTCGCCGGTCGTGAGATCGGTGATGGTGCCGGTGTCGGCGTCGACCGCGACGCGGTCGCCGTCGCGGATCCCGGCCGCGGCCTCGGCCGACTCCATGATGGGCAGCCCCGTGTTGATGGCGTTGCGGTAGAAGATGCGCGCGAACGACGAGGCGATGACCACGTCGACGCCTGCGGCCTTGATCGCGATCGGCGCGTGCTCGCGGCTCGAGCCGCATCCGAAGTTCTCATCGGCCACGATGATGTCGCCGGGCTTCACCTTGGCGACGAACCCGGCGTCGATGTCCTCCATGCAGTGCTTGGCCAGCTCGGCCGGGTCGGAGGTGTTGAGATAGCGCGCCGGGATGATGACGTCGGTGTCGACGTCACGCCCGTAGCGGTGAGCGGTTCCTTCGAAGCGCATCGGTGAGCTCCCTTAGTCCAGGTCTTCGGGCAGTGCGATGTGGCCGGCTACGGCCGTCGCCGCGGCGACGGCGGGCGATGCGAGGTAGACCTCGGAGGTCGGGTCGCCCATGCGGCCGACGAAGTTGCGGTTCGTGGTCGCCAGGGCGCGCTCCCCCGCCGCCAGGATGCCCATGTGGCCGCCGAGGCACGGGCCGCAGGTCGGCGTCGACACGGCGCCGCCGGCGTCGACGAACACGTCGAACAGCCCTTCGTGCATGGCCTGCTTCCAGATCGCCTGTGTGGCGGGGATCACGATGAGGCGGATGCGCGGATCGACCTTCCGGCCCTTGAGGATGCCGGCTGCGATGCGCAGGTCCTCGATGCGGCCGTTCGTGCACGAACCGATGACGACCTGGTCGACGGCGATGTGGCGCGCCTCGCGCACGGGGCGCGTGTTGGACGGAAGGTGCGGGAACGCGACCGTGGGCTCGATCTCCGAGGCGTCGATGCGGATGACGCGCGCGTACTCGGCGTCCGGGTCGGATGCGTAGACGGTCCAGGGGCGCTCGGCGCGGCCCTCGACGTAGGCGCGGGTCGTCTCGTCGAACGCGATGATGCCGCTCTTGCCGCCGGCCTCGATCGCCATGTTGCAGATGGTGAAGCGGTCGTCCATGCCGAGGCGCTCGATCGTCTCTCCGGTGAACTCCATCGACTGGTAGAGCGCGCCGTCGACCCCGATCATCCCGATGATGTGCAGGATGATGTCCTTGCCGCCCACCCACGGCCGCAGCGCGCCGGTGATCTCGAACTTGATCGACGACGGCACCTTGAACCACGCGGTGCCCGTGGCCATGCCCGCGGCGGCGTCGGTCGAGCCCACCCCGGTCGCGAAGGCGCCCAGCGCCCCGTAGGTGCAGGTGTGGGAGTCGGCGCCGATGATGACGTCACCCGGACCCACGACGCCCTGCTCGGGGAGCAGCGCGTGCTCGACGCCCATGCAGCCGATCTCGTAGTAGTGCGAGATGCCGAACTCGCGGGCGAAGTCACGGACGATCTTGGCCTGCTCGGCGGACTTGATGTCCTTGTTCGGGGTGTAGTGGTCGGGGACGAGCGCGATCTTGTCGGCGTCCCACACCGCGTCGACGCCGATCTTGCGGAACTCGCGGATCGCGATGGGCGCCGTGACGTCGTTGGCGAGCACCAGGTCGAGTCCGCACTCGATGAGCTGGCCCGGCACGACCTCGTCCAGGCCCGCGTGAGCGGCCAGCAGCTTCTCGGTGATCGTCATGGGACGGGGCATCGCGTGCGTCCTTTCGCTACTCTTCGCTGACGGAGGGTTTGACGCTCACGAGCATGCGGTTCAGGGCATTGATGTACGCCTTGGCCGACGCCACGATGATATCGGAGTGCGCGCCGCGCCCCGTGAAGACACGGCCGTCCTCGCTGCGCACGCGGAAGGCGACCTCGCCCAGCGCGTCCAGTCCCTTGGTCACCGACTGCACCGTGAACTCGATCATCTCCACAGGCACACCGACGATGCGGTTGATGGCGTTGCACACGGCGTCGACCGGGCCGTCGCCGTGCGAGGCGTCGATGACGTGCTCGCCGGCGGATGTGATCAGCTCCACGGTGGCCGTGGGGATCCCGGGCTCGCCGCAGGTCACGTGCACCTGCTGGAGGTGGTAGACCTCCTCCGTCGCGCGCCCGGAGTCGGAGACCAGCGCCTCGAGGTCCTCGTCGAAGACCTCCTTCTTCTTGTCAGCCAAGGCGAGGAACTGCTGGTAGACCTGGTCGAACTCGTCGTCCCCCAGCACGATGTCGAGCTCGCCCAGACGGTGCTTGAGCGCGTGGCGGCCGCTGCGTGCGGACAGCACGATCGAGCTCCCGCCGACGCCGACCTCGGCCGGATCGATGATCTCGTAGGTCGAACGCTCCTTGAGCACGCCGTCCTGGTGGATGCCCGACGAGTGCGCGAACGCGTTGGCGCCCACGATCGCCTTGTTCGGCTGGACCGGGATGCCCGTGATCTTGGAGACGAGGCGCGAGAGGCGCGTGATGTTGTGCGCGTCGATGCGCGTGTCGCACCCGAAGTAGGCCGAACGCTGCCGCAGCGCCATGACGACCTCCTCGAGCGCGGTGTTCCCCGCACGCTCTCCGATGCCGTTGATGGTGCACTCGACCTGCCGCGCACCCGCCTTCACGCCCGCGAGCGCGTTGGCGGTGGCCATGCCGAGGTCGTTGTGGCAGTGCACCGACACGGTGACGCCCTCGATGCCCGCCACGTTGCCGTACAGCCCGGCGATGAGCGCGCCGAACTCCTCGGGATAGGTGTAGCCGGTGGTGTCCGGGATGTTGACCACCGTGGCGCCGGCGGCGATGGCCGCCTCGACCATGCGGTAGAGGAACGCCGGATCCGCGCGCCCGGCGTCCTCGGCGTAGAACTCGACGTCACCCACGAGGCTGCGCGCCAGCTTCACGGCGGCGACAGCCCGCTCGACGGCGGTGGCCTCGTCGATCCGCAGCTTGTCGCGGAGGTGCGAGGGGCTGACGCCGATCCCCGTGTGGATGCGCGGGCGCTTCGACGTCGAGAGCGCGTCGGCCGCGACCCGGATGTCGTTCGCCACGGCTCGCGACAACGCGCACACCACGACCGCGTCGCCGACCTCGAGCCCGATGGCCCGCACCGACTCGAAGTCGCCGGGGCTCGAAACCGGGAAGCCGGCCTCGATCACGTCGACGCCGAGACGCACCAGCTGCCGCGCGATCTCCAGCTTCTCGCCGGTGTTCATGCTCGCGCCCGGGGACTGCTCCCCGTCTCGCAGCGTGGTGTCGAAGATCCTGACGATATCGGTGGCCATCTGAGGGACTCCCTGCTCGAACTGCACGTGGTCGCGCCTAGAGCTCGACGCTCCAGGCCTCCTGCATGCCTGCCTCTTCCTTGATGCGCGCCAGCAGAGGCGCGCTGAGTGCGGTGTCGACGGTGATGCCCATCATCGCGGTGCCGCCCGCCTCGTCGCGTCCCACCTGCATCGAGCCGATGTTGATGCCCGCGTCACCGAGGATGCTGCCGACCTTGCCGATCGTGCCGGGGCGGTCGGGGTGCAGGAAGAAGGCCATGTGGCTCTCGGGCATCATGTCGAGGTCGTAGCCGAACAGCGACACGAGCCGGGGCTCGTTCTTCTTGCCGATGAGCGCGGCGGCCACGTCGACCTCTTTGCCGGCGCACGTGGCCTTCACGATGATCATGGAGACGTAGTCGTGCGTGGCTGTGCGCTTGGACTCCGTCACGCCGATGCCGCGCTGGCGCGCGAAGTAGTCGGCGTTGACGTAGTTGACGGGCTCGTCCGTGGCGATCGTGAGCATGCCCTTGAGCACCGCGGTACGCAGGATGCGCGTGTCGGTGTCGGCCAGACCGCCGACCATGACGACCTCGATCGCGTCGACGCCGCCGGGGGCGAGCTGCGCGACCATCGCGCCCTGCTGCTCGGCGAGCTTCAGGTACGGTCCGACCTTGTCCATGACGTCCGGCGAGACCGGCGCGATGTTGACGGCCGTGGAAACCATCTCGCCGCGCAGCCCGGCGGCCACCAGCTCGGCGATCTGCTCGCCGGCGCGGTCCTGCGCCTCTTCCGTCGAGGCGCCCAGGTGCGGGGTGACGATCACGTTGTCGAACGCGAAGAGCGGCGACTCGGTGGTCGGTTCGATCTCCCATACGTCGATGGCCGCGCTGGCGACCTTGCCGCTCTTGAGCGCGTCGACGAGAGCGTCGGTCTGGTAGATGCCGCCGCGGGCGGTGTTGACCAGCCGCACGCCGTCCTTCATCTTCGCGAACTGCTCGGCGCCGAACATGCCGATCGTCTCTTTGGTCTTGGGCAGGTGGACCGTGATGAAGTCGGCCTGCGGCAGCAGTTCGTCGATCGAGGCGAACAGCTCGACGCCGATCGCCGCGGCGCGGTCCTCGGAGATGTAGGGGTCGAAGCCGATGATGCGCATCTGGAATGCGCGGGCGCGCTCGGCGATGAGCGTCCCGATGCGGCCGAGCCCGATGATCGCGAGCGTCTTCTCGTAGAACTCGGCGCCCGTGAACTTGCTGCGCTCCCACTTGCCCGACTTGAGCGACGCGTTGGCCTGCGGGATCATGCGCGCCTGCGCCATGAGCAGCGCCCAGGTGTGCTCGGCGGCGGACACGACGTTGGACGTCGGCGCGTTGCACACGATGATGCCGCGCTCGGTCGCGGCCGTGACGTCCACGTTGTCGATGCCCACACCCGCGCGGCCGATGATCTTGAGGTTGTGGGCCGCCTCGATCACGGGACGCGTGGCGCGGGTCGCGGAGCGCACGATCAAGGCGTCGTAGACGCCGATGGTCTCGAGCAACTCGGCCTCGGACAGGCCCGTCTTGATGTCGACCTCGTAGGTCTCACGCAGCCTGTCGATGCCTGAATCGGCGATCTTGTCAGCGACCAGTACCTTCATAGCCATGTCCTTCACTCTCCCATGAAGACGGCTTCGGCGGCCTTGATGCCGGCGCCGCGCTCGAAGTCGTAGCCGAGCTCGGCGAGCGTCATCTCGAGCGCCGCGAGCGTGGTGATGATGTCGAAGTCACCGAAGTAGCCGAGGTGCCCGACGCGGAAGATGCGCCCGACGTAGTCGTCCTGCCCGCCGGCGATCGTGACGCCGTACTTGTTCTTCATGATCGAGACGATCTTCTTGCCGTCCACGCCCTCCGGTACCCACACCGGTGTGACGGCGCTCCCGCGTCCTTCGGGCGGTGCGAACAGCTGCATGCCCAGCGCCTCGCAGCCCTTGCGCGTCGCCTCGGCCAGCCGCGAGTGGCGGTCGATGATCCCCTCGATCGTCTCCTCGCGCATGAGGCGCAGCGCCTCCGTGAGACCGACCACGAGCGAGACGGCCGGCGTGAACGGCGTGGTCTGCTTGTCGAGGTTCTTCTTGTAGCGCATCCAGTCGAAGTAGAACTTCGGCAGGGTGCTGCGCTCGTAGGCGCGCCAGGCCTTCGGAGACACGGTGACGGCGGCCAGGCCCGGCGGGAGCATGAGTCCCTTCTGGGAGCCGGTCATGACCACGTCGAGGTGCCACTCGTCGGTGAGGCACGGCACGGCGCCGATGCCGGTGATCGAGTCGACGACGAACACGCAGTCGGCGTACTCCTTGACGATGGCGCCGATCGCCTCGACGTCGTTGAGCACGCCCGTGGAGGTCTCGGACTGGACGACCACCACGCCGCGCGCGTCGGGGTGCTCCTCGAGCGCCTTCGCGATGTCGGCGGGCCGCACGACCTCGGTCCACTCGTACGTGAGATCGACGACCTCGAGCCCGTAGACCTTGGCGAGCGAGACCATCCGGTCGCCGAACTTGCCGTTGCGCGCCACGATCACCGTGTCGCCGGCGCAGAAGAGGTTCGCGAAGGAGGACTCCATCGCGCCGGTGCCCGAGCACGCGAGGATGAGCACGTCGTTTGCGGTCTGGAACACGTACTTGAGGCCGTCCACGCACTCCATCAGCATGGCCGAGAAGTCGGGCGTGCGGTGGTGGATCATCGGACGGGCCTGCGCGAGCAGGACCTCCGAGGGTACCGGGGTGGGGCCCGGCGTCATCAGGTACTTCTTCTGCATCGGACACACTCCTTACGGGCTCGTTCGCTCACCGGCGGTTGCGACACGCGTCGTGCGGGAAAGCTCGCTACTCCTTGCGCAGCCAGCTGAACATGCCGCGCAGCTCGCCACCGACCTCTTCGATGTACGAGTCGGCGTGGATGCGCCGCATGGCCTTGAAGTGGGGCTGGCCGGCCTTGTTCTCGAGGATCCAGTCGCGCGCGAAGGCGCCGGACTGGATGTTCCACAGCCGCTCGGCCATGGCCTCCTTGACCTCGTCCGTGATGATCTTCGGACCGGTGTAGTAGTCGCCGAACTCCGCCGTGTTCGAGATCGAGTCGCGCATCTTGGCCATGCCGCCCTCGTACATGAGGTCGACGATGAGCTTGAGCTCGTGGAAGCACTCGAAGTAGGCGATCTCGGGCTGGTAGCCCGCCTCGACGAGCGTGTCGAACGCGGCCTCGACGAGGTGGGTGACGCCGCCGCAGAGCACGACCTGCTCGCCGAAGAGGTCGGTCTCGGTCTCCTCCTGGAAGGTGGTCTCGATCACGCCGGCGCGCGCGCCGCCGATGCCCGCGGCCCACGCGAGCGCGAGCTGCATGGCCTGGCCGGTCGCGTCCTGGTAGACCGCGACGACGTTCGGCACGCCCGAGCCCTCGGTGTAGACACGGCGCACCATGTGGCCCGGGCCCTTCGGGGCGATCATGATGACGTCGACGTCAGCGGGCGGGATGACCTGGTCGAAGTGGATGTTGAAGCCGTGCGCCCACGCCAGGCACTTGCCGGGGGTCATCGACTCGTGGATCTCCGAGTAGTAGATGTGTGCGGCCGTCTCGTCCGGCACGAGCATCATCACGATGTCGGCCTCCTGGGCCGCCTCGCGCGGGGTCATGACGCGCAGGCCGGCCTCCTTGACCTTGTCCCAGCTCTTGGAGCCGGTACGCAGGCCGACGCGGACGTCGCAGCCCGAGTCGTGCAGGTTGAGCGCGTGCGCATGACCCTGGCTGCCGAAGCCGATGATCGCGATCTTGCGGGCCTTCAGCAGTTCGAGGTCGCAGTCCTTCTCGTAGAAGACGTGTGCCATAGCTTCTGATCGCTTCCCTTCGTCGTTCACCGGTGACACGTTCGTGGTGCGGGTGGCGTGTGATGCGTCTCGGGTCTCAGCCGCCTTCGCGCAGTCCGCGCGACAGTGCGATCTTGCCCGTGCGGGCCAGTTCCTTGATGCCGTAGACCCGCAGGAGGTCCTCCATCGCCGACAGCTTGTCGCCGGCGCCGGTCGCCTCGATCGTCAGCGTCGACTTGCCGACGTCCACGATCTTGGCGCGGAACACGTTCGCGATCTCGATGATCTCGTGCCGGCGGTCGGCCGGCGCGTTGACCTTGTAGAGCACGAGCTCGCGGTCGACCGTCTCTTTAGGGTCGAGGTCCTGGATCTTGATCACGTTGATCAGCTTGTGGAGCTGTTTGGCGACCTGCTCGAGCGACGTGTCCTCCCCCCCCACCACGATCGTGATGCGGGAGAGCGACGGGTCCTCCGTCACGCCCACCGCGAGCGAGTCGATGTTGAACCCTCGTCGCGCGAACAGCGACGTGACGCGGGTCAGGACGCCTGCCTTGTTCTCGACGAGCACCGAGAGGGTGTGCTTGTTCTGCATGGCTACTCCCACACCTCCTCGAGCAGTTCGCCGTCGAGCATCTCCGAGACGGGCCCGCCGGCTATGCCGCCGAGCATCTCGTCGATGGAGCCGCCCGGGGCGACCATCGGGTAGACCAGTTCGTCTCTCGCCACGCGGAAGTCGATGAGGGCGGGCCCGTCGTGGTCGAAGGCCGCCAGCAGCGCGGCGTCGACATCGGCCGGGTCCGTCACGCGCGCACCGTGCCAGCCGTACGCGTCCGCGAGCTTCACATAGTCGGGGCAGTCCTGAGCGAGCGTGGAGCTCGCATAGCGCTTGTCGTAGAAGAGCTCCTGCCACTGCCGCACCATGCCCAGACAACCGTTGTTGAGCAGCACGACCTTCACCGGAAGCTTCTCGATGGCCGCGGTCGCCATCTCCTGGCTGTTCATCTGGATCGAGCCGTCGCCGGCGATGTCGATCACCAGGTACCCGGGGCGCCCGATCTGCGCGCCGATCGCCGCCGGCAGCCCGAAGCCCATCGTGCCCAGGCCGCCGGAGCTCACCCACGTGCGCGGCTCGGTGACCTTCGTGTACTGGCAGGCCCACATCTGGTTCTGGCCCACCTCGGTGCAGATGACGGTCGGACGGTCCTTGGACAGCTCGCGTACGCGCTCGACCACGTACTCGGGCATGACCACGCCCTCGCGCTCGTGGTAGTGGAACGGGAAGCGCGCGCGCCAGTCGTCGATGACGCGCATCCACGCGTCGGTGCGCGGCTCGGCGTTCACCTTGCGCAGCTCCGCCACCATCTCGGAGAGCACGTTCTTCGCGTCTCCCACGATGGGCACGTCGACCGGCTTGTTCTTGCCGATCTCAGCTGGATCGATGTCGACGTGGATGACCTTGGCCTTCGACGCGAAGGCCGCCAGCTTGCCGGTGACCCGGTCGTCGAAGCGCACGCCGACGGCGATGAGCAGGTCGGTCTCGGTGATGGCGTAGTTCGCGTACTTCGCCCCGTGCATGCCGGGCATGCCGAGCGCGAGGTGATGGTCCTCCGGGAAGACGCCCTTGCCCATCAACGTCGCCACCACGGGCAGCTGCATGAGCTCGGCGAGTTCCTTGAGCTCCTTCCAGGCGCCCGAGCCGAGCACGCCGCCGCCGGCGTAGAGCAGCGGCTTGCGCGCCTTGGTGATCAGCTGCACCGCCTGCTTGATCTGCTTGGCGTGGCCGCGGTAGGTGGGCTTGTAGCCGGGAAGGTTGACGCTCTCCGGCCAGTGGTACTCGATCTCGTGCTTGCTCACGTCGGCGGGCACGTCGATGAGCACGGGACCGGGACGGCCGGTCGTCGCGATGTGGAAGGCCTCGGCGATCACCTCGACCAGCTCGTTCGCGTCCTTGACCAGGTAGTTGTGCTTCGTGATCGGAAGCGTGATGCCCGTGATGTCCGACTCCTGGAAGGCATCCGTGCCGATGACGGGGGTCGCGACCTGGGCGGTGAAGACCACCATCGGGATCGAGTCCATGTAGGCGTTGGCGACGCCCGTGATCGTGTTCGTCGCGCCGGGGCCGCTCGTGACGATGACCGCCGCCGCCTTGCCGGTCACGCGTGCGTAGCCGTCCGCCATGTGGACCGCGGCCTGTTCGTGGCGCGGGAGCACGCATCTCAGCTTGGTGGAGTCGTAGAGAGCGTCGAAGATCGGGAGCGCCACCCCTCCGGGGTATCCGAACACCACCTCGACGCCCACGTCCTCGAGGGCGCGGACGAGCGCCTGACCGCCGATCATCTTCATGCCGTCACCTCCCTGGTGTTCTCATGCGCGCGGGTGCGCGCGGGTGCGTGCGCGTTCGTCGGGCTCATCCGAGGATCGCCCCCTTGTCGGCGCTGGAGACCTGCGCCGCATAGCGGGCCAGGTAGCCGGTCGTGACGCGGCGCGCCGGAGCGGTCCAGGCCGCGCGGCGGGCCGCCAGCTCCTCGTCACAGCGGAGCAGGTCGAGCGTCCCGGCGTCGATGTCGATCCGGATGGGATCGCCCTCCTGCACGAGTGCGATCGTCCCGCCGAGCGCCGCCTCGGGCGAGACGTGCCCGATGGCCGGGCCCTTCGTCGCACCGGAGAAGCGGCCGTCGGTGACGAGCGCGACGCTGGTCGACAGCCCCATCCCCGAGATCGCGCTCGTGGGAGTGAGCATCTCGCGCATGCCGGGACCGCCGCTCGGGCCTTCATAGCGGATGACCACCACGTCACCGGAGACGATGCGTCCGCCCAGGATGGCCGCGACCGCGTCCTCCTCGCACTCGAACACGCGCGCGGGTCCGGTGTGCTGCCGCATCTCGGCAGAGACCGCGGACTGCTTGACGACGGCGCCGTCGGGAGCCAGGTTGCCGCGCATGACGCGCAGCCCGCCGACCGCCGCGTACGGCGAGGAGACGGGGTGGATGACCGAGGGATCGCGAACGGCCGCCTGCGCCAGCGTAGCCGAGAGCGGCCGACCGGTGACCGTGAGGACGCTGCCGTCCACCAGCCCGACCTCGGCCAGCTCGGCCATGATCGCGGGGACCCCGCCGGCGCCGTGCAGGTCCTGCATGTGGAACTCGCTCGCCGGGGAGATGCGCACGAGGTTCGGCGTGCGGGCGCTGACCGCGGCCCAGTCGTCCAAGGTGATGTCGGCGCCGGCCTCGTGGGCGATCGCGGTGAGGTGGAGCACGGTGTTCGACGAGCCGCCGAACGCCATGTCGACCGCCATCGCGTTGCGCACCGCTGCGGGCGTCATGACCTGACGCGCGGTGATCCCGCGCTCCAGCAGCTCCATGATCCTCATGCCCGCGTGCTTGGCGAGCCGCAGGCGCTCCGAGTAGACGGCGGGGATGGTGCCGTTGCCGGGTAGCCCCATGCCGATCGCCTCGGTGAGGCAGTTCATGGAGTTGGCGGTGAACAGCCCGGCGCACGACCCGCAGGTCGGGCACGCGTCGTTCTCCAACTGGCAGAGCTCGACGTCGGTCATCTGCCTAGCGGCGTGCTTGCCTACCGCGGTGAACACGGTGTCAAGGTCGACGTCCTTGCCGCCGTAACGTCCGGCGAGCATCGGCCCGCCGGAGACGACGATCGCCGGGATGTCGAGACGCGCCGCGGCCATGAGCATGCCCGGCACGACCTTGTCGCAGTTGGGGATGAGGACCATCGCATCGAAGGCGTGCGCCTGGACGACCAGCTCGACGGAGTCGGCGATGACCTCACGGCTCGCGAGCGAGTAGCGCATGCCGGCATGGTTCATGGCGATGCCGTCGCAGATGCCGATGGTGGAGAACTCGAGCGGCGTGCCGCCCGCCATCCGGATGCCCGCCTTGACGGCGTCGGCGATGTTGCGTAGGCCGAGATGGCCCGGGATGACCTCGTTGGCGGAGTTGACCACGGCGATGAGCGGCCGCGCGATCTCCTCGTCGGTGAGGCCGTCAGCCTTGAGCAGGCTGCGATGCGGGGCCTGTGAAGGCCCGGTCTTCATGCGATCGCTGCGCAGTTCCATCCCACGACCCTTCGCCAGTAGGCGTCAGGGTGTGACAGGAGCGCCACCACCGCACGAGGGTGAGTCGAGATGAGTGGAGCCGATGGGCTCCGGGGTTCGGCCGACGGATGAGGAGCCAGGCCGCGGAACGCAAATACCGCGGATAAGGACAGACTCCGTCCCCGGCCAGGGACGAGAGACATGCCTCCCGCGGTACCACCCCGATTGGCGCCTCGCACCCCCGCCCCCTCGCGAGCATCGCGAAGGAAGCGGGCGCTCGATGCGCCCACTCGTGCGGCTGGTAACGGTGCCACACCGATCCGGCGTACTTGTCGCTATCCCGGGCGAAGGTCGTCCGCCGACTCGGGTCAGTCCCGTTCTTCCGGATGGCTCAGGGGCCAGATTCGAAGCGTCCCGCACCGGGTTCCCACTGTCCCCGGCTCTCTGTTGCTGGGATTTGCCTCTACTACTCCCCGTCATAGCCTGATGCCATGTTCGATTGGGCGAGATTATAGACGAGGGTCACCGCGCGGCACAACCGCGAGTCGCGTACGACGCTCCGCGCCGTGGTCTGCCTGCGCTACGTGGGGAGATACCTCGTGGATGCACGGTCGCGTGTGCCGCTACCTGGCGGAGAAGGAGGCGCAAGGATGGGGCTCTTCAAGCCGAGCGTGAAGTCGCTTCTCGGGCGCGGTGACGTCAGCGGCCTGATCGGGCGTCTGGAAGGCAAGGAGATGGCCGAGGCGTGGATCGCGCTCAAGGTCCTGGATGAACGAGCCGTTCCCGGCCTCATCGAGGCGCTCGGCGGACCGATGAGCGGCCCCGCCTCTGCGGTGCTCGCCGACATCGGCACGCCGGCACTCCCGGCGCTCGTCGAGACGATCCGGAGCGGGCCCGAGGACCGCGTCATGGCGGCCGGCGTGGCCATCCAGGAGATGAAGAACAAGGGCGCCCGGTTGCCGGAAGGGCTGGCGGCGATGCTCGCGGCCGTCAAGGACGGCGACCAGGTGGAGACGTCCCGCAGGGTGGCCGCCATGGCCGCGCTGGGCGGGATGCAGGCCCCAGCGGGCGCGTGATACCGGCACCGGGCGAAGAACGCCGGCGGCGACTGCACCGAGTCGCCGACGATCTCCCGGGGAGCCGAAGGTGGTCTCGGCCTAGAGCTCGGCGATCAGCGCGTCGGCGTAGGCCTGCGTGCCGACGGACCCCTCGGTGCTGCCGGTCACGGAGCGGCGGATGTCGTAGGTGACCTTCTCCCCCGCGCCGATGACGGTGCGCACGGCCGCGAGGATGCGGTCGGCGGCGTCCGTCTCGCCCAGGTGCTTCAGCATCAGCGTCGCCGAGAGGATCTCGGCGGTGGGGTTGGCCATGTCCTTGCCCGCGTACTTGGGCGCCGAGCCGTGCGTCGGCTCGAAGACCGCGTAGTCGGCGCCGATGTTCGCTCCCATGGCGATGCCGAGCCCGCCGATGAGCCCGGCGGCGAGGTCCGAGATGATGTCCCCGTAGAGGTTCGGGAGCACGAGGACGTCCCACCATTCGGGGTGCAGCACGAGCTGCATGCACGTCGCGTCGACGATGTAGTCCTCGAACTCGATCCCGCTGCCGGCGTATTCGGCCGCGACCTCACGGGCGACCTTGAGGAACAGCCCGTCCGAGTGCTTGAGGATGTTGGCCTTGTGGACCGCGGTGACCTTCTTGCGGCCGTTGGCGATGGCGTAGTCGAACGCGTAGCGCACGATGCGCTGCGTGCCGGAGATCGAGATCGGCTTGAGCGAGATGCCGGAGTCGGGCTTGATGATGCCGGCGCCCTTCGCGGCGGCGAACTCGATCAGCTCGCGAGCGGCGTCGCTGCCCTCAGCGAACTCGATGCCCGCGTACAGGTCCTCGGTGTTCTCACGCACGATCACGATGTCGATGTCGTCGTAGCGCGCACCGCTGCCCTTGATGGAGAACGCGGGGCGCAGGCACACGTAGAGGTCGAGCGCCTTGCGGATGGCGACATTGACCGAGCGGAATCCGCCGCCGACGGGCGTGGTGATCGGGCCCTTGATCGCGACCTTGTTGCGCCGGATCGACTCGAGCACGTGCTCCGGCAGCGGCGTGCCGTACTTCTCGACGACGCCCGCTCCCGCTTCGGCGACCTCCCATGCGATGTCGACGCCCGCGGCCTCGACCACGCGACACATGGCGCTGGTCAGCTCGGGGCCGATGCCGTCGCCGGGGATGAGGGTCACGGTGTGCTTCGCCATGGGGGTGGGCTCCTTGCGTCTGGTGATCGTGTACCGACCGAAGGCCGTATGGGTGGCGACCAGTGTAGTGCACGCGTCGGCGCGACGCTCGGGGCCGCGCCCGGGCATCAGCGCACGCCCGAGAGACCGACCAAGGGGAGCCGAGGAGGTGGCGGGCCGGTGGGCCCTGCCGTTACTTCAGGTAGGTCGCCGCGTTCAGCGGCGGGACGGCCTCGCCCCAGTCGATCCGGCCGTTGTCACGCCAGTCGATGATGTGCCAGATCTCGTGCTCGATGATCTTCTGCAGGCTCGCGACATGCTGCGGGCTGACGATGATCTCGCCTTCCCGGTAGTACGAGACCGCCTGCTTGCCATCGGGCGTGGGACCCATCGTGACGGTGACCCCGTCGAGAAGACGGTACTTCGCCTTCTGGGCGTCGAGGAGGATCCGGACGGCGCTCTCGTCGGCGGCGACGCTCGCCGAGACCGAGGAGGCCGTGACCGCGGAGACGCGCGACGGAGCCTTCGCCGACGTGGCGGAAGGGCGTGCGATAGCCGAGGTCCCGGCCAGGAGGACTGCCAACACCACGGCCGGGACAAGCGTGCGAAGCGGTCTCATCCTTTGCATACAAGCGAGCCGCATGCCGATTCGACGCTATCGAGCCGGGATGACCGTCCGTCGCTCATGCATGCAACAAGACCCCGGGGTCGTGCCGATCCGGGGCCCTGTCACGCCACCTGCCGGCGAGAACGCTCGCGCGTGTTACTCCAAGTACTGCGGCTTCACGAGCCCCTTCGTGATCTCGTCGAGCCGGTCGGGACTGAGCGTGGGCTGCGTGGTGTACGGCAGGAACGCGCTCACGACAGGACCGCCACCGCCTGCGTCCAGATACGCGAACGCGGTCAGCGGCGCCACACCCACGATCAGGATCACGCACGCCATGACGATGAGTCCCTTCGCGAGCAGTCCCCTCCCGCGTGTCTTCGTGGTCAGCATGATGAACACCTCCCTCGTGCTCCTCGGCCTCCGGCATGCCGGAGCGCGCCTCGCATGCTTCGCCGGCGCATGCATCTCATACAGATAGAGCTTTCTCATCGTGTTCGAAGGCGGCTCGAGCGGACGTCAAAGACTCCGTGAAAAGTGGGTATGTGCATGAGGGTGAGGGACATGGGCCTCGAGGGTGATGACATCCGCGTGGGCGACCTCGTGGTGTCGCCGCGGACGCGACGCCTCGTCGCGGCCGGACGCGAGATCCCCGTGACGTCGCGCGAGCTGGAGGTCGTTGCGGCCTTGGCGTTGCACCCTGATTGGGTCTGCTCCGCCGAGCAGCTCTGCAGCGACGCTCCCGACACGTACTCCTCCCCGGGAGCGGTCAACGTCCACGTGTCCCATCTCCGCCGCAAGCTGGCGGAAAGCGGCTTCCCGGATGCGATAGCGACCGTGCGGGGCGCCGGATACACGATGCGCCGAGCGGGGTGTGGCGGCTCATCGACCTGCGACCTGCCCCAGTTCGTCGACCGGTCCAGCGAACTCGAGGCGTTGGCGGTCGCGCTCCGGGAAGCGCGCGCGGGTCACGCCGGATTCGTCCTCGTCACCGGGGAGGCGGGCATCGGGAAGACCACGCTCGTGGAGCGTTCGCTCGCGGACGCGTCCGGCGATCCGCCGATCCTCGCACGCGCGGTCTGCGACGCTGACGGGTCACCCCAGTACTGGGTGTGGCGCCAGCTCGTCCTCGAGATGCCGGCCGGAGCGCCCCGGGCCGCCGGGCGCGAGACGGTCCTTCGCCTCATCGGCGGAAGCGGCAGCGAGTACACCCCGCCTTCGCTCTCACTCGCCGACCGCGCCGTCGCGCACGACGCGATGCTGAGTTTCATCGCCTCGGTCTGCGGGGGACCCACTCCGGTCGTGCTCTTCGTCGACGACGTCCACTGGACCCATCCATCCTCGATCAAGCTCCTGGGCTACGTGATCAAGCGGATGGAAGGCCTTCATCTGCTCGTCATCGCCACCTGCCGGGAAGAGGACCTGAACACCAACCCGCAGGTCGCGGCGTTCGTAGCCGACGCCTGTGGCAGCAGCACCACCACGCACCTTCGGCTCCGCGGCTTCGGGCCCGAATGCGTCGCCACGATCGTGCAGCAGGCCCTCGGTGAGCGCGCACGAAGCGCCGCCGGGCGGATCTACACCCTCACAGACGGCAATCCCCTGTTCGTGCGCGAACTGGTGCAGGCGCTGGCCGAGAGCGGTGACGCAGCTGTGACAGCCGGCGTGCTGGCTCGCCTGCCCGCGACGATCGGCGCGCTCGTACGTGCCCGGACCGCCGGGCTCCCCGAGAGGACCAAGCATGCGCTGACCGTGGCAGCCGCCATCGGTGTCGAGTTCGATGCCGATGTCGTCGATCGCGCGTGTGGCCTGGACGGAGGCGTCGCCTCGGCACTGGAGCCGGCGCTCGCGTCACTGTTCGTGTCCGAGGCGGGCGCCCCGGGCCGCTACCGCTTCAGACACCCCCTCTTCCGCCAGGCGCTGTACGAGAGCCTGTCGGCACCGGAGCGCGAGGCGGTCCACGCCGCCGTCTACGAGGCGGTCCGCCTCTCGGCCCGCAGCCAACCGCGACGCCTCTTCGAACTCGCACACCACGCCTCGCTCGCGGGGATCGCGTTCAGCCGGACAGCCGTCGGGTACCTCGCGGCAGTCGAGCGCGAGTCATACCGTCGCTACGCCTTCGAAGAGGCGGCCCGCTACTGCGAGCGCGCGCTCGAGATCCTGGACACCGCATTCGTGAGGCCCGAAGCCGCCTCGAGAGTCCGCTCCGCCCTGCTCGAGCGCCTTGGCGCGGCCCGGGCAGCAGAGGGCGACACCAGGGCCGCGCTCGCCTCGTACGCGGCGGCACTCGAGGAACGGCGGACCGGCGACCTGGCGGTACGGGCGAGGTTGCACACCCGCGTCGCAGCCGCAGAGCTCGACGTGGGCGAGTGGGACGAGTGTCTCTCGGCGCTCGATCTCGCGGATGCGTGCCTCGAGGCGATCGACACGCGCGCCGACACGTGGTGGACGAGCTGGATCCACGCCCGCCTCCAGCGCGCCGAGTACGAGTTCCTCGCGGGCGAGGACGTCATCACCGCATTGAGCCCGTCGCTCGCCGAAGCGGTCACCGCCCACGGCACTCCCGTGCAGCGGGTGATGTTCCTCGAGAAGAGGGCCGCCGCCCTGTGGAAGCGGTCGCACTTCGCACCGACCGACGCGTGCGTCCAAGCCGCACGCGATGCGGCCGGAGCTGTCGCGTCGCGCGAGATGGAGTACGCCCGCGCTCGCGCCCTCGAACTGCTCGGCGGAGTACTCGCTTGGCACCGCGACCTCGAGGAATCCGAGGAGGTCCTCGACAGGGCGTTGAACCTCATGCGGCGATGCCAGGACCCGATCGGCGAGACGAACGTCCTGTTCTACCGCGCGGTCGCCGCACGGTTCGCGAACGACGTGGCGCTGACGGATGCGCGCGCGCACGAGCTCCTCGAGCACGCGCGGAGCGTCTCGTCCCCGGAGTTCTCGGGCGCCGCGAAGGGATGCCTCGCGTGGGTCGCGCTGCGGCGCGACGAGCCGGATGTCGCCGACAAGATCGCCCGGGACGGGATGAGGGACCTCACGACGGCGTATGCGTTCCCCTACGCGTGGACCGCCGCCTGGCCTCTTGCGGTGTGCGCACTCGCCGCCGGACGCCTCGATGAGGCCGCGTCGTGCGCGAACGCGGTGCTCGACGAGTGTCGGGAACGCCTCCCCGAGGCCATCTCGAGGCCGCTTCGCGACGGCCTGAGCCTCTATGCGGCGGGCGACCCGACGGCCGCCCTCGCCCTGTTCTCCAAGGCCGCCGAACAGTCGGCGCTCCTCGGCTACGCGTAGCAGCGCGGGTCGCCGGAGCCTGCGCTAGCGGATCACCCAGGCGGGCCCGTCCGTCGCAGCCAGTCGCGCGCGCCACAGCTCCTCGAGCAGACGCACTTCCTCGTCAGGGTCGGCCGCTGGGTCATCGGAGGACGCGAGCGCGTCGAGGACCTCGAAGACGAATGCGTCGGGACCGTCATCGTCCCACGCCCGCTGCAGGTCGCGGCATCGCTCGCGGCCGAGCTCCAGGCTGAACCGGTGGCGGTTGAGGATGCCGGGCAGGTTGAGGCTCGAGCCGAGGAGGTAGCCGCCCGTGACCGTGTCGCGAACGCGATAGACGCCCGCCGCCGGCGGCGTCTCCTTGTAGGCGCGCAGCAGTTCCTTGCGATCGGTCACAGAGAGCCCCCCTCGAGCCAGGCAGGGTCGTCGCCGCGCTTCAGGCACTCGCGGTACTCGAGAAGCATGTCATCCATCTCGCGGTAGCTGGCGACCTCGTTGGCGCGCCGGCGGACCGTTGTGGCCCCCGGCATCCCCGTGATGTACCACGCGACGTGCTTGCGCATGCGGGTGAACGCCTGCTCGCCCCCGAACGCGACGAGCGCGGCGGCGTGCTCGCGCGCCATGTCGATCCGCTCGAACGCAGTGGGCGGGGCGATCTCCTCGCCGCGGTCGAGCAGCGCGCGCGCTTCCCGGAATATCCAGGGGTTGCCCTGCGCCCCTCGGGCGATCATGACGGCATCCACCCCGCAGCGCTCGAGCATCGCCTTGGCGTCGGCGGCGCTGAAGACGTCCCCGCTGCCGATCACCGGCACGTCCACCGCCGCCTTCACGGCGGAGATGACGTCCCAGTCGGCCCGGCCGCGATAGAACTGGTCGCGCGTGCGGCCGTGGACGGTGATCGCCGCGGCGCCCGCCTCCTCCATCGCGAGCGCGAACTCGACGGCGTTCGCGTCGTCGCCGCTCCAGCCCTTTCGGAACTTGACCGTCACCGGGACCCCGCACGCCTCAGCGACACGCCGCACGATCTCGGCGGCGAGTCCGGGCGCGCGCATCAGCGCGCTGCCCTCCCCCTTTGAGACGACCTTGGTCACCGGGCAGCCCATGTTGATGTCGATGCACGCGACGTCGGCCCCGTTGCGATCGACGATGCCACGCGCCTGCTCGGCCATGATGTCCGGCTCCGCGCCGAAGATCTGCACGGCGCACGGGACCTCCTCCCGCGCGAAGGTCAGCAGCGCCTTGGAGACCTCGCCGTCGGGGTTGTAGTGGAGGCCTTTCGCGCTGACCATCTCGGTGAAGGTCAGCCCGGCGCCCATGCGCTTGCAGATCGCGCGGAACGGCGCCTCCGTGATGCCGGCCATGGGGCCGAGCACCACGTTGCCGGCGGCGAGGAGCGCGCGCATGTCCGTCTGAGGGGTTCGCATGGGCCGATGATAGCGAAGCGGGGCCGCCCGACCTGCCGGCCGACGCCGCGACGCTATCAGTGCTGGCCGAGCAGCTCGCCGAGGAGCAGGAACATGATGTCCAGCCCGACGAGCGCCGACGCCCACACGAGCCACGAGCGTTCCTGCCTGCGCACGATCGCCAGCAGGCCCACGATGCCGGCCGCCAGCCCGCACGCCAGCAT
>Ga0209540_10000468_pt1 | contig 38181 bp, 27 predicted proteins | sample BarGraIncu01121A_FD_184501 | JGI IMG/M metagenome (GOLD analysis project Ga0209540, IMG submission 184501) | Arctic peat soil microbial communities from Barrow, Alaska - Barrow Graham LP Incubations 011-21A (SPAdes) (version 2) | ecosystem: Environmental > Terrestrial > Soil > Wetlands > Peat... | reverse complement strand
AATTACAACAACTGGCTTAGCTGTTATTTTTACATATTGAGCACTTATATAGCCAGTTTTACCACTGTAAGTTATCTTGTAAAAATTATTAGTTTTTCCCGATATAGTAATTTTGGTCCCTCTTTTCATACTTCCCAATATAGAATGGTTTGTGCCTGCTCCACTTCTTACATTTAAATTACTTGCTGTCGTTACCCCATATCGTGTTGTGTATACATTGCCAAATACTTGTATAGATTGATCCACATTACTCGTACTACTATTATAATTTACATTGTTGATACTCGCTACAGAAACCAAGGCAATACCCATAATAGTAGTAGCTATAACTGCCTTTGTTTTTAATGAACCTTGTTTAAATTGTGTTAAAATTTTAATATTTTTCAATCTAATTCCCCCTTAAAATATATTGGTAAATTCTGAAACACTTAGGTTTCCATATATCTCAATTCCGGAGGGCTGATTTTATTCTTTCCCCCAAAAATTTCGAACTACCGTTGGTCAATTAGCTACTATTTCTATAATATGGAATTTATTAATTATTTAGACTATAATACATAAAAAGCTATACTTCAATAGAAAAAACATGAATCGTCTATATTTGGGCATGAAAAGAACAATATTGTTAATTTTAAATAGGGAGGAAATTATACAAGAAGTGTTTATCACAAGATTTTATCAATGCGAGGAAGATTAAGGAATAAAAGTAATTTGTAATGGAATTGTTACTGTAGATAAATTGGATATGTAATCTAAGAAAAGACTTCAGTAAAATAAATTCATGAATAAAAACTTAGTATCAAGCTAAAAATAGATTTAAGATTGAAAAGGAGGAAGAAAATATGGCTTTGTTAGGAAATCCATTCGTTGCAAATGTACCTAGACAAATGTCTAATGAAGAGCTTGCGCAAGCAATTCGTGTGGACATTGCTGGTGAACTTGAAGCTATCATAGGGTATGAAGCACACGCTATGTCTATAGCTGATGAAAGAGTTAAAAAAGTACTGCATCATATTGCTGATGAAGAAAGAAGACATGTTGGGGAGCTCGAAGAAGTTTTGTATATGTTATCTCCAAACGACTCTCAATTCATTGAGGAGGGCAAACAGAAAATTAAAGATCAGCAATCTCAAAACTTTGAGCAACCAATGCAGTAATTTTACTGTTAATATCTGATTGCAATATGATTATCTTAGATAAAAGCAATAGTTTATTTCTGCCATCCTTTTGGGTGGCATTTTCAATTTTTATTAGAAGGTATAAGTTTGTGACCGCTAGAACCTGCCTTATAGCTTTTTAAAAACAGATTATAAAATTCATTTACAATTTGTGAGATTTCAAACTCCCCATTTATTTTTAACACTTCGATTGCGGCCTCTATTGTGCAGAGGTTGCCAGAGGCTGCACCTCTTCTTAAATCATACTTAGACTTAAAATCTGGCTTTAATGAAATTATTGGAAGTTTATTTAGATAAGAGCTTTTCCTAAATATTTTTCGTGCTTCTTTCCAGGTGCCATCAATGATAATAAATGCAGGGATTTTCCCCGTTTTTTTGTATTCTACTTTACGGATTGCTGTTTCATAATTGTCTACAGGAAAAAGTAAAAATGTCTCATATATTTCCCTATTTAAATATGTTACTAACTTTTCAGGAATATTCTTTCTTTTCCATTGAAAAATCTCTGTTGATGTTGGATTTATTAGCTTGAGTAGCCTTGCAGTATTAGATGCCCTATAAAATTCTTTTTCCGTTGACAAAATCCAAATTTTTGCATTAGTTTTTATTTTAGGCGATTTATCACAAATGCAATTTATAATAGGCAACCCACACGTATTACAACTATCATATAGACTTGTTATTTGTTTTACTTTGTAAATTGAAGTCATATTTCCTCCTAAGATCTTTAATCATATTGTAGATAAGGATAAGATTTTTAATTCATCATCCATATAGCATAATTTAAAACTCCCGCAAAGGATACCCAAGCAATATACGGAATCATAAGATAAGCTGCAGGTTTATCTATCCTATAAAACTCAAAAGTAGTTAAAAGAATAAATACTAATAATAGAAGTAATTCTAAAAAAGCTATTGCATACAACCTAAATCTGAAAAATACAATAGGCCAAAGAAAGTTCAAGAATAGTTGAGTACCATATAGAATTAATGCTTTGCGTGTATCCCCCCCGGCATTGCGGGCCATCCATATTCTATAAGCAGCTATAGCCATTAAAAAGAATAGTATTGTCCATACTATAGGAAATACCCATCCAGGGGGTGAAAAGAAAGGTTTATTAAAATTTTCATAATCGCTAGAAGCACTCATACTTAAAAAAGCACTTAAAAAACCTATACCCTCTGCCAGTAATACACTAATAATAAGAGAAACAACATTTTTTTTACCGTATACCTTAAAAATATTAAACATATTTTATCATCCCTTCTATAATTATTTCTATTAGAGCTTTGAGCAAATACATAATGATATATTTTATAATATACTTATTTAATAGTTATTTTATACCTATAAAAGTGTTGGTACTTAGTCATAATAATTTTATTATAATACAGATATTACTAACGGCAAAGAAAATATTAAAATAATAAATAATTTTTCTAATATAGTAAATACTAAACAGTATTAAACTGTAAAAACATGTTATTAAAAACAATTTTAAATACATATAATTTTTTTTGCCTTGACATATAATATAAAAATATATATACTAGCTCTATCTAACTAGTTGAAATTTAAAATAAAGGGAGCGGATAATTATGAAGTTACCTCCTTTAAAAATTGGAGAATTATTAGCAAATATTCCTATAATTCAAGGTGGTATGGGGGTAGGTGTATCTCTATCAAATCTTGCATCAGCTGTTGCTAATGAAGGTGGGATTGGGATAATTTCTACTGCGCAAATTGGATATAATGAAGAAGACTTTGCAACCAATGCAAAGGAAGCAAATAAAAGAGCATTAAGAAATGAAATTAGGCGCGCTAGAAAATTAAGCCCAAAGGGTATTATTGGAATAAATATTATGGTAGCTATGAATAATTATGAGGAATTAACAAGAACGGCTCTAGAAGAAGGTATAGATTTGATAATATCTGGTGCAGGCCTCGCACTTAATTTACCTAAGATAGCTAAAGACTTTAAAGCAAAGCTTGCGCCTATAGTATCGTCAGCAAAGGCAGCAACTGTTATATCAAAGATGTGGGATAGGAAAAACCACTGCGCCGCAGATTTAGTTGTTGTTGAAGGCCCTGAAGCAGGTGGGCATCTTGGTTTCTCTTTGGAATCATTAATAGAGAAGAAGACCCAAGACCTAAAAGATATAGTTAAGGAAGTTATTGAGGCTATTAAGCCTTTCGAAGAAAAGTATAATAAAAAAATTCCTGTAGTAGCTGCTGGTGGAATTTATTCAGGGGCAGATATTGCTGAGTTTATAAAACTTGGAGCAGCAGGAGTGCAAATGGCTACCAGATTTGTGGCTACTGAGGAATGTGATGCTAGTTTAGCTTTTAAGATGGCATATATTAATTCGAAAAAAGAAGACATAAAGATAGTGAAAAGCCCCGTAGGTATGCCAGGTAGAGCTATTAACAATGCGTTTATGAAGAGTGTGGTTGAGAATGGTTGTAAAGTGGAGAAATGCTATTTATGCATAAAGGACTGTAATCCGAAACTAACGCCCTATTGTATTACAGAAGCATTAATACAAGCAGTAAAAGGTAACTTAGATAAGGGACTTATCTTCGTTGGAAGTAATGCATATAAAGTAGATAAAATTGTTTCTGTAAAAGATCTTATGCATGAGCTAGTGACAGAGGCAGAAAGTGCTCTTTAATGATATTTACAAGGAAAGCTCTCAACTTCAACAAGTGGGGAGCTTTCCTTGTAAATACAAAATTTGGAATGGGGTCGAAATATCATTCTAAAATAGGTAATATTACAGCACCGAAATCTATGATTTGATTTTGCCGCGGGTATGAAAATGTGAGTTAATTACAAATATATTCATATTTTATAAAGATATTGACAAATAATCATTTCATAGATATACTTTGACTATCAAATAATTTGACTATCAAAGTATTTGATAGTCAAAGTACAGAAAATGGTGATGGATATGAGTAGTTATGTTGGCGTAGTTGTAAATGAACTTCTAGTAGAGACCTTTAATGATATATTGCAAATAGAACAGAAGGCACTTAAAGAGGGGGTACTTAATGACCTATCAATAAGAGAAATTCATACTATTAACGCAATAGGAATGTATGAATATAGAACCATGACAGAAGTAGCTCAAGATCTTAAAATAACTTTAGGAACTCTTACTACAGCCATTAATAAACTTCTAGTGAAAGGTTATGTAGTTAGAAAAAGAGGGGAAGAAGATAGAAGATCAGTGATAGTTGCGCTTAATAGAAAAGGAAAGCTTGCCTATAGAATACATGAAAAATTTCATTCTCATATGGTCCATGCGACTATAGATGGTCTTAGTGAAGAAGAAGAACAAGTATTAATAAAATCTCTTGAAAAATTAAATGATTTCTTCAAAGAAAAATATAAATTAGAAGGTTAAGGGGGAATTAAGCAATGAACGAGGTACAAATAATTGGTACAGGAAGTTATGCTCCTTTAAATATAATGACTAATCATCAATTATCAGAAATTGTAGATACTTCTGATGAATGGATATTTTCAAGAACAGGCATCAAGGAGAGGCATATATCACAAGGAGAAAATACTTCAGACTTAGCTACAAAAGCCGCTCTTTCCGCATTAAAAGATGCGAAGGTTAACGTAGAAGATATAGACTTAATAATTCTGGCAAGCACATCGCCAGATCAATTTGTTCCAGCCACCGCATGTATAGTTCAAGGAAATATTGGAGCAATCAATGCAATGGCATTTGATATATCAGCAGCATGTACAGGGTTTATATTCGCCCTTAATATAGCAATGCAATTTCTAAGAAATGGTGATCGCAAAAAAGCCTTAATAATAGGTGCGGAGGTTTTATCAAAGATTGTTGATTGGACAGATAGAAACACTTGTATACTCTTTGGAGATGGTGCAGGAGCAGCAGTACTTGAGGCAGGTAGTTCGCGAGGAATTATTTCTGTGAATTCATCTTCAGAAGGTAGCAAGGGTGGAGTTTTAACTTGTCCAAATGTTGATGTGAAAAATACTTTTACAAATGGCAATAAAGATTTTAAAGCAACTATAAGTATGGATGGCAAAGAGATTTTTAAATTTGCAGTAAATACTATTGTAAGTAGCATAGATAAAATTTTAAAAGAAAATAATTACACGCTTGGTGATATTAAGTATGTAGTTTGCCATCAAGCAAATTTCAGAATAATCGATTTTGTGGTTAAAAGATTAAAGGCTGATAAAGATAAGTTTTTCGTTAATTTAGATAGATATGGAAATACTTCAGCAGCAAGTATAGCTATAGCTTTAGATGAAATGAATAAAACTAATTTATTAAAGGCTGGAGATAAAATTATACTTGTAGGCTTTGGCGGTGGATTAACCTACGGAGCTTCATTAATAGAATGGACAATTAACAAATAAAATATTAGGAGGAATTAATAATGGTATTTGAAAAAGTTAAAGCAGTAATAGTTGAACAATTGGGAATAGACGAGGTAGAGGTTACAATGGAGGCAAAATTCACTGACGATTTAGGAATAGATTCTCTTGAAATATTTGAAATCGTAATGTCACTAGAAGAAGCATTTGAGATTGAAATACCGAATGAGGATATAGAAAATATTAAGGATGTAAAGGGAATTGTTAATTATATAGAAGCAAAACTGAAATAGTAAAAATTAAGGGATCAGATAATTAGAAATCGAAACTACTAGGTATATACACATTTAGTTTCTTTTTGTATGTTAAAAAGTATATATTACATAAAATACAGTTGTGGTAATATATGCTTTTTTTCTTTAATTATCTGACCTTAATTATATGCTTTTAAGAAATAAAGGAGGGGTAAAATGTTTAATTCCATATTTTTCGAAGAGCTAGGGGTGAAATATCCAATAATACAGGGTGGAATGGCTTGGGTTGCAGATAGTAGCTTAGCATCAGCAGTATCTAATGCAGGGGGCTTAGGTATTATAGCGGCAGCAAATGCACCAGTTGAATATATAAGAGATGAAATTAGAAAAGCAAAGAAACTAACAGATAAACCCTTTGGAGTGAATATAATGCTTTTAAGTGAGAATGCAGAAGAAATTGCACACCTTGTATGCGAAGAAGGCATTAAAGTCGTTACTACTGGTGCAGGTAACCCCGGTAAATATATGGAACTTTGGAAAGCTCATGGAATTAAAGTGATACCTGTAGTGGCGTCAGTTGCTTTAGCTAAGCGTATGGAGAGAGCGGGAGCAGATGCAGTTATTGCAGAAGGTTGTGAATCAGGAGGACATATCGGCGAACTTACAACTATGGCATTAGTACCTCAAGTTGTTGATGGAGTTAATATACCGGTAATTGCAGCAGGTGGTATAGGAGACGGACGAGGCATTGCAGCAGTTTTCATGCTTGGTGTTCAGGGAGTTCAAGTGGGAACAAGATTTTTAGTAGCAAATGAATGTACAATACATGAAAATTATAAAAAGAAGATATTAGCTGCAAAGGATATAGATTCAGTGGTTACAGGAAGACCCACAGGTCACCCTGTTAGGGTTTTAAAAAATAAGTTATCAAGACAATTTCAAAAGCTTGAAAAGGAAAATGCTTCAATAGAGGATTTAGAGGAGCTTGGACGAGGACGTCTACAAATGGCAGCAAAAGAAGGCGACATAGTGATGGGATCTCTTCTTGCAGGTCAAATAGCAGGTCTTGTAAAGAAAGAACAAAGTTGCAGGTTAATTATAGAAGAAATGTTTACAGAGGCAGAAGAAGCTATTATAAAATTCAAATAAAAATACAATAATTTGATATAGATCAAAGGAGTTAAGGAGTGAAATTATGAGTAAAATTGCTTTTATTTTTCCAGGACAGGGAGCCCAATATATTGGCATGGGAAAGGATCTATTTGAGAATATAGAGGCTTGCAAAGCTATATTTAATATAGCAGATAAAGAACTTAATTTTGAATTAAGCAAACTTTGTTTTGAGGGTACAATTGAAGAGTTAAATATTACCGAGAACACTCAACCAGCTATTTTAGCTACTAGCATAGCAGCTCTTGTGGCATTAGAAGAACATGGCATAAAGTGCGATGTAACTGCAGGACTTAGCCTTGGAGAGTATTCAGCACTTGTTTGTAGTGGAGCTATGGATTTTAAAGATGCTATAAAGCTTGTTAAAAAGCGAGGGAAATATATGCAAGAAGCAGTACCAGTAGGGTTAGGAACTATGGCTGCAATTCTAGGTCTTGAGCCTAACTTAGCACAGGAAGCTTGCAATGAGGCTAGTACCTGTGGAATAGTTGAGGTTGCTAATTTAAACTGCCCGGGACAAATAGTAATTGCCGGGGAAATAGCTGCTGTTGATCGTGCTTGCGAAATAGCTAAGCAAAAGGGTGCAAAGAGAGCAGTACGTTTAGCTGTAAGTGCACCCTTCCACACTTCAATGTTAAAACCAGCAGCAGAGAAACTAGAAATAGAACTTAAAAATATAGACCTTAAAGATATTACTATTCCAGTAATGACAAATGTAAATGGGGATTACATAAAGAGCAAAGATGATATAAAAGCTAACTTGAAACTTCAGGTTATGAGCTCTGTTTTATGGGAAACGATTATAAGAAATATGATAAAAGATGGTGTTGATACCTTCGTCGAAATAGGTCCAGGTAAAATACTAAGTGGATTTGTTAAGAAAATAGATAGAAAACTTATTATGGTTAATGTAGAAGATATAGCATCTTTAAATAAAGCAGTTGAATTACTTAGGCAATGAAATTGATTAGGTATTAGGAAAAATTAATAAGCATAACTTATTAAGAATTAAGGTCATAGGAAGACGAAAAGGAGGACGCAAATTTATGTTAAAAGGAAAAACAGCAGTAGTTACAGGAGCTAGTCGTGGTATTGGACGCGCAATAGCTGTAAAGCTAGCAAAACTTGGAGCAAACATAGTAGTTAATTATAGGAAAAGTGAGGATGCAGTGATCGAAGTAGTAAAAGAAATAGAAGCTTTGGGAGTTAAGGTATTAGCAGTTAAAGCTGACATTAGTAGTTATAGTGATGTAGAAAACATGATGAAAAAATGTATTGAAGAATTCGGAAACCTGGATATTCTAGTTAATAATGCTGGCATAACAAAAGATGGTCTTATAATGAGAATGAAAGAAGAGGACTTTGATAGTGTTATAGATATTAACTTAAAGGGTGCATTTAATTGCACAAGGCATGTATCAGCCATAATGCTTAAGCAGCGACATGGAAGAATAATTAATATATCATCAGTGTCGGGAATTACAGGAAATGCAGGCCAGGTGAATTATTCAGCTTCAAAGGCGGGTATTATAGGAATGACTAAGGCTGTTGCTAGAGAGGTTGCAGGTCGTGGAGTTACTTGTAATGCGATAGCACCAGGATTTATTCAAACAGATATGACTGAGGCTTTGCCCACTAAGGCAAAAGATGCTATAATAAACAGTATTCCACTAAAAAGACTTGGCATGCCAGAAGATGTAGCTAATGCAGTAGCATTTTTAGCCTCAGAGGAAGCTTCATATATAACAGGTCAAGTTATAAACGTAGATGGTGGAATGGTAATGTAGTTGTAAAAGCAGTTAATATAGCACCTTTAGGAACATGAAAATAGACTAGAATATTGGATTTATATTTATTTAAATGCGCCTTGGGTGATGATTTGAAGGAGGGTTCACTTTATGAAAAATAGAGTTGTTATAACAGGCATGGGAGCGGTTACTCCTATAGGAAATGATGTAAATAATTTTTGGAATAATATAAAAGAAGGTACTTGTGGTATAGATGTAATTAAGTCTTTTGATATTACAAATTTCAAATGTAAGCTGGCTGCAGAGGTTAAAGATTTTGATGTAACGGTAGCACTCGACAAAAGAGAAGCTAGAAAAATGGATAAATATTGTCAGTATGCAATGGTTGCGGCGGAGGAAGCGGTTAAGAATTCAGGACTTGACGTGCAAGCTATAGATAGTGAAAGATTGGCAGTAATAGTTGGTTCAGGAATAGGTGGAATTGGTACTATTGAGCAAGAACATAAAAAGCTTATGGAAAAGGGACCGAATAGAGTGACACCTTATTTAATACCTATGATAATAGGTAATATGGCAGCTGGAAACATTGCAATAAAGTATGGTGCTAAAGGTATGTGCACTAGTGTTGTTACGGCTTGTGCTACAGGAACTAATGCAATAGGAGACGCTTTTCACATGATTCAAGATGGAAGAGCAGACATAATAATAGCTGGAGGTGCAGAGGCATCAATAACACCAATTGCTTTAGCGGGGTTTGTGTCACTAACAGCTCTAAGCAAAAGTGAAGATCCTTTAAGAGCATCAATTCCTTTTGATAAAGAGAGGGATGGGTTTATTATGGGAGATGGTGCAGGTATAGTTATACTTGAATCTTTAGATCATGCAGAAAAAAGGAATGCAAAAATATATGCAGAGATGAAGGGTTATGGATCAACTTGTGATGCCTATCATATAACTTCACCATCACCAGATGGAGAAGGGGCTGCAAGATCAATGGTAATGGCGCTTAAAGATGGAGATATTAAGGCAGAAGAAGTATCTTATATCAACGCACATGGAACAAGTACCCCATATAATGATAAATTTGAAACTGTAGCTATAAAATCTGCCTTTGGAGAATACGCATATAAGATACCTGTAAGTTCAACAAAGTCTATGACAGGACACCTACTCGGAGCAGCAGGCGCTATAGAAGCTATAGTATGTGTAAAAGCATTAGAGGAAGGTTTTGTACCAGCGACAATAGGATATAAAGTGCCAGACGAAGATTGTGATTTGGATATAGTTCCAAACATAGGGAGAAAACAGCAACTTAAATATGCAATGTCAAATTCTCTGGGATTTGGTGGTCATAACGCTACTATTATATTAAAAAAATGGGATGGTAGGTAATTATGGATTATAAAAATATTCAGGAATTAATAAAAACAGTTAGTGATTCAGAAATTTCTTGTTTTGAAATTGAGACAGAGGGTATTAGAATAAAGATGGAGAAAAAAGAGCAACAGGTTGTAGTAGATAGAATGCCTATAAGTACTACAGAGGTAGATCAAGTTATAAATCCAAAAATTAGTGGGAATATAGCTACAAATGAAGTGTACGTACAAAAACTAGAAGATGATATTGATATAGCTAAAACTATAAAAGATGTATCTAAAACAATTCTAGAGGAAAATGTATTTGTAGTTAAATCTCCTATTGTGGGAACTATGTATACTTCCCCCAGCGCTGATGCAAAGAATTTCGTAAAAGTTGGTTCTAAGGTTAAAATTGGAGACACACTTTGCATTTTAGAAGCTATGAAGCTTATGAATGAAATTGAAAGTGAAGTAGAGGGAGAAATTGTCGAAGTATTAGTTTCTAATGAAGATATGGTAGAGTACGGACAGCCATTATTTAAAATAATTCAAGACTAATTGGCTAAAGGACAGTTTGAAATCGTCATCTGTCCACTGATTTAATTGTGTGAAGAGTGGAGGCATTAATATGGAAAATACAAAAGGTACTACTTTAGATATAAAACAAATTCAAGAGATTATTCCTCATAGATATCCATTTTTATTTGTGGATAAAGTAGAGGAATTAGAACCAGGAAAAAGAGCTGTTGGGTATAAGAATATTACAATGAATGAGTATTTTTTCCAAGGACATTTTCCTACGGAGCCTGTACTTCCAGGAGTAATAATTATTGAGGCTCTTGCACAGGTTGGAGCAGTGGCACTTTTAAGTATGGAAGGCTTTAAAGGTAAAATTGCCTACTTTGGTGGTATTAATAAAGCCAGATTCAAAAAGAAAGTTGTCCCAGGTGATGTATTGAAACTTGAGGTAGAAATAATCAAAATGAAAGGTCCTGTTGGAATTGGAAAGGCAGTAGCTACTGTAAATGGAGAAAAAGCAGCAGAGGCTGAAATTACTTTTGCGGTAGGTATTTAATTATTAAAAACGCTTTAGTTAATAATTTTAAGTGTAGGGAAGGTAAATAATATGTTTAAGAAGATATTAATTGCTAATAGAGGCGAAATAGCCGTAAGAATAATCAGGGCGTGTAATGAAATGGGTATTCAAACTGTGGCAGTATATTCTGAGATAGATAAAGATGCTCTTCATACTCAAATGGCTGGCGAGGCTATATGTATTGGACCAGCTAAATCTAAGGATAGTTATTTAAATATGCAAAACATCTTAAGTGCTACAGTGCTTACAGGAGCAGAGGCAATTCATCCTGGTTATGGATTTTTATCCGAAAATAGTAAGTTTACACAGATGTGTGAGGAATGTAATATAAAGTATATAGGCCCTAATTCACAAAATATTGATAATATGGGAAATAAGTTAAAGGCAAGAGAAATGATGATAAATGCTGGAGTGCCAGTAGTTCCTGGTTCAGATGGAGCAATTGACTCTGAAGCAATTGCAATAAGTTCCGCGCAAAGAATAGGATACCCCGTAATGATAAAAGCCTCAGCAGGTGGTGGGGGACGAGGTATAAGGGTTGTTAGAAAAGAAGAGGATCTTATATCGGCATATAATACTGCTAAATCAGAGTCAAAAACTGCTTTTGGTGATGACACGATGTATATGGAAAAATTTATAGAAGAGCCAAGGCATATAGAATTTCAAATACTTGCAGATGAGCATGGAAATGTTATTCATCTTGGCGAGCGAGATTGCTCTGTTCAAAGGCGAAATCAGAAGGTAATAGAAGAGGCACCGGGAGCTGTAATGACAGAAGAACTTAGAAAACAGATGGGCGAGGTTGCAGTTAAAGCGGCTAGGTCTATTAATTATAAAAGTGCAGGAACTATAGAATTTTTATTAGATAAATACGGGAAATACTATTTTATGGAGATGAATACACGTATACAGGTGGAGCATCCAATAACGGAGATGATTACTGGAGTAGATTTAATTAAAGCTCAGATAAGAATTGCTTCAGGAGAAGCGCTTCCTTATAAACAAGAGGATATAAAAATTCAGGGGCATGCTATTGAATGTAGAATAAATGCAGAAAATCCTAACAGAAATTTTATGCCATGTCCAGGTGAAATAAAATCAATTCATATTCCTGGAGGCTATGGAGTAAGAATCGATAGTGCTGCATATCAAGGATATAAAATTCCACCTACTTATGACTCCATGATAGGAAAACTTATTGTGCACGGAATAGATAGAGAAGAAGCTCTATGCAAAATGAGAAGTGCATTAGGTGAGTTTATAATAGAAGGTGTGGATACAAATATAGACTTCCAATTTAAAATAGTAAATAACGAGAATTTTATAAAAGGAAACTTTGATACTAGTTTTATTAGTAAAGAATTTCAAGATCTTTAAAATAGTAGCTAAACACATACTGGAATTTATTTCATAAAAATTCGATTTATAAATATTAATATCTGTTTTGATGTTATAATTTATAGTGTAGGTGTGTTTTTAGAAAGGGGTAGCTATATGTTTGAGTTTAGAAGTATATTTAAAAAAAGTAAATATATGGAAGTGAAGAATTCAGAAAATGAAAATGGTGAGAAAAAGCCTACTATCCCTTCAGGAATGTGGGTTAAATGCGAGACCTGTGGTAAAATTCTTTATAATAAAGATTTAGAGAGTAGCGTAATGACATGTGATAATTGTAGAACTCATTTCAGAATTGGTTCTAGGGAAAGAATAAATTACACAATAGACACTGGAACTTTTATAGAACACGATGAGTTTATGATTTCTGAGAATCCTATAGACTTTGAAGGATATATAGATAAGCTCCAAAGTATGCGGGATAAAACCTTATTGAATGAAGCCGTAATAACTGGAGAAGGTAAAATAAATGGCCAGGATACAATAATTGCAGTGATGGACAGTAATTTTATGATGGGAAGCATGGGCTGCGTTGTTGGAGAGAAAATTACAAGGGCAATTGAAAGAGCAACTGAAGCTAAAAAACCAATCATTATATTTACAGCCTCAGGGGGGGCTAGGATGCAAGAAGGTATATTCTCTCTTATGCAAATGGCTAAAACTAGTGCTGCTATTGCAAGGCATAATCAAAAAGGTTGTCTTTATATAACCGTTCTTACAGACCCTACTACAGGTGGAGTTACAGCAAGTTTTGCTATGCTCGGAGATATAATTCTGGCAGAGCCTAATGCACTAATTGGTTTTGCAGGCAAAAGAGTTATTGAGCAAACATTAAATCAGCAATTGCCTGAGGGATTTCAAAGGGCTGAATTTTTGCTCCAAAAGGGATTCATAGATAAAATAGTGGATAGAAAAGTTATGAAGGATACTTTAACTGAAATATTAAAAATTCATTCATAGCTACTAGAGAAAGATTAAAGTAACACATAGGGAGTGAGATTTTATGGTAACTTTACCTTTTGAAAAGCACATGTGTGAGTTAAAAAGTAAAATAGATGAGCTAAAAAAATTAGCGACAGATCAAAATATGGATTTAGAAAAAGAAATAAGGCAGATGGAAATTAAACTATATAATATGAAAAAAGAAGCATATAAAAATTTAAATGCTTGGGATAAAGTAAGCATTGCAAGGCTAGTTGAACGTCCGACTGCTCTTGACTATATAAATCTAATTTTTGATTCTTTTATGGAACTTCATGGTGATAGGTATTTTGGAGAGGATGCTGCTATTGTAGGCGGAATTGCTCAATTTAATGGTATTTCTGTAACTGTTATAGCTCAGCAAAAGGGAAATAACACAAAGGAAAATATTAAGAGAAACTTTGGTATGCCAAATCCAGAAGGTTACAGAAAAGCTTTAAGACTTATGAAACAGGCAGAAAAATTTAAAAGACCTGTTATTTGCCTTGTTGATACTCCGGGAGCATATTGTGGACTGGGTGCAGAAGAAAGAGGTCAAGGCGAAGCAATTGCTAGAAATCTTATGGAGTTATCAACTTTAAAAACACCAGTAATTTCTATAGTTATAGGCGAAGGTGGAAGTGGTGGAGCTTTAGCCATGGCGGTAGCAGATGAAGTTTGGATGTTAGAGCATGCAATATATTCTATTTTATCACCTGAGGGTTTTGCTAGTATACTATATAAAGATGCTAGCCGTGCTAAAGAAGCAGCTAATGCAATGAAAATAACAGCTCAAGATTTAATTGATTTTGGAATAATAGATAGAATTATAAAAGAGCCACTAGGTGGAGCACACACTAATGTAGATGAGATGGCAGTGAGTATTAAACGTAATCTAGAGGAGTCACTTGGTAGATTAATAAAGGAACCTATAGATTCATTACTTACAAAGAGATATTATAAATTTAGAAAGATTGGTAAGATAGTAGAATAAATAATAAGTTAATAGAATAAATAATAAGTTTCATTTGGGCGATGTTAAGAAAAGTATATATACTTTTCTTTTTTTTGGTATTGAAGTGTATGTATAAATCATACATAATAGGTAGTGAGAATAATATTTATGAGAATGGCAAAGGGGAATAAAGTTATGAGTAAAACACATAGTGAGACAATTTTAGTAATAGATTCGGGATGCGATTTACCTCTAGAGTATATTCAGCAAAAAAACATAGTATCTTTGGGTTTAATATGTAACTTTAAAGGTGAAGAAGTAGAGGATGATTTTGGTAAAAAAATTAATCGTAAGGATTTCTATGATGCGTTAAGGAAGGGAGAAATGCCGACTACATCACAGATAAATAGTCAAAGATATGAAGAGGTTTTTAGAAAGGCTGCAAAGGAAAAAAAATCTATCATATATATTGCCATGTCTTCTGCGTTAACAGGGACTATAAATAGTGCAAATATAGCAAAGGAAACTATATATGAAGAGTTACCTGGAACTGATATAAGTATAGTTGATAGTAAATGCGCAAGCCTTGGACAAGGTCTTTTAGTTCATTATGCTTATGAAATGTTAAAAGCAGGAGACTCTAAAGAAGAGATAGTTACATGGCTTGAGAAAAATAAACTTAAGATTAACCACTGGTTCACAGTAAATGATTTAAATCATTTAAAAAGAGGTGGAAGAATATCTAGTTCTGCTGCAGCAGTTGGAATATTGTTAAATATAAAACCTGTTTTGTTTGTGGATAATGAAGGGAGGCTTACTCCTTTTTCTAAATGTAGAGGGAGAAAAAAGGCAATAAGTACTATTGCTCAGAAATTCAAGGAAAGAACAGATTCAAATAAAGAGCAGGTTATTGCCATAAGTCATGGGGATTGTATTGAGGATGCATTAGCACTAGAAAAATTAGTTAGGGAGCATGGAAATGTATCAGGCGTCATTTTAAATTATGTTGGTACTGCAATAGGGTCGCATACAGGACCAGAAATGTTAGGATTGTTTTTTATAGCTGAGGAAAGATAAGAGATAAAATTTATTAGAAGGGCACTTTGCGGTGTGCTTCTATTTTTTTTCTATAAATGTGTACTTCAAATTTCATACACTTATAAAAAGGAATTTATTGCTTTTTAACACAAACATATACAAATCTTAACGCAATATTAACTATCAAATCATATACTATATTTAGATATACATTGACATGGAGCATCATGATATCGGATGAGAAATACAAAATGTACCTTACTAAAATTGAATTTGGTGATAAATTTTTGGATTGTTAAAAACCGAAGGCTGGATATGTGGGAGGGGAATATAAAATGTATAATAATCAGATAAATGTACCAGATATTAAGGCGCAAGTGTACGAGCTTGTATCAAATGTAACTGGACACAAAACAATAGACCTTGATTGTGAAATGTTTCTTGAAAGTGACTTAGGAATTGATTCAATTAAAATGGTAACACTTATGAATAAGCTAATGAAAATTGTGCCGGACGCGCAACTAGATGAATTTACAGCTATGTATCCTATAACATATTTAATGGCACTTCAAACAATAGGTGAAATTGTTCTTATGTTTGAGGGGTTCAATGTGCAGGAATCAAGTCAAGATGAAACAAATGAGTTAATAATTTTAAATGCCCAATATCCATTTTTGATATCCTATTGGTCAGTGGGAACTTTAACTATTTGTTCTGGGGTGAAAATTGAGGGACAACTATATTTAAATTATTTACAGGAAAGTTGGCTTGAATTAGTAAAAAGACATCCTAGCTTATGCTCTGAGTTTAAAGCAGAAAAAGAAGCAAAAAGTTTCAAGGACTATAAACTTCGCGTACATAGTAATCCTATATTACCTGAAATTGAGGTTAAGGATATAAGAAATTTGCAAGAAGAAGATAAAAATCAAACAATAAAGCAAACAATCGAAGAAATTCTAAATAAACCTTTCGATATTTTTAAATATCCACTTCATAAGTTTATGATTATTCAAACAAACAATACCCAATATGAGTTAATACTCGCAAATAATCATTTGGTTTCAGATGGACTAGGAAATCAGCAAATACTTAGAGAGATGCTAGAAATTTATTCATCAAAAATACAGGGCATCAATCTGAATTTACCTGAAGCAGTAAAAGTAATAGATTATAATAAAGTAGTTTTGGAAATTAATAATTGGAATAATCCTAAGGAGAACAAAAACTTAGAAGATTATATAAAAAGTTATGGAAAAACAAAGTATAAATTCAAACCTTTTAACAATAATAATCCTAATAATGAATTTGCTCAGGTAAAGACAAAAAAATATTGGCTAAGCGAGCATGTTACCAATCTTCTTTTAGACAAATCAAAAGCATGGAGAGTTTCTTTATTTACTCTTATAGTTAGTTCTTATCTAAAATCCACGACGCAGCTGGACAAAGAAAACAATCAAATAATTTTAAATTTGCCTACTGCTGGAAAGGTATATCCTAGCATTGATGCAACAGGACTTATAGGTTGCTTTGCACAAAATATGTCACTAGGCTTTAATTTAAGTGATATAGACGGGGACTGGATGACATTAGTTAAGAAGGTAGATGAAGAAATAAAAAATAAAATATATGCAGGAATTGATAGAGCCCAAACCTATGCCACGGCTAAGATGGCAAAAGAGCAAGATATGCTTGTTGGCGGATTAATGCCTAAAACAACAGCAGCTATTGTGCGTTCAACTCTAAAATCAAACTTATATCTTTCTTTCGTTGGAGATACTAGGATCAAAGAGAGATATGGAGAATTGAAGATAATTGACTATGAAGCATATACATCAACAAATGTTGGGACTATAGACAATCTTATTGAGATATTCAATAATAAAATAATCATTACATCCAATTATGATAGTTTACATTTTGAGGAAGATAATATTGATTTATTAATTGAAAATTTTATATATAATCTTAATTATCTTGCAAATTCTAAAATAAAAGTTAATGATAAAAAACTAAAATCCGAGATTTCACAAGATAAAATGTTGATTTTAGAGCTTCTTAAAACAACCCAGGAAGTTTGTTGTACAACTATTTGTAAAGAAGATGTGCACAAAGATTTAGAGTCGGATTTTGGAATTGATTCACTACAACTTATTCGTATAATAACAAGAATGTGTAAGATTCACGGTGAAGTTGATAAAAATTCCCTTTTTGGATGTAGAACTTTAAACGAAATGGCTTTATTAATTGAAAATGATAGCATTAATCAAGAAAATAAAGAAATAACTGAAGTTTACTTAGAGGATACAAATCAAATACCATATATGCAAATTGTGAAACAGTGTAAACTCACACCTAATGCAGTAGCAATAATGTATAACGATGAAGTCATAACATATAAGGAATTAGATTTTATATCAAACAAGCTTGCCAATCATTTAAGAAATCAAGGTATTAAAAACGGTTCTCTTGTTGGAATAATGGTATTTCCCGGCCCTATAATGCTAATTGGTATGATAGGTATTATGAAAGCAGGCGCAGCTTATGTACCAGTAGACCCGGATTATCCCAGTGATCGTGTTCAGTATATAATTAATAATTCAGGTATAGAAGTTATACTTACTGAGCATTCATTAGAAGATCAATTAAGTGAATTAGTAGATGAAAATTCTCAAATAAAAATTGTTACATACTTAGACTCTGGATCAATTATAAATTCTATGCATAATTACAAGGTGATTTTAAGAAAACAATGGATAGAAGACTCTGGCACCGAACCTGGAATTATAAATACCCCTGATGATTTAATGACGATTCTATATACTTCAGGATCAACAGGGAAGCCTAAGGGCGTTATGCTTTCGCACAGTGGTTATATGAATAGGTTAAAATGGCATCAGGATACTTTTAAGCTTAAATCAGGAGAACGTGTGGCACAAAAGACATCATGCTGCTTTGATATATCTGTTTGGGAGCTTTTTTGGACCTTAATGTATGGCGGCACAGTATGTCCCATCAGAAAAGAAATTGTAAAAAATCCCTGGGGCCTTGCGAAATGGTTGATAGATACTAAAATAAATGTAATGCATTTTGTACCATCTTTATTTGGTGAATTTGTAAATGCAATAGATGATGATAATTATAATTTTAAAGATTTAAGGTGGCTTATTTTTAGTGGTGAGGCTCTTCCTATGCCAATAATACAAAAGTGGATTGACAAGAATGCTTTGGATATAGGCCTCGCAAACCTATATGGACCTACAGAGGCATCTATTGATGTTACTTGCCACATAATTGATAAGAGGCCTGGTACCAATGGCGAAAATAGTATTCCAATAGGGAAGCCAATTACAAATGTATTTATAAAAAATCTAGATAAAAATATGAAGGAACTTGCTGATGGTGAAATAGGTGAGCTTTGGATTGGTGGTATTCAGATTGCCAAGGGTTATATGAATAATAGACAAAAGACTGAGGAGAATTTTAAAATTAATCCATTTAATGATATTCCAGGAGAGTTCTTATATCGAACAGGAGATTTAACCACAAGGCGCTCAGATGGAAGTTATGATTATCTTGGAAGAATAGATAACCAGGTGAAAATAAGGGGATTTAGAGTTGAACTAGGAGAAATTGAATCAGTTCTTGGAGGTCACCCAAGTGTAAATGAAGCAGCCGTAATTGCGGTGGACTATATTGAAGGTCAGAAACAGTTAATTGCTTGGGTTTGCGGAAATAAAGTGGCTGATAGCGAGCTAAAAGAATGTATATCAAAGAAACTTCCTTATTATATGATTCCTCACCATTTTGAGTGGATTCATATTTTACCAAAAACCCCAAATGGGAAGCTTGATCGGAAAGCTTTGAGTGAGCTATCTCAAAGAAAGCTAAAGGTCGATAATAATAATGATTTAGCAATAAATGAATCAATAAATGAATCAATAAATGAATCAATAAATGAATCAATAAATGAATCATTTACTGATGAGATATATTTATCACCGGCGCAAAACTGGCTAATGAATTATTTTGATTATCCATATCAGTGGACTGGATATACAAGATTTTTATATAATCAGCCACTAGATTATACCTTGTTTAATAAAGCTCTTTCTATAGTAACTAATAGCCAAGATGTTTTAAGAAGTGTATTAGTTAATAGAGAAGGAAAGTGGCTTCAGAAATTTTTGCCTGAAGATAAAGTTGTAGAAGCAGATTTTTATGATGGTTCTCATATGAATGATGAGGAGAGAAATAGTGAAGTGAAAAATTTAACTGATAATATTATTTTGCAGTTAAAAGTAGATAAATGGCCTCTTTGGAAAGTGATTGTTATAAAGGCAAGTGACTCTGTTTATGATATTTCTATAATTGGTCATCATCTTATTTCTGATCTTATAACGAATCAATTGTTGTTTAAGAAAATATGGGAAATTTATGGACAACTTATAATGGGAATCAAAGAGATTAAAGTCGAAAGATCAAAAACATATAAAGATTTTGTTTTGCAAGTTAATGAAGAAAAAAAGAATAGATGCCCTGAATTTGTAGATTATTACAAAAAACAATTTCCTTCACAATTTTATTCTTTTAAAATTCCAACGGATGTAAACTTAGGAAATAATACCGAAGAATCCGCTAAAGTAGAAGTTTTTACAATAGACAAAGTTGAAACTAGGCAACTTCAAACTACAGCAAAAAAATGTTTTCAAGCGAATGTATATCCAATTATACTTGCTCCACTGTATAAAATGTTGCAAAGGTTATATAACAAATCATGGGTTGTAGTTAGTCATAGAATGAATGGAAGAGATTTGGGTAATAATAACACTTTTTTTGATACAGCAGGAAACTTTGCAATAAACTATCCATTAGGAGTTACTATAGGACATAATGAAGAATGGTCAGAAATAGTTCGTAAAATTACGAATGGAATAGATAGTGTTCCACTTAATGGTATAAGTTATGATTTAGTATCAGATAATTTACCTGCGTATATGTATCCTGATTTAAATTTAACTTCTATAAGGGCAAATTACTTAGGAAACAGAGATATTCCAGAGTATGATGTGTTCGAGTTTTCAAAGGATGAACTGGATAAGAGATATTCGAGTCCTGAGCAAAAGAGAATTTCATCAATTGAATTCTTCTTCTCCATAGTTCATGGTGAGTTAAATTTAGAAATAGAATATTCTAAGAATATGTACAACGAATCTACTATAAAACAGCTTGGAAATGAGTATATAAAAGTTACCAAAGAAATGATTTCTTATATCAATAAGCAGAAAAACAAACAAGAAAATGGAATTCTAAGACCATTTTCAATAATAAAACAAAATAAGAATTATGGAAGCTTATTTGGCAAAGTTGCAATTATAACAGGCGGGGGTAGAGGAATTGGAAGAACTATCGCTATTGAAATGGCTAAAGAAGGTGCTCAAATAGCTATTATATCTAGAACAAACGGTGAACTTAAAGAAACAGAACTTACGATTCAAGGGCTTGGTGGTAAAGCTATATCAATAACTGCGGATATTGGTGACTACAATGAGGTCAGAAATGCCGTAAGCAAAATTATTTCAGTGTTTGGGAAAATAGATATTCTTGTAAATAATGCAGGAATAACAAAATTAGAATCCTTTACTGAAACTAAAGAGGATGAGTGGAAGAAAATAGTTGAGGTTAATTTATTTGGTGCCTATAATTTATGCCGCGTAGTTGTTCCTCATTTTATCAAACAAAAATCAGGTAAAATTGTTAATATGGGATCAGATTCATCATTTATTGGTTACCCTTTAATGAGTGCATATTCAGCATCTAAACACGCGGTTATAGGACTTACCAAATCTTTAGCCGAAGAGTTAAAGCAGAGTAATATTCAGGTAAACGCAATTTGTCCTGCATTTGTGGATACAAATATGGCTCCAGGCGCATTTAGAAAAAATGCTATGCCACCTGTTAAAGTTGCTGATTTAGCCATATTCTTGTCAACAAACAAATCAGATTATATTACAGGCGAAGCAATTAAGTTATTTGGAAAACAGGATATGTATTGGTTTGGATCTGAGCAGATACCAGCAATTAAAGCAGTGCTTAATAAAAGATAAGGGGGAAATGTAGAACGTATGGATTCAAAAGGGAAAATATATTTATTGCTAGGAAAAAATAAATGGGCTCTTTATATAATAGCTTTATGTATTGGTGTTGCAATGGGGATTATTAATCCCCTTTCCTCCACTCACTTAGAACAAAACAATGTAGGAAACTTATGGATTGGAATAATTTCTTCTTCTTTTTTCTTTTTTATGTCAATAGGTTCAATTTATTTAGATAAAAAAATGAGAAATAAGAATATTAAAGGAATTATATTAGTAGGTTCAATAGTTTCTGCAACTGCTTGTGGTATTTTTCCCTTTGTTTCAAATTTATTTATTTTGCTTTTATTAATGGTGATTATGGGATTTGGAATAAGCTTTAATATAGTTGGAGTTCAGACAATGCTTCAAGATTTAACGGAAGATTATACAAGAGGTATAGTTAGTGGTTTGTATTCGTTTTTTTTTGCTATAGGTTTTGTATTAAGTTCCGTTATGGGTCCCAAGCTATATATATTTAAAACTTGGTTTCCTTTTATGATTCCCATAGTTACTCTGATATTGTGCCCATTAATTATAAGTATTAATTTTAAAGGAAAATTAATACTTCCTGAGAAACCAAAGGGGAATGTATTAAAAAAAGTAACTATTGGACTGCAGGGGGCATTTTTATATGGGTTTACAGAAACCACACTAATTACCCTCTATCCTATTTTTCTTCTTCATCAAAATTATAGCTTATCGAACCTTGGATACGCTTTGGCTATATTCGTAGTTGGAAGTATTGTAGGTACCATACCTATGACTTATATTTCAGATAGGTTTGGGCGTGACAAAACATTGATAATAATTATTCTTATCTCTGTATTTACGGTTTTAGGAATTATAGTTTTCAATAGTTTTGAGTTAAGATTAATTTTCTCATTTTTAACTGGTATTGTCATAGGACCTATATACCCATTATCTCTAGCAGTTACGATTCAAAACTTGAGTAAAAAAGAGATGCCCTCGGGAGCCTCATTATTTACTTTCTCCTATGGGATTGGGTCAACTATTGGTCCGATTATTTCCGCAACAGCTATGAGTCTGTTTGGAGATGGTTACATTTTTAGTGTATGTTTATTAATTTTTGTTTTATTTCTTTTTATAACCTATGTTAAAAGAGGAACATATTATTCAAAGCCAGCTACCAAAATATGATTAATTAAAACTATCATTAAGGAGATGTATATATGAATAACAAAAGAGTGGATAAAACTAATAAAGATATAAAAATGTCAATTTCCTGTGGGAAACCTATAACAGGTAAGTACCAGAGCAAATTAAATATTGGTAACTTATTAATAGAAGCTTCAAAAAGTGAAAAAGATAAAGGAATATTGTTTATACAAAACAATGATGAGACTTTCTTAAACTATGGGCAAATACTTGAAAAAGCAGTTTATTGTTTAGGAAAACTTCAAGAAAATGGTTTAAAACAAGATGATTTTGCGATTATTTCCTTTGAAAACAACATTGATTTTGCTGTTAGTTTCTGGGCTTGTATAATTGGTGGGATTGTACCTGTACCAATTACCCCTCCCTCATCATATAAGGGAAAAAGTGCTTCTTTAGAAAAGCTTATAAATGTGTGGGAAATACTTAAAAGACCTTCAATAATAAGTGATGCTGGAATGATTAATGGTATGGAAAATAGTGATTTGAAACATGATTGTAAGGATATGTTAATAATGGATATATCGATTTTAAGGCAAAGTACAGTAAAAGGTTTGATAAATTTGTCTACATCTGATAAGCCTGCTTTAATACAGTTCAGCTCAGGAAGTACAAATACACCTAAGGGAGTCATTTTAACACATAAAAATTTGTTAACTAACATAGAAGCGATTATTGAAGGTGCTGGTTTTAATTCTGAGGATAAATTTCTTTCATGGATGCCTTATTATCATGATATGGGTCTAATTGGATGTCACTTGTCATTAATTGCTGTAGCTATGTTTCAGATAAATATGCATCCTATAAATTTCGTAAAAAAGCCAACACTTTGGTTTGATTTAATATCACGACATAAGATTACTTTAACTTCTAGCCCTAATTTTGGATATAGATTACTGCTTAAAAAAGTTAAAGATATACATCTTGAGACTTGGGATTTAAGTTCTTTGAAAATGATTTTTAATGGTGCAGAGCCTATTTCTGTATCGCTTGCAAAAGAATTTATGGAAACATTAGCAATATGCAATTTGCCAGAAACAAGTATGTTTTTGGTGTATGGAATGGCTGAGGCTTGCCTCGCAGTTACGTTTCCATCTAAAGGTATTAAGCCAGAAAGTCATTGTATTAGCAGAAATAGCCTTGTTAATGATTCAGTAGCGAAAGTTGTTCGTGACAATGACCTTGATTCTTTTCAAGTAGCTAATGAGGGGTATCCTGTTGCTGGAATGGAAGTTCGAATAGTTGACCCAAATGGGAAAATAGTTTTAGAAAAAGAGTTAGGGGAAATTCAAATAAAGGGAGACAATGTTACGTCAGGTTATATTAATAATCCAGAAGCAACCGATAAATTCATTCAAGATGGGTGGCTAAAAACAGGAGATATTGGGTTCATGATTGATAAAAAGTTAAGTGTAACAGGACGTATTAAGGATATTATCTTTGTTAATGGACAGAACTTCTTTGCACATGATATTGAATTTAGGATAGAGGAAATTGAAGGGGTAGAACCTGGAAAAGTTGTAGTGTGCGGCTGGCATGATGAGACGGAAGGAAGAGAAAAGATTGCACTTTTTTCTGCACTTCGTATTCATAAGGATAATATAAAAGATTTTTATGCGAATATACTTAGTAAAATAAATGAAACTTTTAGTATTGCCATTGACTATGTGGTTTTATCAAAAAATATTCCTAAAACTACTAGTGGTAAAGTCCAACGGTTTATGCTTATAAAATCATTTTTGAATAATGAATATATAGATAAAACATTTGCCTCAGACGAATTATTGTTTGATAGGGCACAAAAGGGTGAGGAAGTTGAACAACTAATACCTTTAGTGCTTGGACAAAATGCAGATGCAATACGTGAAATATGGGGAAAAGTATTAGATAAACCAGTAGAGAGTATAGGATATAATCAACCATTTTTATCATTGGGTGGGACTTCAATAAAAGCAGTTCAAGTTTTAGGAATGCTTGAGGATAGTTTTAAATTGAATTTAAGTCATGATATCCTTATCAATTGCAAAACTATAAATGATATGGATGAATATATTAGAGAATTACCTAAGGTGAATATCTTAGAAATTGATGTTACAAAAACAGATGTACAATCTATGGATGAGGATGCTGATATAGCAGTAATAGAAATGTCTTGTCGTTTTCCAGATGCATCAAGCCCTGAGGAGTTCTGGAATAATATTGTTAATGGTAAATGTAGCATTACTGAAGTACCTGAGGATAGATGGGATATAAATCAATACTATAGTGCGAATGTTGATCAAGCAAAAACAAATTGTCGTACAGGTGCTTTTATAGATAATGTATTTGATTTTGATGCTGAGTTCTTTAATATATCTGGCGACGAAGCAGCAGTTATGGACCCTCAGCAACGAATTATATTGGAGTTAGCATTTGAGATACTAGAGAGAGCCGGATATTCTAAGGAAAAAATAAGTGGGAAGAGTTTAGCACTTTTCATTGGTGCTAGTACAAATACCTACTATGAATATCATTTAAACACTCTAAAGATGCTTAATCTCAAGAGTTTTGATAGTATTACCTCACTTACGAATGAGCAGCAAGAATCCATTCTTAAAGAATGGAAAAATAAGTTCGGAGTAACTGATTTCCACCCTAATTTACTTGTAGATAATATTTTGAATATGATTGCAGCTAGAACCTCTCAGGAATTAAATTTAAAAGGACCGAGCATTGTGGTAGATACTGCTTGTTCTTCTTCAATAGTAACTATTCATATGGCATGTGAATCCCTTCGCCGCGGCGAATGTGAACTTGCAATAGCTGGAGGAATTAATCTATTGCTTACTCCTACTCCATATATTTATCTTAGTAATGCGGGTGCGCTATCAACAAGTGGAGTATCAAGTGTTTTTGATGCTAAGGCCGATGGTCTGGTTCCAGGAGAAGGAGCAGGTCTAGTATTGCTAAAACCACTAAAAAAAGCAATAGCTGATAAGGATAAAGTTCTTGCAGTTATTAAAGCAAGTGCAATTAATAATGATGGTCATTCTATAGGAGTTATGGCACCTAATCCTGATGGCCAACGTGCGGTAATTGAATCCTTGTATGTAAACAATGGATTTGATCCTAAAGATATACAATACGTTGAAGCGCATGGTACTGGTACAAAAATTGGTGATCCAAGTGAAGTTAGAGCTTTAGACAGTGCTTTTAAAAAATGGAGTCCTAAACCAAATTCTATAGCAATAGGATCAGTTAAAGCAAATATTGGACATCTTTTAAATAGTGCGGGTATAGCTAGTTTTATAAAGGTGGTACTTTCTTTAAATAATAAAACTATGCCCCCAAATGTGAATTTAACTGAGCTTAATCCATCAATAAAGTTTAATAAAACTCCTTTTTATACTATTTTGAAGGCAAAGGAATGGAAAGTAGCTAAGGGAGTAGCAAGGCGAGCTTCTATTAATTCCTTTGGTTTCGGTGGTACTAATTGCCATATGGTTGTTGAAGAGGCAAAGGAGTTAGTCAAAGTAGCGCCATGTGAAAAATATGAGCGATCAAGTAATGTTTTATGTCTCTGCGCAAATACAAAAAATTCTTTGAAACGAAAAATTGAAAATCTAGTAGCATATCTTAAAACTAATAATGAAAATTGTTTAGGAGATATATGTTACACAGAAAATGTTTCAAGAAGTTTGTTCAAATACCGGTATAGTGTGGTTTCAGAATCTTGCACGGATTTATTAAATAAATTACAAGAAGTTGAATTAGATAATAATAATGATAATAATAAGCATCATAAAATTGCTTTAATGTTTACTGGACAAGGTGCACAGTATGTTGGAATGGCTAGAGATTTATATGATAAACTTCCTATATTTAAAAGTTATATTGATGAGTGCTGCGATGCATTCTATCCTTATCTTAATGAAAAATTAACTGACTTAATTTACAGTGATAAAGCAAATAAAGAGATTCTTGCACAAACTAATATTACACAGCCAGTTGTTTTTGCTATTGACTACGCATTTGGAAAGCTTTTTATAGAGCTAGGGGTTAAGCCTTCATATATGATTGGTCATAGCGTTGGTGAATGGGCAGCGGCTTGTCTATCAGGTGTAGTAAGTCTACCTGACGCCGCAAAAATAGTAACTGTTAGAGGAAAGCTTATGCAGGAGTTACAATCATCAGGTGCTATGTGTGCAGTGTTTACGTCAGGTGGCATTCTTGAAGAGTTACTTAAAGAGTTTAATAGTAATGTTTGGATTGCTGCATACAATGGGACACATCAAGTAATATCCGGAGAATTAAGCGCAATAGATAAGTTTTGTGAATTACTATTTAGTAAAGAAATAGGATTTAAAAAATTAAATGTTTCGCAGGCATTTCATACACCACTTATGAACCCAATTCTAGAGGAGTTTAGGGAAGTGCTTGAGGGAGTTACTTTTAATTTTCCTAAAATACCTATAGTGTCAAATGTAACAGGAGAAATAATGAATAAACATTTTGATGCACAGTACTGGATTGACCATATTCTTGCATCTGTAAAGTTCGAGCAAAGTATAAAATATTTATCAGACAACTACGTAGATGTTTTCATTGAGTGTGGTCCGGATAGAGTACTCGCAGGAATGGCAAGTGGCATACAGACGAGCAGTAATAAGACTATTTTGTTATCAGCAAACCACAAGAAGGATGCTTTTGATGTATATTTAGAAACACTTGCTTCATTGTTTTCTTTAGGAATTAATATAAACTTCGAAAAATTTGAAGAGGGTATTTATTATAATAAAGTTCAATTACCATTATACCCATTTGAAAGGAACACATATAAACCAGATTTTGGATATGAAGATGTTAGGGTACCTAGCGACTGGTTTTATTATTGGAACTGGTTACCTGAGGCTTCAAAGCCAAATAAAGCATTCGCACCTGGAAATATAATAATATTCGATGATGGAAGTGGTATTAGTGAAGAATTTGAATCAATATTTGATGTAGGAGAAAATAAAATTTTTATTGTTAATTCAGGAAAGGAATATAGTTATGATTCCAATAGAAATTTTACAATTAATCCAATAATGGAGAGTGACTATGTGGAACTCTTTAAGGATATACCAGGACCTATAGCTGCGATAATACATCTTTGGAATTTTAAACGTGAGAGCTTTAAATCAGAATTTGTATTTGATGATAAAGTTTTATGTGAGGATATTTATAGTGTACTCTGCATTGGAAAGGAATTAGCAAAACTTGATACAGAAAATATTAAATTAATGATCGCGTCAAACGGTGGCATACCTGTAAATGAAAATTATAAAGTGCTTAATCCACAACAATCTATTAGTGTAACTCTAGCACTTGCAATAGATCAGGAGAATAAGTCTATAACTTCATATTGCATTGATATAGATAAAAAAGAGTATAAATCCAATAAAGAACTTGCTCAAACGTTATTCAATGAGATGATAACAGAATTAAATAGTGAAGGCATAGTGGTTATTCGCGATGCAGTACGGTACGTAAGAGATTTAATTAATGTGCAACAAATAGATAAATCATCAAAAATACAAATGAGCGATGGTGAAACTTACTTAATTACGGGAGGCGTAAGTCCCGTAGGTGGAGAAATTGCGAAAGCATTTGCAAAAAAAGCAAAAATCAACTTGGTTTTAACAGGACGTGAAATATTGCCACTAAGAGATGAGTGGGAAAAAGAAATATCAGATAATACTAAAAACTCTGAAAAAATTAGCCTGATTTTAAAGCTTGAAGAAATTGGTGCAAATGTTACTTATGAAGTCGTAGATGTTACAAAACTTGATGATATGGAAGCTCTTATAATAAAAATAAATGATGTATATGGAAATATACATGGTGTTATTCATGCAGCAGGTACTTGGGATTCTTCTACCTTCAAGCTTGTAGAAAAAGAAATTGATGCAATTAATAAAGTTTTACAACCTAAAGTTCAGGGAACAGTGATAACTGATTTAGTTACAAGAAAAGAGCCACTTAAGTTCTTTGTTATGTTATCATCAGTTTCATGTTCACAAAAGGCTTGGTCAGCAGGACTTGGTGATTATGCTGCAGCAAATTCATTTATGCCAGCATACAGTTTTTATAGAGAATCCGTTAATGCACCAGGAAAAACTATTGCACTCAATTATTCTTTATGGTCTAAAACTGGAATGGGCTCAAAACTTGGTAATATTGCATTAAATGCAATAAAGGCTCAGGGATTGAATCCTCTTCCAAAAGGCAAAGCGGTGGAAGCATTAATGATGTCATTGTCAAATGAAAGCCTGGGAGTAGTACACATTATAGATAAAATAGAAATGGCAGAGGAAAAGAAGTCTTCTTCAATTAAAGTTAATACATTAGACTTTAAAAAATTAAAAAATACTAGAGAAACTGTTTATGGGGTTATTGCTAGGCAGTTGCAAGTAGACCTTGAAAGCCTAGATATAGGACAAAACTTTGTTGAATTAGGCCTCGATTCACTTGGCGCAGTCAAAGTTATGGAAAGTTTAAGACAAAATCTTGGGATAGAATTATATCCTACCTTAATATTTGAATATCAGACTCCTGATTCATTAGCACAATATATTGAGAAACTTTATTCAACGGGTTTTGATGAAGTGGCATCAGCAAAAATAGATACTGAAAACAAAAACACTAGTCAAAATGAAAAAGTAAAGGATATAGCAATAATTGGTGCCAGCCTTAGAATACCAGGCGCAAACACCTTAGATGAATATTGGAACATTCTCGAAACTGGAAAATGTGTAATAAGAGAAGTCCCAGAGGGAAGATGGACGTCAAAGGATTATTTTAGTACTGATGCAGACTCTGTGCATACTTCTTATACTAAACATGGCGGGTTTATAGATAAGCCATATGACTTTGATCCACTGTTCTTTGGTATGTCTCCAAGTGAAGCTGAAGTTACCGATCCACAACAGAGAATTTTCCTGGAGATTGCATTGGAAACTCTGCAGCAAGCAGGCTATGCAGGAAGATATCGATCAAAAAGTATTGGAGTTTTTGTAGGCTGTGAACAAAGTACCTATGCAGAGCACTTTGCTAATTATCGAACTTACATGGAAATAAAAAAAGAATTATCGAGTAATAGGACATTTAATAATATACGTAATGCAGAAAGAAAGGTCATAATTACAAGTATTTTAAATGTTTTACAACCAGCAAAGATGGTGCCTGATGCTGTGGCAGGGAATAGTTTGAATGAAGTTGCAGCAAGGGTAAGTCACTGCCTTGATCTTACAGGTCCGAGTTTGACAGTTAATTCAGCTTGTTCATCCTCGCTCTTGGCGCTACATTTAGCATGTGAAAGTATTAGATCAGGTCAAAGCCTAATGGCTATAGCTGGAGGCGTAAACTTGAATCTTAGCCCTACTCCATATGTTGGACTCAGTAGAATATCAGCATTATCTAGCACGGGAGTCTGCTACCCATTTGATAGTAGGGCTGACGGCATGGTACTCTCAGAAGGGTCAAGCGCTGTACTATTAAAACCATTAGAAGATGCTATTCGGGATAAAGACAACATAATGGCTGTAATTAAGGGTTCTGCAATTAATAATGATGGACATTCACAAGGAATAACGGCTCCAAGGCCTCAGGGTCAGGCAGAAGCAATAAGAAAGGCGTATCATGATGCAAATGTTAATCCAGAAACAGTGTCTTATGTTGAAACCCACGGTACGGGAACACCACTTGGTGACCCTATTGAAATTGAAGGTTTGACTCACGCATTTAGATCGTTTACATCAGAAAAAGGTTTCTGCGCTATTGGGTCAGTTAAATCGTCTATTGGACATATGTTATCAGCATCTGGAATCACAAGTTTAATAAAAGTAGTTCTTTCACTTAAGAATAAAACAATACCACACACTGTTAACTATGATAAGTCAAAACCTAACCCTAATATAGATTTTGTTAATTCACCATTTTATGTTGCCAGCGAAAAGCCTATGGAATGGAAAAGTAGCGGCGTAAATCCTCTAAGAGCAGGGGTTAATGCTTTTGGATTTGGTGGGACCAATGTCCATGTGGTTTTAGAAGAAGCTCCAGATAGAATGGAATGCATTGATGAAAAACCACCATATTTATTACAATTAACTGGTAGAAATAAAAATATTATAAAATGTATAGCTATGAATTTAAAAAATCACATAGAGCAGTATCAAAGTTTAAGTGCCGCCTCAGTTTGTTTTACTATGAATAATGCACAAAAGGAATTAAGTAATAAAACTGCATCAATAATAAAATCTAGAGAGCATTTGATAGAAGTACTTACTTCAGTAGAAAATGGTGAGAATACTTACGGAACTTATGACGGGCGATCTAATCCAAATCGCGAAACGCAGGCTTACCTTATATTGGATGGTAATATTAAAAATGATAAAGACTATAAACAGGATTTATGCATGCGCTATGTTACATTTAATAAAGCATACAAAGAATGTATAGATAAATACGAAACTCTTAAAAATAACAATAGTTTTGAGGACAAGCGTATTGACTCTTTTGCAACTCAGTATGCACTTGGTGTTCTTTTAAGCAATTTTGATTTGAAAATTTATGGAATCATTGCTGAAGGTACAGGTATTGCAGCAGCTGCAGTCCTAGCTGGCTTAATAAGTTTAGATAAGGCTTTGGTGCAACTTATTGATAATAACATTATAGATAATGATGTTATATTTGAAAACTATAAAAGTGAGGCGTATATAAATTGTCCTATATTAACACCAACAGGAGTTATTGAAGACGTGCTTAATATTTGTATAAATGATGAAGAAAATATTAAAGAGTTAAATGGATTTGTAAATAAAAATGAGGTAGTTATTTATCCAGGCAGCATTGATGAAATTAAAGACAAGGAATTTTATGATGATAAGCTGTTCACTTGGGTTGAGATGAATATTAATGAAAACCCTGTAGAATCGATTATCACAGCATTTGCTAAGCTTTATACACTTGGAACAAGGTATAATCCAAACAAATTATTTTCAGGTAAGGAGGAAAATGTGACATTGCCTACATATCCTTTTGAAAATGAAACTTACAAAGTGGCTTTTCAAGAAGGATTAACAGCTAAAGAGTCAGGATTAGATATTACAGAAAAAAAAGGATTAGTGAAGCTGAATACAAATTACGTACTATCAGACATTGAAAAAGTATCAAGTTGTAAAAAGCTTGATAATGACTTAAAGAAGTAAGTGATTTAAAGAAATATTGACATTACACCCAAATTAGATATACTATAAGTATATAAAGTATACTTATAGTATATCTAATAAACTGGAGGTGTAATTGAATGGGTATTACAGAACGTAAAGAAAAAGAGCATTTAATTCGTAAAAATTATATGATAAATGCAGCTAAAAATATCTTTTTGAAGAAAGGTTTTGAAAGTTCAACAATGGACGATATTGCAAAGGAAGCTGAATTTACGAAGAAAACCATTTATTCATATTTTAAAAATAAAGAAGAACTATATTATGAAATAATGCTACTGGGGTATAAAGCCTTAAATAATATGTATGATAAAACCATTAGAGAAAATATTAAAATGAGTGAAATTGAAAAAATAAAAAAATTAGGGCATACATTTGTTGAATTCAGTAGGACTTACCCAGTGTATTATAAGGCAATTTCAGATTATGAAAACAAAGATTTTGATTTTCAAGTTGAGGATAGTAATTCTCTAATTAATGAATGTTATATCGCTGGTGAATATTCCTTTAAAATTATAAATACCTGCATTATTAATGGAATGGAGAAGGGGGAAATATTAAACGATACTGATCCAGTTGTAGTTTTTATTATGCTTTGGTCAGCTATGCTAGGGTTTATTGGAGTAATTAATAAAAAAGAAAAATATATTAATTCCTATCACAATAAAAACATTAAAGAATTAATGGAAGATGGATTTGAACTTTTGTTAAGATCAATAAGAAAGTAAGGAGAATTAGTTATGACAAATTTAAAAAAAATAATATTGGGTACGGTTTGTGTTGTAATTTTAGGTGTTGTCATCTTTGGAGGGAAATACTTGATTTCTGTTCAGAAGTATAAGAAAATAGTTAAGGATATCAAAATTAGTAATGTTGATTTGTCAAAGATTCCTGATGGTAAATATACAGGTTCTTGTGATGCTTTGTATGTAGCCTCAGAAGTTTCAGTTACCATCAAGGATCATAAAATTACAAATATAGATTTACTAAAACATAAAACTGATAAAGGAAAGACTGCAGAAGTTATTCCAGGTAGAGTAGTAAAGGCTCAAAGCTTACAAGTAGATACTATAACAGGCGCAACAAATAGTAGTAAAGTAATTCTAAAATCCATTGAAAATGCACTAAACTCAGGTAAATTATAAAATATGGTATAGTTAAAAAGATATAGTGAGGTACTTTATGGAAATTTATGCGGTTAAAACCTTTGATATTACTGAAGAAAAATTGCAGGATTTATGTTTATTGATTAGTTCAGAAAAAAAACATAAAATTGATAAATTTATTAATAAAGAAGACAAAATAAGAACTTTAATTGGAGAAATTTTAATAAGAACTATAATTGTTAAACAACTGGGTATTAAAAATGAAAATATAAGATTTGAAAAGAATAGGTATGGAAAACCGCATTTAAAAGAATATCCAATGATAAATTTTAATATATCACATTCTGGAGATTTTGTAGTGTGTGCGACCCATAATAAACCTATTGGTATTGATATTGAAGAAATAAAAAAAATTGAATATGAGAACATATCTAAAAATTTTTTCGCTTTAAGTGAATTTAACTATATTATAAAACAAAAAATAGACATTCAGTTAAGTAAATTTTATGAGATATGGACGCTTAAGGAAAGTTATATAAAATGTTGTGGACAAGGGCTATCAATACCATTAAAATCATTTTCTATTGATATAGATCAATATGAGGATATTAAAGTAATTGTTAATGAGGGACATAATAACCATAGGTTTAAAATATTTGATATGATGCTAGGATATAAAATGGCTGTGTGCTTAGAAAATAAAGAAATTATAAATAACATAATAACTATAGATCAGAATAGCTTAATTAATAACTATTCTAAACTTGATCTACAGTTAGAGGAGTTACGCTAATGATATTATTTTGTTTACCATATGCAGGAGGTTCGGAGGCAATATATTATAAGTGGAAAAAATTTTTAAACCCTTCAATTGAATTAGTACCCATGGCGCTAAAAGGAAGAGGAAAGAGGTTTAGTGAAACTTTTTATGAAAATCTAGAACAAGCAGTTGATGATATATTTGAAAAGTATAAAGACAAAATAGGAGAGGATGATTATGCTATTTACGGACATAGTATGGGAAGCCTTTTAGCATATGAATTATATTATAAAATATGTAAGTCAAAGCTTAGAAAACCAATACACATATTTTTTTCAGGATATAAGGCACCAAGTATTATAAGTAAAAGAGAAAATATATATACATTGTCTGATAATGATTTTATAAAAAAAGTAATGAAACTTGGTGGAACTCCGAAGGAATTAATGGATAATCAAGTACTTCTTCAAATTTTTCTTCCTATAATTAGAAATGATTTTAAAAATATAGAATCCTATACCTATGAAAAAAAAGAAAACAAGATTGAATGTGATGTTTCAATTTTAAATGGAAAGCAAGATTCAATTAATTTAAAAGAAATATTAGCTTGGAAAAATCATGTTTGTAGGGAATTCAATATATATAACTTTGAGGGAAATCATTTTTATATAAATAGCAATGTTGAAAATATAACTGATATTATAAATGATACATTAGCTAACAATATTTATAATAAGGCATATATTCAAAATGGAGTAAAAAGAGAGAGAATATTATAAATCTATCCATTTTTAAGAAAACAATGTGGGATATATGTAGGTAAGTTTGAATTTTTTAATTTATAATAATGCTAGATAAAAGGATGATGTCATGGACATCATCCTTTTTTAGCATTTTTAGAAGAATAACTAGTCAGGATGCTAATCTATTTTGTTTCTTTTCCTAATTTTTTTGATTCTTTAGAAACACCTATTTCATTGGCAGTTTCCATCCTCATCTTATCTAATTCCTTTTTAGTTTTTTGACTAGCCTTTTTATTATCTTTGCTATTTTTGTTGTTTTTATGTGACATATAAAGAACCTCCTTGTATTGATTAAGAGCACAAAATAATTATTAATTCATTGCCTCTTAATATTAAATATTTCAATATTAATATAACCAAGTTAACGAAATGTATGTGGGAAAAACGTTTTTTATTTGGATGTGCATTTTAATGATATAATTAGTATTATTAAGTGAATTTACATAGGAGGGAATAATAATATGAATAAAACAATAGGATTTATAGGTTGTGGTAATATGGCGCAAGCTATGATAAGTGGAATTGTAAAATCAAAATTAGTTTCTAGCGAAAAGGTAATTGCAAGTAATCCATCAGAGAAGAGTTTAAACAAGGTAAAAAAAGAATATAATATTTTAGTTACAAATGATAACACGGAAGTTGCAAAGTTTTCTGATATTGTAATATTAGCTGTAAAACCTTATAAATATTTTGAAGTCATTGATGAGATAAGAAAACATTTAAAAAAAGGGGTTGTTGTAGTAACAATAGCCGCGGGGGTAGCAATAGATTCTATGCGTAGGGCATTAGGGGATGAAGCAAAAATCATTAGAACTATGCCGAATACTCCAGCACTTGTAGGAGAGGGAATGAGCGCACTGTGTGCTAATAAGAATATAACTTCCGATGAATTGCAAGAAGTAGTAAAGATATTTGAAAGCTTTGGTAAGAGTGAGATATTAGAGGAAAAGCTTATGGATGTAGTGCCAGCAGTAAGTGGTTCATCTCCTGCTTATGTGTATATGTTTATTGAAGCGTTAGGCGATGGAGCAGTGCTTCAGGGAATGCCAAGAGACAAAGCTTATAAAATGGCAGCTCAATCAGTTCTAGGCGCAGCTAAAATGGTGCTTGAGACTGGAGAGCATCCGGGTAAACTTAAGGATAATGTTTGCTCACCAGGGGGAACTACTATAGAAGCAGTATATACCTTAGAAAAGAATAATTTTAGGGGCTCAGTAATTTCAGCTATGGAGAGTTGTACGCAGAAGGCAATTAAAATGGGTAAAAAATAATTGTTTTATTTATTAAACTAGATATAATATTATTAAGTGAATAGAGTTTATACTTTGTTTATAATTTGTTTATAGAAAGTAGAGACATGCACTTTAAAATAGAATTGTGAAAGACTTTCATATTCAAAAGCAAATTATAAACAAAAGGAGATTTAATAAAATGAAATTAAATAAAAAAACAGCACCGATTATAAGTTTTGCTTTAGGAAGTATAATGTTTACAACCACGGCTATTGCTCAAGTATTAACTAAAAGTGGCTATGAGCAGCTTAAAGATTCACTTAAATATACAGCGGAAAGTGCTACAGCTAAGTTTTCAAGCTATACGGGGGATATATCATTTATTGTAAAAGACAATAATACGGTTGTTTATTCTAGAAACTCTATTAGTAAAGTTGATGTGTCAAAGGGAGCTAATGAAAATGTAACAACAATCCTCGAGGGATCAAAAAAGACAAACGATTATAACTATTCTGATAAAAAAGGTACTATAGATAAAGACAACACAAAAAATATCTATTATGAAACTCAATTTAGAAGTCCTCAGAAAACTAACGGTTCTAACAACCCGTTTAAAGAAGATGGCGCTAGTGATATGGAGAAAATTGCAGATGCTGTTGTGGGTAATTTAAAAGATGCAGTTGTAGTTACTGAAAATTCAGATGGAAGTAAGACTTTATCTGGTTCTTTAAGTGAATCACAAATACCAGCTCTTGTTAATGCAGTGGTATCATTTCAATCCAAGAATGAATTTGAGAGTAGAGCAAATAACCCTTATGAGAAGAGTGTCCTACCTAAAATAACAAAAGATGTTATTGTAAAAGAAGTAAAGGGGAATATTGTAACAACTAAAGAGGGAGTAATTCAAACTGTCCTTGGCAGTGGAGCAATTTATGGTAAAGATGAAAAGGGAACGGAGCATAAGGTTACCTTCGAGCTATTGGCAAAGATGATGAATGTTAACTCAACTAAGGTTAGCAAACCTGATCTTACTGGTAAGAAAGTAGAAAAAAATGTAGAACAAGATTATAGTAAATTAACAAATCCTCAAAAGTATTTAGGGAAATATAAGACAGATATATTAATAGAGAAGGATGCAAAATTTGTAAAAATAGGTGAGAAATTTATAAACATTACTGCAGTAGATAATAAAGGTATTAGTGGAAGATATTACGAGGAATATGTTAAGGGATACGAGAAATATGTAACTGATAAAAAAGATTATAAGTTTGATGCCAAATTTGAAAAAGATAATGGGTTCAATGCAACCTTTAATTCAGTAAGCGAGTCAAGCGAAAAGATAACAGGAAGTATATCTATAAACATAGGATCAGCAGGAATAAACTTTAGTATGAATGGGAATACAAGGGGAAACACTCTTCTTAATGATCAATTCAACAAGGTAATCAACTAATAATGAATAGAAGAATTAATATTAGAATTAATATAATGGTAGGGGGGACCCATAATAAGACATGTAAATAAGTAAAGGGTCCTCACCTTTTTTACTGGATGATATTGTAATTTTAATTATAGTATAATTTAAAGTCTTTAATTACAAGGGTAAAACCAAATTGGGGGTGTACTATTGGAAAAAGCTATTGAAATTAATAATCTTTCCAAATTATATAAAAATGGACGAGGTATAACAGATATTAATATTGATATACATAAAGGCGAAATCTTCGGATTTTTAGGGCCTAATGGTGCGGGTAAGACTACCGCTATGAAAATAATGACAGGACTTATAAAACCAGACAGTGGAGATGTTAAAATTTTAGGCCATAGCATATTAGAAGAATACGAAAGCGTAATGCAAAAGGTAGGGTGCATTATAGAAACAGCGGAATCTTATCTTTATTTAACTGCTTATGAGAATTTAAAACAGGTTTCAAGATATTATAAAAATGTTGATGAGCATCGAATTAATGAAGCTTTAGAACTTACAGGAATGTTAAAATATAAAAATGAGAAACCAAGGAAATTTTCTCTTGGAATGAAACAAAGACTAGGAATCGCAGCAGCAATACTGTCAAAACCTGAAGTGATTATTTTGGATGAACCCTTAAATGGACTTGATGTTGAAGGAATGATTACTATGAGAAATATAATAAAAGATTTAGTAGAAAAAGAAAATACTACATTTTTTATCTCAAGCCATCTTATTCAC
>Ga0209540_10000466_pt1 | contig 38250 bp, 33 predicted proteins | sample BarGraIncu01121A_FD_184501 | JGI IMG/M metagenome (GOLD analysis project Ga0209540, IMG submission 184501) | Arctic peat soil microbial communities from Barrow, Alaska - Barrow Graham LP Incubations 011-21A (SPAdes) (version 2) | ecosystem: Environmental > Terrestrial > Soil > Wetlands > Peat... | reverse complement strand
AACAAAGGTCATCAACTTTTCATCGTTGGACGTTACACAATTCCGGCGAAAAGTTATATCATTCACACATTAAGAATTTCGCTCTTATCTGGAAATTACTTCTGAAAAAAAAGCAGGCAACCCAATGATTGGGTTGCCTGCTTTAAAATCTGAAACTTATCGAATATCTTATGGTTGTGTAACAGCATTCATCTGAAGAGTTACAGCTGTTTGTGCCAGCATTCTTCCGTTGATTGTTGCTCCTGTTTTCATATTAATACCTGTCTGACTTAAGATAATTCCTTCAAAATGGCTGGTTGTTCCTAAGGTAACAGCACCACTTGTTTGCCAGTAAATATTTTTTGCCAGTGCACCACCTTCAAGAGTAATGTTCACTGCTGAACTCATATTAAGAGTACCAGAAACCTGAAAAATCCAAACATCAGTTGGGCTGCCCGAAATGGTAATATCAGTAGGGATAACAAGCGCACTTGTCCATTTATACAAGCCAGCTGTAAGCGTTTTGCCTCCAATATTACCTGCACCCAAATTCAGAAAATCGGGGTTAACACGACCAGCTGCATCAGTGTAAGCTGCTTGCATATCAAGTACTGCAATACCTAACCGGGTGGCGTTTGTTACTCTGCATGGCAGTGGACCGGCAGCATCGACAGTGTAGATTGTTCCTACAACTTCTGCACAACTAACAAGAACAGCTGCACCAGTGATTGGACTTGATCCGACATCACCAACAACTGATGATTTATAAACATCGGTAACTCCGGTTTTGGAAAGAATTGCAAAATCGCCGGCAATTCCAAGGTTTAATCCTTTCAATGTACCTTCTTGTGGAAGAATTGTAGCTGACTTCAGAACTGATGAATTTTCAGAAGACTGTACTGTTGCGTTTGATACTGAAGAAACCAATGGAGCATTGGGGCTATCCATTTCTTTACTGCAACCTGAAAGTAATACAACCAATAGCATTGCCATGATTGGAATTATTTTAAAAAGTTTCATTGTATAAGATATTAGTTTGTGACACTATTGTCACGATTCAAAGGTGAGGTCTTTCGACTGGGAAAAGTTACATAACTCTGTTGAATAGTTGCAAAATTCATACCTTATGGCTACGGAGTATGGATTCTAAAACGTTCATAAAAACAACCTCGGGGTCGAATGTTTCGTTGATCGTATGATTTCTATAAACATTTGATGCCGCTGGCATCAAACGGCATTTATATTGAATGATTTTATAATCGCGAAGCGATTAAATGTGAATAGCCATGTATGCAATGCATGGTAATGGAATGAATGAACAAATCGCCAACCACGAATGTGGTTGAATGTTTTTCATCGTGTCAATTGTTCATTATAAAATTCAAAACCCTCCGCTGTTACATTTATGCAACGGACATGATGATTCTAATAAATTGGGGCTTTGGCCATGATCATACAAAAAAGGGCTGTTCCTGTTGTTGGAATAGCCCTTTTCCGTTTTAATCCGGAGAATTTGAATGTGTAGAGAATGACGCTTTACATCCGCTCCATGTACCAATTCAATTTTTTTTCCATGTTTTTGTAACTGAAAATGTGGGAAATGATTTTCTGAAGGCGATGAAAGGCGGTTTCGCTCTTCACCACGTAATCAAAAGCAAAGTGGTGCATACAATCAATTGCAATATCAATATTATCCTGCGATGAAAGCATCACCACTTGGATATTCTTGTTGCAGGCTTTTATCTTGTCCAATGTTTCTATTCCGTTCATGGCACTCTGATCAATGCCGTCAAGGTAATAATCCAGGATAATCACATCGGGGTTGTGTGACAAATTTGCGATACAAAGCTCTCCGGTGGCATAGGTTTCGATAATGAAATCGGCATGTTGGATGAATTCAATTTCCAACGATTTCAGGAACAATGCATCGTCATCAACAAGGAATATTTTTATTTTTTCACTGTTCATTTTTTTCTGTTTTTAATCAGGTTATACTCTGCTTTTAATTCTTCACATGCTTGCACACAGATGGTTTCGAGCTGAATTACCATTTCGGGTATTCCTTCCAATTGTAACTGGGTGCTTGCATAATCCTGTACCTTTTTTGCCATGTTTTCGAAATCGGCAGGAATTCCCATGATCGAGAAGGAGGGAATCATTTTATGAACCGCCGAATACAATGTCTTCCAATCTTTATCCTGCATTCCTTGCTTCATCGAGTCAATTAACGGCGGGGTTTGTGTCAGGTAAAGCGAAATCATTTCCATCATCAATACCGGATTCGATTTTGTACGGTGAATTAAATATTGAAGATCGGTACATTTTACCTTTATACATTTATCGGATACCACAACTATTTCTTCTTTTTTTGCAGGTGCGGTCTTTTTCACCATGCTTACAATTTTGCTATACAATACCTTTTCATCTATAGGCTTCGAAATGTAATCGTTCATGCCAACGAATCTGCATTTTTCAAGATCGACCGTAGTAACATCAGCCGTTAATGCGATGATCGGAATGGTGGAATTCATGGTATGCCGAATGTATTCTGTAGCTTCGAACCCGTTCATTTCGGGCATCTGCAAGTCCATTAATATGACATCATAAGTGTGGGTTTTTAGCTTTTCGATGGCTATCAGACCGTTCTCGGCAATATCGCGTTCGAAACCAAAATCGTCCAACAGGGTTTTCATCAGCAATTGATTGAGTGCAATATCTTCAACCACCAATACCCTGATGTTTTTGATATCCGGATCCAATTCCATCAATCCCAATTCAGCTTCAGCATCAGCTTTTGTTTTCGGGAAATTTAATGTAAAACGAAAAGTAGAGCCCTCGTTAATTTTACTTGCTACACCAATGGTTCCACCTTGAGCTTCGACCAATTGTTTTACAATGGCAAGGCCCAATCCGGTTCCGCCATACAAACGCGAAGTACCGCTTGATGCCTGCTGAAAATTTTCGAAAATCTTTCCTAATTTCTCTTTAGTTATTCCAATCCCGGTATCTTTTACTGAAAATTCAATACTTACATTGTGCTCATCTTCACTCAGCAAACGAACGCGTACAACAATTTTTCCCTTGTTGGTAAACTTCACCGCGTTACTCATCAGGTTTAAAATAATCTGGTGTAAACGCACGGGGTCGCCAACCAACACTTCCGGAATTTTATCATCGTATTCTTTAATTAATACGATGTTCTTTTCCCTGATTTTCGGCTCAAATAAATGAAGCATGGCTGATAACGAGATGGCCATTTTGAAAGGTATTTGCTCAAAAGCCATTTTCCCGGCATCGACCTTGGCCAGATCGAGAATGTCGTTAATGAGTACGATTAATGCATCGCCACTCAACTTGATGGCTTGTAAATATTCTTTTTGCCGGAGCGAAAAATCAGTTTTCAACAACACTTTGGTGAACCCGATAATCGCATTCATTGGCGTGCGAATTTCGTGACTCATGTTCGACAAAAACTGTTGTTTCGATTTTACCGCATTTTCGGCTACCCGTGTGGACTCTTCAGCTTTTATCTTTGCTTCTTCAGCAATTCCTACAGCCAACTCGGCAAATACAATCGCTTCGGTCAATTCTGCTGAAATTCTCTTTTGTTCAGTCACATCCCGGGCAACAACCACTACTCCCAGTACATTTCCACGGTCATCTTTGTAAACCGATCCGTTGAACAATACTTCCGTGAGTTTGCCGCTTTTATGACGCAATGTGAGGGGAGAATCGGCCACCGATCCGTTGGCAAATACTTCCAGGTAAACATCGCGGGCCATTTGTGGTTCAGTAAAATAATCGAAGAAATCGGTACCTGTGAGTTCATCCCTTGTCATGCCGGTAATGTTCACCAGCGCCTCATTCATATCAGTTATTTTGCCTTCAGGACTAATTGTGATCAGTGGATCAAGACTGGCTTCAATTAAACTGAGCGAATATTGAGAAAGTAATTTCTGGGCTGTCACATCCCTTGCGACAATCACCACGCCCAGCACATTTCCCTGGTCGTCTTTATAAACCGATCCGTTGAACAATACGTCGGTTAACTTGCCCATTTTGTGACGCAATGTGAGGGGAGAGTCGGCCACAGAACCTTCAGCAAACACTCCCTGATAAACTTCACGCGCCATTTGGGGGTCGGTGAAATAATCGAAAAAGTCGGTGCCGGTAAGTTCATCGCGGGTCATACCTGTAATGTTTACCAATGCCTCATTCATATCCATTATCTTACCTTCAGTGCTGATGGTGATCAATGGGTCGAGACTGGCTTCAATCAAACTGCGGGCATAATTGGCAATGACTAACTCTGCGGCCCTTTTTTCTTTCTCTATGTTTTGAAATACAAGTTCTTTATTAGCTATAACCAATTCTGCCGCCCTTTTTCCTTTCTCTACGTTTTGATAGTCAAGTTCTATATCTGCAATGACCAGCTCGGCTGCACGTTTATCTTTTTCTTCTGTTTGGAAAACAAGTTCTTTATTAGCTATAACCAATTCTGCCGCCCTTTTTCCTTTCTCTATGTTTTGATAGTCAAGTTCTTTATCTGCAATAATTAACTCTGCGGCACGCTTATCCTTCTCTCCGGTTTGAAATAGAAGTTCTTTGTCTGCAATGACTAATTCAGCCGCCCGTTTATCTTTTTCTTCTGTTTGGAAAACAAGTTCTTTGTCGGCAATGATTAATTCTGCCGCTCTTTTTTCTTTTTCTTTGTTTTGGAAAACAAGTTCTATGTCTGCAATGACTAATTCAGCAGCCCGTTTTTCCTTCTCTTCGTTCTGGAAGACAAGTTCTTTGTTAGCAAGGATTAACTCGGCAGCCCGTTTTTCTTTTTCATCGTTCTGAAACGCAAGCTCTTTGTTGGCAAGGGTTAACTCGTCGGCACGCTTTCCCTTTTCATTGTTCTGAAAAGCAAGCTCCTTGTTGGCAATGATTAATTCAGCCGCCCGTTTTTCTTTCTCCTTGTTTTGAAAAGCAAGTTCTTTGTTGGCAATGATTAACTCGGCTGCCCGTTTCTCTTTTTCCTTGTTTTGAAAAGCAAGTTCTTTGTTGGCAATGATTAACTCGGCTGCCCGTTTCTCTTTTTCCTCGTTTTGAAAAGCAAGTTCTTTATTGGCAATTTGCAATTCGTTTGCCCGTTTTTCCTTTTCGTCGTTTTGGAAAGCAAGTTCTTTGTTGGCAATGATTAATTCAGCTGCCCTTTTTTCTTTTTCATCGTTCTGAAATTGAAGTTCTTCGTTGGCAATGCTTAGCTCTGCAGCTCGTTTTTCTTTTTCATTGTTTTGAAATGCAAGTTCGTTGTTGGCAGTTTGCAGCTCCATGGCCCATTTTTGCTGGGCAATGTCTCTTGCAACAATCACCGCACCAATCACATTTCCCAGACTATCTTTGTAAACCGATCCATTGAACAACACATCAGTGAGCTTGCCATTGATGTGGCGAAATGTTAGCGGGGAATCAATAACCGATCCTTTTGTAAACACTTCCTTATAAACTTCTCTTGCTTTTTCGGGTTCAGTGAAATAACGGACGAAATTTGTTCCTATCAGGTTTTCACGTTCAATGCCGGTAATGTTCACCTTTGCCTGATTCACATCAGTAATCTTTCCTTCGGTACTAATGGTAATCAATGGATCCAGACTGGCTTCTATTAAACTGCTGGCGTATTGAGATTCATGCGACATCGTTTTTTCCATCTTAGTTATTTATAACGCCTACGATTTCTTTAAGTCAACTATATTTTCGTTCCCAATATCTTCTATCGGGCTTCGTCTTTTGTCTTTCAACTGTTTAAAATGTGAAGGTGAAAGTCCGGTTATTTTTTTAAACTGATTGGATAAATGCGCCACACTGCTATAATTCATCTTCCAGGCAATTTCAGTTATATTTAATTCTCCATAGATAATCAGTTCTTTAATCCTTTCTATTTTGTGCGAAATAATGAATTGCTCTATGGTAATTCCCTGTACTTCAGAAAATAGATTTGCCAGGTAAGTATAATCGTGGTTTAGTTTCGCGCTTAAAAAATCTGAGAAGTTGGTCTTGACTATTTCATCGGAATGATGAACCATTTCAATGATAATATTCTTTATTTTTTCAATCAACATGGCACGTTTGTCATCCATCAGCTCAAATCCTGAATCGTGTAACGCGATTTTCACCTTCTCCCTTACCTCCGGATTGATATTTTCCATAATATCAACCTCGCCTAAATCAACCATAATAAAATGCAACCCAAGTTTTTTCAACTCATCTTTCACCGCTACTTTACATCGGTTGCTAACCATGTATTTGATGTATAATTTCAAATTATTCCAATTTAAGTTTGGTTTGTGACAAAGGTGTACAACTTAAACAACAATAGTATTACACAACTTTTTATATAAGTTGCATAATTCACACCTTTTTAAGCTTTTATGTTTTGCTGAATTTGTACCTAGCTCCTGTCTAATTCACTAAACGACTGCACTCTGAAGATCGATCATCTGTATTTGCCTGGAATTTGCAGAACGATTTTTTTACAAAGGAGGCCATCATATAAAGTAGTGATGCCTTCCCGAAGAGAGAGCTTATCAGCATTGGAATCGATTTCTGATCAAATTGATTCCCCAATTCTTTTTCCTGATTTCTAAGGCCTGAAGGTCCTGAAATTTTGCGGTCCTAATTGTGAACCTTTCTATCGCGAACAATGACTACAATTCCACCAATCAAAAGCACAACACCAATGATTGGCGACCATTGCACCGGATGGTTCTTTTCCTGGTTTATTTTAATCGGACCTAAATCAACCACCTTTTCGGTAGTTATAAAGTTAAACCCGGTATATACGATCATAACTATCCCAATAACCATCAAAGCTATTCCTATTGCTTTCATCTGTATATTGTTTGTTTTTAAAGAACTCTTCTTCCCTGAATGACTCTCAGTATGATGGCAATGATTGCAAGAACAAGAAGAATATGAATGATGCCTCCGGCGTTATAACCGATAAACCCGATGAGCCAAAATATAATTAATACGACTGCAACAAGATAAAGTAGATTTCCCATGATAGTAATAATTTAAAATTGTTAATGTTTAATTACTTGTCAAAGGTCATCCAATTTTAAAGGAAACTCATTACACAATTTTAGAAAGAAGTTACATCATTCACACATATCCTGAAATTGCTTTTCAGACATTCCAGTTTGAATTACTCAATCACTTCTAAATACAAAATATCTCTGTAATCATTTTGATTACAGAGATATTGCTTGTATGGACTGTACTTAAAAGTTAATGCTATCTCCTTGGATCTCCGGGTAGATAAACACCGGTAACCTTCTTATAAGCTTCTGATGATAGGTTCCCAGGAACACCGTCCACTTTAACAAAAATTCCAGGGAAAGTGTTGAGCCAGTTCTGAAGTTCCAGCACTCGCGCCACAACCGATGAGTCTGCCGATTTGTGCATTGAATAACTGACAACAAGCGGTGGTGTATTTGGCTGAGGCGCTGGTTGGTCAGGAAACTCAATTATCCCTCTTTCGGCCATTCGTCTTAGCAAAACCGCTGCGCCACACTGATTTGATATTGCAGTATCGGGCAAGTTTATGCTCTGGTTGAGTGCCGTAGATGAGAATTTTTCATCTATTACAAAAATCACCAGCAAGGTTAAACTTACCTAACCACCAAACCCCGATGAAGTATGAATCCTCATTATAATAGCAAGTGATTTTCTCGCAATTCAATTCTTTGTGAATTTTTACCATAGGCCTAATGCAGTTTTAAAATTGATTTGCAGTTGTCTTATACAACTTTTCCAGTCTGAATATACTCTAATAGATGCGTCCGAAATTTTGGGTATATTTTTAGTTTGAGATAGTCTTTCTTGTAATTTATTCATTGTTCCATAGCATTTACGAACTGTCAGATATTCATTATAGGGTAATAAGTTTTTTGTATAAATGAATCCTTGAGGAATGTTTCTATCGACAACTTCTATACTTCCAAGCCATCCTTTAAGTTCGTTTGACGTTTTAGGTCTCAGTTTTTTTGATTCAATGTCGCCAACCCATTTTTTAAAGTCTTCTACAAGTTTTGAGAATAGTTCGTTGGAAATTATTGTAAAATCAAGATCTGAAGAACTTGTAAATGTTTTACCCCAAACATTCTTTTTTAATGAGTAGCCTATTCGTCCGCTTCCAACTAATGTTACTTCTTTAGAGTGAACGTGTAAACCTTTAGAAATAAACTCACGTATCTCCTCATAAATCAGTGGTTCATCTTTGAAGGCGTAAGGAATACCTTCTGTTATCCATAATCTAATTATTCCATATCTTTCTATTTCACTAGCATTTGAAAAAACATTCTTGATTTCTTGTGAGTTTGGATAAATGCCTTTTAAGTTCTGCGAACATGGACTTAATGTAAATGGTATAACTATATTATTCATTGTACAGTCACCATTTATAAGTTTTATGACTAATATTTCTTAGAAACCCTAAAATACTGGAGATAAATCCTCCGTCTTTTGAATAATCATCAACCTCATTCCCTTGTCTTAAAAAACCAAACAAAGCATTAGCATATCCAACAATTGCAAATCTCTCTTTATTGAAGTTTGTGGTTCCTGTTTTTAGAAAAGAATTATTGAATTCACCATTAAATTTATCTATTGCTATCTTATTTAGAATTGAAACACATTCTTGTTTAATCGGATTAGATTCATAACCGTAAAAAAATCTATTGTAAGACTGAACTAATTCAAATAGTGTTAACCCTTCAACTGTCGCTCCAAGAATACTTGAGGGTACAAAATTATTTATTGGCTTATTTAGAATTTTGGACAGAAAGAGTAATGTTTCCTCTATTCCAAAATCATATGCCGCATTAACAAATGAATTATTATTTGAAAATAGTAATGCGTTTTCAAGTGACAAATATTCATTGTATTCCTTTTGCACTTCTCTAATATCCCAATTTATTGAATTTGTAGTCGAAGTATTAAAAAGGTCTTTGGAACTGTATCCATTTTCTCGAAGAATTGTGTAAATAAATGGCTTCAACGTGGAACCAACATTAGATCTAAATATGAAAGGATAGTCTGTACCGTTTGTGCTTCCCACACATATTGTTTTACCATCTGAAATGCCTATTATACTTGTTGGATATTTGCAATTTGCAATATACCTTGTGACATCTCCTTGTAATTCACTATTTAGTGTTGTAATAATCGAATGCTTTCTCTCAATAATGTTTTCAGTTATAAAAGGAACAGATGCATTTCTAAAAACTTCAAGAGTATTGCTTTCTATTTTAATGATGGTTCTTTTTATCCTGTTAAGTTTTTTACTATTAATAATATTCCGTTCAAATAAAATATCGCATAGTAAAGTACATCGCTTTTCTAAAAAAATATCACTTTTCATATAATAATTAGGCCCTCTAAGAAGGGTTAAAAGGGCAACCTGTTCTTTCGTATTTAGGTTTTCTGGTTCTTTCTTGAAATATTCAAGACAAGCAGTTCTCATTCCATAATTTTTTTTGCCCCAGAAAACATTATTAAGGTATAAATCAAGTATTTCGTCCTTAGAATATTTCTTTTCTATATTAAAGGCTAAATATGTTTCCTTAATTTTCCGAATAACATTTTTTCTATTGTCTTTTAATAAATTTCTTGCAAGTTGCTGTGTAATTGTGCTACCTCCCTGAACTATTTTTCCTGCTTTTATATTTGCAAATGTTGCTCTCGATATTCCTTTTAAATCAACTGCTCCGTGTTCATAGAATCTCCTATCTTCAATTTCAATCAAATATTTTTTTATTCTGCTTGGTGTTGTATTATTATTACAAATTGCTATTCTATCTCCATTTGCAGATATCACACCAAGTGGCTTTTTCTTATTGCAATAAACGGCAAAGCCGTCATAAATATCATCTGTCATATTTGTCTATTTGTAATTGCTTTGTCTTATTAGTATTGGCTGTGTTCGACAAAATAACATCAGCACATACATTCCACTTTCATAATGATTGGAAAAACACCAAAGATATGGCGATAGTACATGTTTCTGATAAATAAGATATTTGCCAAAGCTATTAATATTTAAATTATTTTTCAACCGTAAATATAATGAATTACATTTTTTTTATGATCTTAAACGCTACATCAGGATGGGCTTCCGTTAATTTCGGAACTGTAAGAACCAGTTCTCCGTTTTTTGAAACAGCTTTATCAGTCTTTAAGTATTCACCCTTCCAGGTATCAAACCATAAAATTTCATATTCACCGTTTTCAAGTCCTTTAATGTTTATTATTGAGCCACTTACATCTTCTTTTGTAAACGAACGCGACCAACCAAGAGCTTTTGATCCGGTGTTAAGTCCAAAAACATCTGCGCCTTCCGAAGTTACATCCGAAGTTTTATACGGAAGGTTGGCAAAGTCAATATCTGAAACAAATTTTGATAAGTTTTTCAGTTGGCTCCAGTCATCGGCATTTAAATTATCGTAAGCCCACCAAACCGGGGTAGATGACAGTCCATTGGTAAGCGATGCCCAGATTTGGTTGTGATAGGAGATGTGGTAAAGTTTATCGCTGGGTTTGAAATAGGTCAGGTCAGCGCCGGCTTCACCAAAAATAGCAGGTTTTTCAAACGCATCCCAAAAGCGTCGGCTGGCCCAGGCAAAATTGTACATGTCGCTGCGCATTTTATCTTCAGGATATTTCATTACCCAACCTTGGGCAGGGTATAAATGAATATTTGGAATGTCATTTCGTTTATATAACTCTTCGCGGTATTCGCCAAAACCGCCGCTAAACGATGCAGTAACCGGATGGTTATATGGGTCGTTTTCCTGAAAATATTTATCGCATTTCTCCACCCAATCCAATGCTTCCTTTTGCTTTCCCTTTGCCCAGCCGTCAGTGCCATTCATTTCATTGATCAACTCCCAGATGCCCATGCTCCGGCTGTACGAAAAGCGGGCAATCATATACCGGTATTTCTTTTTCTGGTATTCCCAGACCAGCGAATCGCTATATACGTCTTCAACATCAATCAATTGGCTGTAAGGGTTTTTCTTCCATTGTGCTGCCCAAACAGTCTCCGAAAAAAGGTCGTGTGGCCAAATGGCATACATTAACTTAATATCACTTTTTTCAAGTATAACAATCAATGAATCAATCATACCCACTTTTTTCTGGTTATACCGGCCCAGTTTGTCTTCTATCAAGCCGGTGTCGTTGGCAAAGCCACCGTAATTGATGTCCCAGATAGCAAACAAGTTGGCATTGTTTTTAGCGTATGTATCAAATCGCGACTGATCATTTCCCCAAGGTGAATAAACGCCAACTCCGTAAAATGAAGTACCGTCGTCATGTACAAAATAATGTGGATTTTTTACCGATGGTTTAATCCATCCATGATGGGATGATTCGGTTGCGATGAATTTATTGATGGTCGATTCTCCAGTTCCTCCGGCATCACGGACAAATACCTGGTATTTATAGGCACCAGTTTCATTGGGTGAGAAACGTATTTTCCATTGGTTCGCATCCTCAAAATTATCATAGAATCCGTTAATTTTCATCTTTTTTCCTGAAGGAGCTGTGAAATAAGCATATACATCAATGTCATCCGGGTCGTACGGATTTTCAATACCTACGTTTTTGAGGTCAAAAAGAACCTCAAATTTTTCATATTTCTTGACGGTAGAAGTATTGGTTCCAGTAATTTTCACCGTTGGATTTGCTCCGTTTTTGAACGTTTCGCCATTTACTTCTCCTGAAGCAAAAAACACTTCACCGTCTTTGCTAACCGGGATTATTTTATAGAAGTAATGTTTATAAGGTTCAAGGTTTTTATCCAGATAGCCGGTTGTATTCACTTCTGTTAACAGCTTGCTTTCATCGGTTTTGAACCCCGGCTGATTATCGCGATAGATTTTATAACTTTTTGTTCTTGAAGCATCGGTCGTTTGCCAGTTCAACCTGATGTTTGTTCCATCTTCAACAATGGCCTTTAAATCAGTAACTTTAATCAGAAACCAGGCAATTTTGAAATTGTCCATTTCTATCATTCCTGATTTTGTTACTGAAGTATCCCGATCTAAATAAAAATCTACGACATTTACATTGTTGAATTTGGAATAATACGGACGCGACAAATCAAATGTATAGGTATGCCATTTATTATCGCCCGAAATTTTCTGTTCAAGATATTCGAATGTGGGTGGTTCCGGCGAGTAAGTAGGACTTACTGTCAGTCTCGTTTCAACGTTTGATTTTAGTTGAACCTGAATACGCGGATTTGAAGTAACATTCAATGCACGGAAAGGCGTGAATGTAAAATGATCGAAAGCGCCGATTCCTGCAATCCTTGAATACTTAATTTTTAAAACACTGTCTTTTTCCTCAAGGTTGTATGTGCCGGGTGTAATAGTTCCCCATATTTTCAGGGCCGGACGTGTACCTTGGTTCCCTCTGAATCTCAATTCCATTGAACCGTCATCAAAGTTGTCAGTAAATCCTACTCGTTGTGAAAAAACTGGTTGGCAGAAGAGGATTGCAATAACAATAGCCAGAAATACTTTTATTGCCGGCAGGAAGTTTTTACCATGGTATTCTGGTTGATCTGTAGTAACGATAAAATTAGTAATCATTATTTTAGGTTTAGGTTATAAATTCGAGCCGGCAATATAGACTAAAAATCGGTTTCGTAGTTTAATCGTTTAAACAAAGATATATTCCAAAATATGATTCTTGCTGTAAACATTTTATACCAATGTGAATTATAGATTAATCCAAATGCTTTCATGGTAGAATGCCGATGGATAGAAATGTTAGGCCAATTGAGTGAGCGATAATTGGACTATTACATTTCTCCAATCGGTATTACCTGTCAAAATCAATTTTACATCAAAAATATAAATCTATATTTGCAAACAACCCTTTAAACAAATCCTATGAAACGATATGTTAAAATTATTCTGACAGTCATTGCAGTGTTCATTATTTTAGGTGGATATTTTGGTTATCAGGTATATAAATCAATAATGGGAAGCGAGCCATTGACAGGGAAAACTGAAAATATCCCTGAAAAAATGGGTGCTACGCCGCCAATTACTGAAGGTATAGCCGATTGGCCAAACTGGCGGGGAGTTAACTTTGATGGGAAAAGTGCTGCTATAGGCATTCAAACCGATTGGTCAAAAGGCCTGAAAAAACTGTGGAATGTGAACTATTTATGCCAGGGTCAGTCAACTGCTTCATGGTCGTCACCTGTGGTTAAGGGAAATCGTTTAATCGTTTCAGGCAGGGATGAAAACAATGATTTGTTGTTTTGCATCAATCCCCAAAATGGGAAACTGATATGGTCGGGTTCATACAAAGCGGAGTCTGGAACCAGCCACGGTCCTGGGCCGCGTGCGACTCCTTTTATAAATGAGTATAAAGTTTACACTTTTGGGCGCAGCGGTGATCTGGTCTGCTGGAACCTTGAAGACGGGAAACTTCTCTGGCGGAAAAATGTGAAAGATGAGGGTGGGGTAGAGCCAACCTGGGGTTATTCGACCACACCGCTGGTTTTGGATAACAAAGTAATTGTTCAGGGCGGTGGAAAGGCTTTGGTCGTTGCATACGATAAGCTAACCGGAGAATTGCTCTGGAAATCGATGGAAGGTGAAGTTGGATATTCTGCTGCAATTCCGATGAATATTGAAAATGAAGTTAAGCTCCTGATTTATCATGGAACAGGCCTTTCTTGCCTGAATCCAGCGGATGGAAAAGTATTGTGGACCGCTCCCTGGGCCACAGAATATTTTGTAAATGCAACTACTCCAATTGTTTCCGGCGATATTGTTTTTCATTCTTCAGGTTATAAAATGGGTTGCGAAGCGCTAAAAGTTACAAAGAATGGATATTCAGTACTTTGGAAAAGCAATGTTTTGGAAGCCCAGCATTCCGATCCTATTCTGATTGATGGCTATATTTATGGCTATTCCGGCGAAAGTTCACGAAACAATGGCCAGTTTAAATGTATTGAATTGACCACAGGAAAAGAGATGTGGAGCACCGATCAGATTGGACAGGGAACAACCACTTATGTTGATGGTCACCTTATCTGCCTGGATATAAAAGGAAACCTGTTTCTTGTAAAACCTGATCATAAAAGTTTTCAAAAGCTTGGTGAGATTAAGTCAGCGCTGCCTGATGTCAAAAATCCGGCATGGACAGTTCCCGTGGTTGCCAATGGCAATTTGTACCTTCGTTATTTGCAGCAACTTATTTGCTATCAGCTAAACTGAGCTGGCAAGTTCTAAATACCAACCACCCTTTTCCTGTAATTTCTGGGAGAAAGACCCATTTTTTTCTGAAAATCTTTCGAGAAATAATAGGGATCAGTATAGCCCATCAGAAACGAGATGTTTTTGATTTTTTGTTTACTGAAATCAAGGTATTCACATGCTTTGGTGATTTTAAGGTGTGAAAAATAGCTCAGAGGACTGTATCCGGTTTTTTTTCGGAAAAGCGTAGTGAGGTATGAAGGTGAATATCCGGCTTCCTCTGCAATTTCATCCAGACTTAATTTTCTGTTCAGGTTTTGATCCATAAACTGGATTGCACGACTAATTCCGGGGTTTTGCTCCTCCAACAAGTCATCGCTGGTTCGGCTGGCGTAAATAAAAGTGGCAAGCAAATGCCCAAAACATAGATTGATATATGGATAATTCGCATTGTAAAAACCTTTTGTCAGGTTATTGAATAATTCGTCGAAAAGCATAATTCTATTGGCTACCATGTTGTTAACTGAGGGGTTAAGGTCGCGTACTACCGTAAAATCCTTTTCCATGATCTTGCTTTTCTCACCATTGAACTTGCAGGTTAAAAAAACGGACGGATCAGCTTCGCCGGTTTGAATCTTGAATATAAACCCCTGAGGAATAATGCAATATTGATTTTGACTGAAAAGAACCATGTCGTTCGAAATTTGAATGATTCCACCACCTTTGGTGCAAAAAATCAATTGGTGGTCTTCCAGTTTAATCTGATCAGACCAAAGAGTGTCACGTTTAACCAATATCTCAGCTAACTCGCATAGATACAAGTCCTTGGTTAATGGATTGCTTTGCTGTTCCTCAATGATAAACGATGGAAGTTTGAAAAACCGTTTTTTGATAATCATCTCTCAAAAAATTAATTCTCCGACAAAAGTAATATTTTCCATCTTTATCTAAGAAATTACTATTTTTTGTTATTTGTGAAGCCCGTACTTTTGAAACACTTAAAATCTAAAAATCAAATCACATGAACGAATTATTAACTAAACTGGCTGAATGTGTTGAATTCGGCAAAATAAATTTGGCTTCTCCTTACCCACCACAGATGAAAGGACAGGAAGGCGCTGATGAAATTACACGTCGTGCTCTTGAAGAAGGTGTTGCACCGCAGGATATTCTATCGTTGGGATTGATGCCCGGAATGGAAAGAATAGGAGTGAAGTTCCGCGAAAACAAAGTATTTGTGCCTCAGGTGCTGATGTCGGCTAAAGCTATGAGCACAGCCATGCTTCATTTGAAACCTCATTTTTTATCAGGAGCTGCCAAACAGAAGGGAACTTTTATTATAGGTACCGTTTTGGGTGATTTGCACGATATCGGCAAAAACCTGGTTGGAATGATGGTTGAAGGCAATGGCTACAAGGTTGTTGATTTGGGTACCGATGTAGGTTCAGAAAAATTTATCGCTGCGGCAAAAGAATACCCTAATGCGGTAGTTGGTTTATCGGCATTGTTGACTACCACCATGGTGAGCATGGAAAAAATAACCAAAGAGATTAAGGAAGCTTTACCCGGTACGTTGGTTACAATTGGCGGGGCTCCTGTGAATAATGATTTCTGCACGAAAATTGGCGCTGATCATTATGCTGCTGATCCTCAGGGTGTCGTTGAGTATTTAAATAGCAAAATAGCTTAACTGAAATAAACATGCACGGACTTTCATTGATCAAACAGGCCATTAATCTCGAACCTGTTGCACGTATTCCATGGGTACCTTTTGTTGGTGTTCATGGTGGATTTCTGATCGGAGTTGATGCCGAAGAGTACCTGAAATCAACAAATAATATGGTTGCCGGACTGAACAAAGCCATCGAATTGTATAAACCCGATGGAATTCCTGTCAGTTTTGATTTACAGCTGGAAGCCGAAATACTTGGTTGCCGGTTGAAATGGGCAAAGGAAAATCCTCCCGCAGTTATTTCTCATCCTTTGTCAGAAGGCACATTGTTGAGTTCATTAAAAATTCCTGAAGCTCACGAAGGCCGCATTCCGCTTATTCTGGAAACAACCCGTTCGTTAAGAGCCAGTCATCCTGAAATTGCGTTGTATGGCCTGATTACCGGGCCTTTCACACTTGCACTGCATCTGTTGGGCACCGATATTTTTATGAAGCTGTTTGACGATCCGGAATATGTGATGGAGGTGATGAATTTTTGCACCGATGTGGCCATCAATTATTCTGAAATGCTGATCGATGCCGGATGCGATGTGATTGCAGTAGTTGATCCGATGACCAGCCAGATTGATCCGCTTTCGTTCGAAACCTTTGTGACTCCTTTTGCAAGCCGGATTTTTGAATTTGTGCGCAAAAAACAGAAACTGAGTTCGTTCTTTGTTTGTGGTCATGCACAGCAAAACATCGAAGCCATGTGCGATTGCCGACCTGACAATATTTCGATTGATGAAAATATTCCACTCGAATTTGTGAAGGAAATTGCGCTTGCAAAAAAGATCAGCTTTGGCGGAAACCTGAAACTTACGGTTGTTTTGTTGATGGGCGATGCCAGTGATGCAAAACAGGATGCGCTGGCTTGCATGGATTCAGGAGGAAATCAGGGATTTATTCTGGCTCCGGGTTGTGATTTGCCGATGCAGACACCTGTCGAAAATATTCAGGCCGTTTCTGAATTGGTTTTCAGTCAATATCTTCAGGATATTGCCCGAAAACTTGAAAAGAAGGAACGCAATCTGGATATCATGAACATGAAAGATTACGGACAGTCGGACAAAGTGATTGTCGATATTATCACTCTTGATTCAGAATCTTGTGCACCTTGTCAGTACATGGTCGAAGCCGTGAAACGTGTCGCTCCTCATTTCGATGGAGTGGTTGAATGGCGGGAACATCCGATCAAAAAGATGGAAGCGGTTTCGTTTATGTCGTCGATGATGGTGAAAAATATTCCTACAATATGTATCGATGGAAAGATCGTTTTCGTATCGCAGATTCCGCCGCAAAGCCAGTTAATTGAGGCTATTCAGAAACGTATCAACGAAAAACTGAAGCTGCGGATCAAGTCGAAACGCAGCGAAATTCTCATTCTTGGCGAAACCGAAAAGGAATGTGCTGAATTGACCAAAAAGGTAAAACGAGCCATTGCCGAACTGGGCAAAAATATATCGGTAACAGTTGTTGCCGATAAAGTCCAAATGAATTCTTACGGAATCAAGAAAGGCCCTGCCGTTGTGACCGTAAATTACAAGATGAAATCATCAGCAACAGTGCCTTCGCTCGATGTAATTAAAGAATGGATCAAAGAGATTTAAACTTATCATTATGAGCAAAATAATTCAGGAAATACAAAAAGGTAAAATATTGGTTTCTGACGGTGCCTGGGGAACTTTTCTTCAGCAAAAAGGGCTGAAACCCGGCGAATGTCCTGAAGAATGGAATATTTCGCGGGCAGAAGATGTTTTCGAGATTGCCCAAAGTTACATTGAGGCAGGCGCTGACATGATTGAAACCAATAGTTTCGGCGGAACCAGCTTTAAACTTGCCAATTACGGATTGGCCGACAAAGTTTTCGAGCTGAACAAAGCTGCTGCCGAAATAAGCCGTAAAGCTGCTGGTCCTGACCGCTTTGTGCTTGGTTCAGTGGGCCCGACCGGCAAACTGCTGATGATGGAAGAAGTTACTGAAGATGAACTTTATGAGGCATTTAAAGAACAATCAATGGCTCTCGAAGCGGGTGGGGTAGATGCCATTGTGATCGAAACCATGACTGATCTTGAGGAAGCTAGGATCGCTGTGAAAGCTGCCAGGGAAAATACTCAGTGTGAAGTTTTCTGTACCATGACTTTCGATAAAATTATTGGAGGCGAATACCGCACAATGATGGGAATTTCGCCCACTGAAATGACTGAAATGCTCGTTGAGTCAGGTGCAGATGTCATTGGTGCAAATTGCGGAAACGGCATTGCTGATATGATTGGCATTGTGAAAGAAATCAGGCTGGTAAATGCTACTATTCCGATATTGATTCATGCCAATGCAGGCTTGCCTCATTACTGCGACGGAGAAACTACTTTCCCCGAATCACCCGAAGATATGGCTGCCAACGTGAAAGAAATTGCCGAAGCCGGTGCAAACATTATTGGCGGCTGCTGCGGAACAACTCCCGGACATATCTGTAAGGTTCGCGAAGTAGTAAAAAGCTTGTAGAAGGGAAAAGGGAGAAGGGAAAAAGGAACCCGAAGGCCGAATACGGAAGTTTTTTCTCCACTCTCCCGACTCCGGTCTCCTGACTCCGGTCTCCTGACTTCTTTACAATAGCACCACAAATCAGATTTAGGTTTAAATAAATTCGGAATGACTTCAATTCCTTTGCAATTGGTAACTGGCTTTCTGGGAAGCGGTAAAACGACTTTCCTGAAAAACTATCTGGAAGAATTTTCAGGAGCCCGAAAAATAGGAATTATTCAGAACGAATTTTCGGAAGTGAATGTTGATAGCCACGAATTGCGACACGATAATGCTGATTTTCAGATTCTTGAAGTCAACAATGGTTCCGTTTTTTGCGTTTGTCTGCTGGGAAGTTTTATCGGTTCGCTGGCCGCATTTATCGATCAGTATCAGCCGGATGAACTGATATTGGAAGCCTCCGGAATGTCTGATCCGCTAAGCATCGGGCAAATTATGCAGTCGCCATTGCTGAAAAATAAAGTTTATCTCGACCATGTTTGGTGCCTGGTGGATGCTTTGAATTTTGAAAAAATTTCATCGCTTCAAACCCGCGTTAATCACCAGATCCGGATTGCTGATACGATCATCGTAAACAAAACAGATTTGGCTGTAAATAAGATTGATGCGGTAATTCATCGGATTAAAAACTTGAATCCGTTTGCAAGCATTGTAACGACTACTTTTGCCCTTATTGATTTCACTGAAAAGAAGTCGGTGATGAAGTTTTTCCCTTCAGGAGAAAAGGTGGAAAATGGGCGGCCCAACCTTTCGTCAATTGTAATAAAAAGCAATCGGTTAATTTCTCCGGAGAAACTGGATGAATTCCTGAAAATCGTTCATTCCGGTTGTATCCGGAGCAAAGGGTACGTCAACCTGACTTCAGGAGTGAAAGTGTTTTTACAGGGTAGTTTTGACCAGTTTAACCTTCAAAAAGTGGAAACATTTGCAGCTCCGACTGAATTTGTCGTTATCGGAAATTTTTCCGAAGAACAGACCTGTCAAAAACTTTTTGACAACCTTTGTGCATCATGATACATGAATTTTCTTATTCGTTTGGCGAACTAACTTTAGATAAAGATTACCTGACAACCACGCTTGGTTTTGCGGATGGCATCCTTCCAGAACCGTTTGACGAGTACGTTGCTGAAGCATTTCAGGCAGCAGAATCGCTGTGTGATATTCGCGGTGCATTTTATTTGTCGGAAAACATCGAATTTACCAATAGTAATAGCCATATTTTGGTGGATGGAGTTGAGTTTGGAATTGGTAAAACAATCGCCAAAGAGTTACGAAATTCCACTTCTGTGGCCTTCTTTATTTGTACCGCAGGAGAAGAAATCAGCCATCGCTCCAGAGAATTATTAACCGGGGATAATCCGGTTTTAGGCTATGTTTTCGACGTTTTGGGTTCAATGATTGTTGAGGCTGCCATTGATCAGATGCAGAAAAAGATCAAACGAATTTCGAATTCAGAAGGTTTGGCCATCTCCAATCGTTACAGTCCGGGATATTGCAAATGGAGCGTGGCAGACCAGCACAAACTGTTCTCGTTTTTCCCTACAAATTGCTGCGGAATCAGCCTTACCGCCTCGTCGCTGATGTCTCCGATCAAATCAGTCAGCGGAATAATTGGAATTGGTAAAGAGGTGAAATTCAGAAATTACACCTGCGATTTATGCAATCAGACCGATTGTTTCTATCGGAATCACCACAAAATGATTTAGAATTTTTAAAATATGATTCTAACGCTTTCCGTAAGCAATTATTGAAGCTCTGCCAAGATTATTCATGTTCAGCATAAAACCAATCATTGCAGCACTGGCATTTCTCTTTTTCTCGGAATTTCATAATCATCTCCTGATCTCTTTAATAGTACCTCATTGTCCCTGTAACACAACAAAAAATCTTCATCACCCATTTCGCGATCATGAAAATATTTGTTGCCGAAAATGCTTGGGCTTATTTCATTTAACATGGTTTTCGTTTTACTATTTCTATTCTGAATTAAACAAGCCATTCAATAGTTTAATTCGCCAGGCTTCGGTGTAAGTCCGCCGGATGACGGATCGAACGCCTGTGGATACTGTATTTCAACCTGTCCGCCTTTGGCGCGATTACTAATTTCCTGTCAATGAATAACCAAAACTCCGGTTACTTTTCCCGACCTGACAGGATGTCTTCCAACCTCGTTCGTTTTTCATAGTTCTCAAAACGAAACGACTGAGCGAGTGCCACCACTTGTTCTTCCGATAAATTCCTGAACAAATTACAATATTCCGGTACCAGTGCTTCGGCTATCAGTATGTGCCGGACCATCAGGCTAATTTGTCTTTGCTGGCCATTTGGATAAGGATCGTATCCGCTGAATTCCTTTTTAAACAATTCTTCCAATGGTTGTATCGCCTGCCTGATATTTTTATCGGTCGATCCCCATGCATCCGATCCGAGGGAATCTTTCCTTGAAAGGAATTTCGAAACCAGTTTCATGTAGGGCGTATTTGCATTTTGGTGCATAATGGCCTGCAATCCCATGTCCTTGTACAGCCATATACACCAGCTTACTTTGTGCTTGCTGTAATAGGCCAGTTGATCTTTAAGCACCTGGTAATGCATTTCATCTTTTTCAGGAATTCCTGAATAAATAGGACCGAATTCACCTACCCAGATTGGAACATGGTGTGACATCATAAATTCACTCTTTTTGAGGAAATCATGTTCAAGGGTGTCCTTGTCAAAATATCTTTTGCCGGTAATACCCGGATAATCTCCACTACTGTTAAAACCAGGACTGGCATAATCGTGATTGGAATAAACCACATTGTCCCAAACTTCGGTGAACTTTCTAAAATCAGCTGCATATTTATCACCTTCAAGGAACAGGATATGATTGGGGTCTATCTTTACAATAGCATCGCGCAGACGTTTGTAATAAGGAAACAGTTTTTCGCCTGTTGGTTCTGCCGGTTCATTGATCAAATCGTAGCCTGCCACCCACGGTTGGTCTTTGTAGCGTCCTGCGATCACTTCCCACAAGTGTAAGGCCCGGTCCTGAAAATCCTTGTGCTTCCAGAACAATGCTTTGTGGGTAGGATTGTCGCTGTGCCAGTGCTGGTTTTGGCATCCCGGCAACGCGTGAAGGTCGATGATGGTATAGATTTGATGTTTTGCACACAATTCGATGACCCTGTCGAGGTGTTCAAATGCACCTTCCTTGATGACTCCCGGATTCATATCATCTTCAAAAAGATGGTAATTGATGGGGATGCGAACCAGGTTCAGTCCCAGGCTGTGAATGTATGCGGCATCGGGTTCGGTGAAATAACTTTTAAGAAAAGTATCGAAGAAAAGAGTATATTTTTTTTCTCCCAACACTTTCTGTAGCCCTTCACGCATCGTTTCTTCATTCGACGGATAACCATCGATGAAATTTTCCATGTGAAGCATTCCACCCAGTCCAAAACCACGTAAATAAACAGGTTCGCCCTTGGGGTTGACGATCTGATCACCCGAAACCTTCAGCCAGTTTTCGTTGGTGACACTCTTTTGCTTTTCCCCGGAACAAGCAGACAATAGCAACAGAACCGGAAGGATGAATAGTAAGAAATTTGTTCGTCTCATGGTTGTTTGGTTTAGGTTGTTAATATTAAATGATCTTTTATGTTCTTTAAATGTTGTACAAAGTTTCGCTTATGCAAGGTGTGAGTTTCCCGATAAATTTCCTACGAATCGTTGCTTTTGTTGCAAATAAATTTTGTCTGAACTCCCGACGCGTCGGAACAAGTTATGTTTGAAACTGATTACTCAGATTTCGCTGATTTCAAATTATCTTGAAATCTGATTCACCCGGATGAACCGGATTTCCTTGATTTTCAAAAATACGAATAATCATAGTCAATCATTTAATCAGGTATATCATAGTTCAGACCCCTTTTTTCCTGTCAACGAAGCACCGAAACCCGACTTGCGGGTATTTTGCTGTTAGCAACCGAATTTATTAGAATGGTAATTCATCCGGTAATTCAATACTTTCTTCTATTTCAATTCCGCCAATCTTTTTCCCCAAGTAATTTGAAATCGTCGAAGACAACTCAACGAGCAATTCAGCTTCATCATAATCAGGTTCTCGTCCTTCTCTTAAATGTCTTCCTTGCTCAGATGAATATCCCCAGATAAACGTTATTGATTTGTCTAAAGGTTTTGGTACAATGTCTGGGTATTTTTTCATTAAATCTCCGAGAGTTGCATTGTCGTTTCCTGTTGCTTGTCTACAAACGCACTCCAAACACGCCAGTGAATGCTGGATTGCTCCGGTAATGTCAGGTACTGGACGCCTAGATAAATCCACTATGGCTTCTTTAATTTCGGTTTTGGCTGTCCTTAACCCAACTGAATCAAGAGTTCTCTCAACTTTCGCGATCGCACCTTCAAATACAACATCACCTCTTGTTTCGATCAAGCCATCATTCAATTTCCAACCAATGCCATTCGCTTTAAAATAATCATTGAGTTCCTCCTGAAATTGTTCTCTATGTTTCTCATTTATCCGTTTCGAATATGACTCAATAATATCATAGATATAAAACCATTCACATTCATTAATTAACTGGTTTACTTCCTGATAAATATTTGGATATTCACCCCAATTTCCTGGATCTGGTGATTTTCTTAAAACTCGACATATTATCTCTCTTTGAAAAGATGGTTTATAGTCAAAGGCACAAAGTGTCTGAATAATAAATTCCCTTAATCCTTGAGGTGCATCCTCTCGAACAATTATCTCCTTTTCTTTTGAGGCATGTCCGAATCTTTTTGAAAACTTACCTGTCATATGCGATGTCTTTTATTTGGTTGCTAACTTATCAAATACCCGCAAGTTTATAATACTTTTTCAAACCTTCAATTACTTCCAATCCACTATATAGTTTGCCTAAGTATTTGGTTTTTAAACCGAGTTAAAAGTAAGCGGTTATGTTTATAATTCAAAACTATTTATCGCTTTTTTCTATCCCTTTTTATGTCAAAATTGTTTTTTTGTTGAGGAACTACTAAACGTTTCAGAACAGTTACTTACGCTTTCAGAATTGCTACTAAACGTTTCTGAATTGTTTTTCAAGTGACTGATATGATGACTCCAAGTCATCGTATGAGTTGGCAGCCAAAACAGTTTACCGTTGAACCAAAATTCATTTACTTACCGGCAGCCACACGCTCATATCGCCTTTGCCACGGTTTCCCCAGGCGTAATATGGAACAAGTTGTAGTGTAACCATTTCCTTTTTGGTATTGATCGGACGGTACAGTTGGCCGGTCCACGATTCGTTGGCTGTCAGCTTAACCTCACCTTCGAGCGCGTACAATTTGCTGCTACCAATTGTAATTGCTTTGGGTTTGAACGGACTATCAGCCGGAATGGTATAATCAAATATTTTGCGGTTGACCGGAATATCAGCCGATTCGATAAAGTAAACCACCGGTCCGCGTTTCACGGCCACATGGTTATGATCTTCTTCCACCAACGGATTGGCTTCAATCAACTGGGCTTCCATCGGCAGGAGTAACTCAATCCAGTCGCCTTTCTTCCACTTTTGGGTTAACTCAGTATATGTTCCCGGCTTCGCAAGTTGGTTTTGTTTCTTGCCATTCACCGTAATTTCAGCGCTTGTTGCCCAACCCGGAATACGCAGAAAGACTGAGAATTCATGATTGGGACACTCCTCCAGTTTGATGGTAATTTTGCCATCCCACGGATAGTTGGTTTGCTGATTTAAACTAATTGCAGAACCATCGTTGAGCTTTGTTTTCAGCTGATTACTTCCGTATAAATTCACCCACAATCCTTTGTCAGAAGTGGTATAAACATAGTTGCTGATTTCGGCAATGGTGCGGATGGTATTGGGCGGACAGCAGTTGCAAAAGCTGATATAACCTTCGCGTTCGCGCGACCAGCGCAGGGTGAACGGAATGTCGTGCGCCACACAAAGCGGGTTGGTATAAAAGTAGCCTTTCCCGTCGAGGCTGACACTGGCCAGCAAACTGTTGTACATCGTTAGTTCCATGATGTCGGCAAAACGGGCATCGCCGGTAGCCAGCAACATTCGCCAGTTCCACAGAATATTGCCAATGTTGGCGCACGATTCGTTGTGAGCCGTCAGGTTCGGAAGCTGAAAATCACGTCCGTAAGTCTGGTGCACTTTCTGGTTGTAGTCAGGTTTGTACGAAGTTCCATCGGGCGAAACACCATCGTAAAGCGCACCGCAGGCACCGGTGATATACATTTTCTGTTCCACCACATTGTGCCATATTTTATCGAGCACCACCATCAGCGAATCATCGCCGGTTTCGGTATAAATATCGACCACTCCGGCATACAGGTAATTGGCCCGAACGGCGTGTCCCATGGCTTTGGTTTGTTTCTTAAACGGAATGCGGTCCTGGTTATCGTCGGTGCCTTTTTCAACCAGACTGCGGATAGCGATCAGGTTTTTGGCCAGTTCGAGATAACGCGGGTCACGGGTCGTGCGGTACATCTCAATAACACCCATGTAATGCGACGGACAAATGGCATTTCGTGCCAGTTCTGCTGAAGCACGTTTGTAGAAATCATACAAAAAATCAGTCGCTTTGATGGCCACGTTCAGCAGGGTTTTCTTCCCGGTGATGCGGTAATGCAGACAGGCGGCAGTCATCAGGTGACCCATGTTGTAAGTTTCGAAGTCAAGCCGCTCGCCAAATTCCTTCTTCTCTTCACTTTTCTGCAATTGTTTGATCACCACCGGCGTGTGAATATATCCGTCAGCACGCTGTGTTTTGGCAATTGTCGCGATGAGGGCATCAATTTGTTTCTCCGTTTCCGCATCTTTCGACGACGACCAAACCATAATCATCGCTTCGAGCATCTTATAAAAATCGCCGTCGTGAAAGGCCGGACCCACATGTTCACCTTCTTCCATTCCTGCTGCAATCTCAAAATTCCGATAAGCATGGCTCACCTTCGGATCAAGGTAATTGCCCATCATGAACGGAACCATCGATTCCTTGCAGACTTTAAAGCGTTCGGCCCAAAAACCGGTGGTCCATTGCACATCGCCCATGTTGATGCTTTTCAGTTTTGCAAAAGGGCTTTGCGATGTATTTACCAGCGATTTGTCCTGAGCAAAACTTTGACTGTTCATCAGAATGCCGATAGTGAGAAGGAGTGAAAAGATCATCATAATGGTATGTTTTTATAGGTTTTAACGATTTGTAGAGCCGTAGGCTCGGTTCATATTGTAAGGATGGAATTTATTCCATCTTTTACAGGAACTAATGAATATCAAGAGAACCGTAGGTTTGGGACATAATTTTGTTTTCCATCAGATAACCCATTTTCTCTTATCAATATGGTTCGTTCCTATGGAACTCTTTTTATTATTATCCATCTCTCCCGGATTAAAATCCGGGCTTACAAAATGAACCTTCCCTCCGGGAATCAAAAACAAAAAGATCACGGGTTAAAAAGCTCAAACCACCCCAATCTATATAGAGCCTTTCATCCTTATTATTAATTATCGAATAATAACACCAGCTTTTTCCGGGTCAAATGTAAGGCCGATTGATTACTTTTACAAGATAACGTTTGCAGAAATACATGTTTTAAAATATATTAAAGGACTTATCAATAAAGGGTTTCAAAAAATGTAAACGTTATCATAAATAATTCGTTTTTTTGTGAAAGCGATTGCTTTATTTGTTTTAACGATGAAAATAGTTTCTGTTTATTATCTCCTGATTTTCTTCATCCTGATTTCGTGCAACACCAACGAAAATGTGCGTTCACGAATTGATTTTACCGAAGGTTGGAAGTTCTGTTTAGGCGACAATGAGCAGGCCAGTCGATCCGGTTATGATGATTCGGCCTGGCGAAAACTGAATTTGCCGCACGATTGGAGCATTGAAGGTGAATTCAGCAAAGACAATCCAACGAAAGTTAACGGTGGTGCATTGCCAGCCGGGATTGGCTGGTATCGCAAGAGTTTCAAGCTTGATCCATCGTGGCAAAACAAACAGGTTTCCATCGATTTTGATGGCGTGTATCGCAACAGCGAAGTCTGGATCAACGGGCATCCACTGGGGAAACGTCCGTTTGGCTATAGTTCCTTTCGTTACGACCTGACTCCATTTCTGAATTCCGGTGACAAACCTAATATTTTGGCCGTCAGGGTTGACAACAGCGCGCAACCCAATTCGCGCTGGTACACAGGTCAGGCATTTACCGGAATGTCTGGCTGGTTGTAACTTCAAAAGTTCACATCGATCATTGGGGAACTTTCGTAACTACTCCTGAAGTTTCAGGCGAATCAGCAACCGTGAAACTGGAAGTGAAAATCAGGAATAAATCGCAGCAAAAACAAGATATTCAGGTTGAAACTGAACTGTTTGATGCAAGTGGAAAAAAGGTAGCAAACGCAAAAACCGATCAATTACAGCTTGATTCGCTGATTTCGTTGAACCAGCAATTTCAGGTAAAATCGCCTGCGTTGTGGTCAACAGATAATCCGGTACTTTATAACGCGGTCACGAAAATTTACGCCAACGGAGAATTAACCGATCGGTACGAAACACCTTTTGGAATTAGATACTTTAAGTTCGATCCGGCCAAAGGGTTTTTCCTGAACGGGAAGCCGTTAAAAATTCTTGGCATGAACAACCATCACGATTTGGGAGCTTTGGGAGCGGCGGTGAATACACGTGCCATCGAACGTCAGTTGGAGATTCTGAAAGAAATGGGCTGCAATGCCATCCGTATGTCGCACAACCCTCCAGCGCCGGAATTACTCGATTTGTGCGACCGGATGGGTTTCATTGTGATGGATGAAATATTCGATTCGTGGGCGGTCAAAAAAATGAAATTCGATTATCATGTTGAGTGGCCCGAATGGCACGTGCGCGATTTGTCCGACATGGTTTTGCGCGACCGAAACCATCCATCGGTTTTTATGTGGAGCATCGGCAACGAAATTCGCGAATAGTTTGATTCAACCGGCATCCGGATAGGGAAGGAGCTGGTTGGCATCGTCAAAAAACTGGATAATTCGCGTTCTGTTACCTGCGGTTTAACCGAGCAAAACCCGGCAAAGAATTTCATTTATCAGTCAAAAGCACTCGATCTGATCAGTTTCAATTACCACCATTTACAATACCTCGATTTTCCAAAGAACTTTCCGGGTGAGAGTTTGCTGGCAGCTGAAAATATGTCGGCTTTTGCCACCCGCGGCCATTACGATATGCCATCAGACAGTGTCCGGATTTGGCCACAAGCCTACAATAAACCGTTGGTTGCCAATCCTGATTTTACCGCCTCTTCCTACGATAATTGCCATGCCCTGTGGGGTGCCACCCACGAAGAAACCTGGAAAGTGATCAAAAACAACGATTTTATTTCGGGCATGTTTGTATGGTCTGGCTTCGATTTCCTGGGAGAACCTGAACCTTACAAATGGCCTGCCCGCAGTTCTTATTACGGAATTATTGACCTGTGCGGGTTTCCAAAAGACATTTACTATTTCTACCAAAGTGAATGGACAAATCAACCTGTTTTGCACCTTTTCCCACACTGGAACTGGAAAGATGGTCAACTGGTGGATGTTTGGGCATATTACAACAATGCCGACGAAGTGGAACTATTCCTGAATGGCGTGTCACAAGGCATTCGTTTTAAAACAGCTGACCGGTTTCATGCCATGTGGCGCGTGAAATACCAGCCCGGAACCATCAAGGCGATTTCAAGAAAAGAGGGAAAAACAGTGCTTGAAAAAGTAATCAACACAGCAGGAAATCCAGCCAAAATTGAACTGACTGCCGACCGAACCAATTTAAAAGCTGATGGCAAAGACTTGTCGTTCATCACCATAAAAGTACAGGACGAAGCCGGGAATATGGTGCCTGATGCAGCCAACCTGATCAATTTTAAAGTGAACGGAAACGGTTTTGTTGCCGGTGTGGACAATGGTCTTCAAACCTCGATGGAATCCTTCAAAGCCAATTTCAGGAAAGCTTTTAACGGGATGTGTTTGCTGATTGTTCAAACCGATAAAAGATCAGGAGCGATTGATATTGAGGCTACTTCGGAAGGATTAAGCAGAACTTAAACTGGAAACGAAGAAATAGACTGACTAAAAAATAAAACCTATGCGAAGATTTGGTCAAACCATACTACTTAAACCCGGCAAAGCCGATGAATATGTCAGGCTTCATGCAGAAACATGGCCGGGTGTGCTGGCAAAAATCAAGGAATGCAATATTGCCAATTATTCTATTTTCAGGAAAGACAATATGCTGTTCGCTTATTTCGAATATACAGGAACGGATTTTACCGGCGACATGGATCGTATGGCCGCTGATCCTGAAACTCAGCGCTGGTGGGATGTAGTGAAACCGCTGATGGAGCCCCTCGAAACCCACGGGCGGGGAGAATTCTGGGCCGATATGACTGAGATATTTCATGTGGATTGAAAAGCTGATGAAAATATAAAAATGATGATCAACAGGAAAGGAAACGTCCTGAAAGGACAGTTGACACTAGCCCAGGGCAAACGACCAAGGAGTGTCACCCTGGGTTTGAAAGCGAAGTGGGAAATCGTCCGCGCGATAATGTTCATAAAAGTAAAATTTATATTTCGGACGAAAGAGATAATTCCTATTCTTCAACAAATGAAGCCGTTCTATTCCGTCCGAGAGAAGGTTTTCGTCTTAAATATCGTGTTCTCGCGGACGGTTCTCATTGTGTTTTCTTTTCCCAGGGCGGCGTTTCGGATCGTTCCTCCCGAACCTTTGCCCTGGGCTAGACTATATTGGCCCTTCAGGCCGAAGAATATTCTGATTAATTAAACCTAAACAAATGCAATCCAATCCGATTTTAGGTACAGCTTTATATGCCATTGGCGGGATGTCGGCTTCCAGTTGTTACACACCGCAAACAAAAGTGAAAAACTGGTCTTGGGGAACTTTCTGGCTGGTGCAGGCTCTTTTTGCGTGGATCATTGTCCCCATTATCATTGGAATGCTTACTGTTCCGGGATTTTTTGATATTCTGCACCGTGCTCCGGCAAACGTTTTCTGGGGCGCATTTTTATTGGGTGCAGTCTATGGATTTGGCGGCATGTCGTTCGGACTTTCCATTAAACACATTGGCTATTCGCTTACATACACCATTGCCATTGGTATTTCATCAGTTTTAGGAACATTGACTCCATTGCTTTTGAATGGCCGATTGGTCGAATATTTCACCCGTCCCGGAAGTGGAATTATCATTACCGGTATGTTACTTTCGGTGGTTGGTGTCGGACTTTGTGGTTGGGCGGGATTTAAGAAAGAAACTGACCTGCAAAAACAGGTTGGACAAACTATCAGCTTTAAAATGTCAACCGGATTGTTTCTTGCCATTATTGCCGGGGTTTTATCAGCAGTATTCAACCTTTCGCTCGAACACGGGCAACCTATTTCCGATATGGCTGCAAAAGCCGGAGCGGGAAATTTCGAAGGAAATGCCAAGATGATTGTTTCCACTTCCGGATGTTTTGCCGTAAATTTCGTCTGGTTTATTGTGCTGGGCATCAGACAGAAAACCCTTAAAGAATTTACTGTTTCAACAGGTTTGTCGCGTGGTCGTCTGGTAAAAAATACCCTTTGGTCGGCATTGGCTGGCACATTGTGGTTTGTTCAATTCCTGTTTTACGGACTTGGTCATGTACAAATGGGGAATTACCGCTTCATCAGTTGGGTATTGCACATGTCGATGCTGATCTTTTTTAGTTTTGGGATTGGTATGATCATGAAAGAGTGGAAAAATGTTTCGAAAAACACCTATACAACCCTGATTATCGCCTTGCTTACCTTGGTTGTTTCGTTTGTTGTGATGACAGTTGGAAGTTACATTGGCGAACAAATTTGATGGGCTGATTAAATTTCGAGGTATAAAATGGATATATGGTCGTACGCTAAGGTTATCCTTTGCCGTCAGCTTTAGCTGACGGATTAAAAGCAAATATGCTATTGGCTTTAGCCGCTATAGTTTGGGCTAAAGCCCAGGATTCTCATCCACTTATACCCGTTGGCTAAAGCCAAACGGTAAAGGATAATGGCTCAATTTTCAACTGTTTATGTAAATAGACGGATACTTATAAAATTAAAAAGTCTTTCAAAAAATGGACAAAAATATATATCAGGTTACATCCAAAAAGAAAACAATGATACGCCAACTTGCCTGCGTATTTTGCCTTGCGATTGCCTCCCAAAATCTTTCGGCTCAGACTGTTACCGAAGAAAAGGCAGGAATTTCGCCAACTCCGGCTATATACCAGCCTGAACTATGGGAAGACCCGCAAGTGACCAGCATTAACCGTGATTTATCTCGGGCAACGGCTTATTCATTCGAAACGGTGGCAGATGCGCTAACATGCGATCGTTCCCGTTCTTCAAGGGTTTTGATGCTGAATGGCGACTGGGATTTCAAACTGGCGCTGAAACCAGCCGATGCTCCAACCGATTTTTATAAAAGCAAAGTTTCGGGATGGGATAAAATCGAAGTTCCATCAAACTGGGAAATGAAAGGGTATGATAAGCCAATCTATAAAAGTGCCGTTTATCCATTTCGTCCGGTCAATCCGCCTTATGTTCCGCGCGATTACAATGCAATGGGATCGTATCAGCGCAGCTTTTCGGTTCCTGAAAAGTGGGATGGAATGAACATTACTTTGCATTTTGGCGGTGTCAGTTCGGCTTTTAAAGTGTGGGTAAACGGAAAGTTTTTGGACTACGGTGAAGACAGTTGCCTGCCTTCAGAATTTAATGTGACTCCTTATTTGCAAAAGGGCGAAAACATTGTCTCTGTTCAGGTGATCCGCTGGAGCGATGCTTCGTACCTTGAAGATCAGGATCAATGGCGGTTGAGCGGAATTCAGCGCGAAGTAATGCTCCTGGCCGAACCAAAATTGCGCATTGCTGACTTTTTCTATCAAACCAAACTCGACAAAAACTATCAGGACGCGACTTTCAGCCTTCGTCCGCGCGTTGAAAACCTGACTGGCGACACGGTAAAAGGTGGTACGCTGAAAGTTCAGTTGTATGATGCCAATAATCAGCCTGTATTTCAGGAAACAATGAGCAAACCGTTGGAAGACATCATCAATGAATCGTACCCACGGCTCGATAATGTGAAATTCGGAATGTTTGAAGTGCAGGTGAAAAATCCGGCCAAATGGAGCGACGAAGAACCGAATCTTTACACGCTTGTGATTACGCTGGAAGATCAGTCTGGAATAATTCAGGAAGTAAAATCATGCAGAGTTGGCTTCCGGAGCATTGAATTTTCTAAAACCGACAGTAAACTGCTGATTATCGGCAAAGTGACTTATTTATACGGCGTGAACCGCCACGATCACGATCCGGCAAAAGGAAAAGCGCTTTCGCGTGATGATATTCGGCGCGATGTGCAACAACTTAAACAGTTCAACTTCAATTGCATTCGTACAAGCCATTATCCGAACGATCCGTATTTTTACGATTTGTGCGACCAGTATGGCATTTTGGTAATGGATGTAGCCAATTACGAAACGCACGGTGTTGGCAGTCTGCTGAGCAACGATACGCGCTGGACGGCCGCTTTTATGGAGCGTGTTGACCGCATGGTGTTGCGCGATAAGAATCATCCGAGTGTGATTATCTGGAGCTTGGGAAATGAAGCTGGACGTGGCCCTAACAATGCCGCTATGGCTGGCTGGGTGCATGATTTCGACATTACCCGTCCTGTTCATTACGAACCGGCGCAGGGAAGTCCGAAACTCGAAGGCTACATTGCGCCCGGTGATCCTGGTTACCCGAGTTTAAAAGATCATTCCCACCGTCTTCAGGATCCATTGGATCAGTATTATGTTGACATTGTCAGCCGCATGTATCCCGGTTTATTTACTTCCGATTTGTTGTTGTCGCAAAAAAATGGGGATCGTCGTCCGGTTTTTTATTGTGAATATGCGCATTCGATGGGCAATTCAACCGGAAATTTAAAGGAATTCTGGGATCAGTTTCGTTCGAAAGAACGGATTATCGGCGGTTGTATCTGGGAATTTAAAGATCAGGGTTTATATAAAAACGATGCAAAAGGCAAACGTTTCCTTGCATTCGGCGGCGACTTTGGTGAAAAATATTTCGACGATTTAACCATCAAGGGGATTGTTCAGGCCGATGGAACTCCTCATCCGGCTATTTATGAGTGCAAACGAGTGTTTCAGCCCATTGAATGCTAGTTGATTGATGCCCGGAAAGGTTTGATAAAAGTTACCAACCGGCACGCTGCCAAATCCTTAACCGATTATAAAATAAGCCTGAAGGTTCTGGAAAATGGGTCCGAAATTCTGAACAGGGAAATTCCGTCGATAACGCTGGAAGCCGGGAAAGATACGGTAATCAGCGTGCTATCTGTTCTTCCGAAGCAAAAAACCGGGAAAGAATATTTTCTGAATATATCATTTAGCCTGAAAACAGATTTAAGCTGGGCCAAAGCAGGGCATGAAGTTGCTTCTAATCAGTTTGCATTAAGTGGTTTGCCAACTTCAGAAATAAAAAGTGTTTCGAATGAAAAACTGGTGGTTCATCAGGATGGAAATTTGTTTTTGGTTCAGGGTAAAGGTTTTCAACTGACCTTTGATAAAAAAAACGGGGCGCTGAGTTCGTATATTTCAGGAGGGAAAGAGCAGATTTTAAGTCCGCTGTTGCCCAATTTTACGCGACCACTTACCAACAACGACCGTCGGGGATGGAAACCCAATGAGATGTTGAAAGAATGGTATGATTCAAAACCACAGCTTGTTAGTTTTACCATCAATAAAGAACCTTCTGGGTTAGTAAAAGTAGAAAGTCTGTATGAGTTAATCGAACACAAGGCAAAAGTTCAGGTCAGTTATACCATCAATGTCAAAGGTGTGGTCAAAGTTGATTATGCGTTGAAAGTTGCAGAAGGTCTTCCGAATATTCCGAAAGTTGGGATGACCTGCGGCATTGCTGACGACCACCGTCAGATTTCGTGGTACGGACGTGATTTGCACGAAAATTATGTGGACCGCCGCTATGGATTTGATGTAGGTATATTCTCGTTGCCAATTGCTCAGTTTATGGAACCATACATTATGCCTCAGGAAAACGGTAACCGCACTGATGTTCGCTGGATGTACCTTTCCAATACGGAGCAGCAAGGTTTGTTGGTGGTGGCCGACAGTTTGTTGAGTATGAGCGCCTGGCCTTACAATGAAGCAGCTTACAAAGTTGCCAAACACTGGAATGAGTTAAAAGAGTCGGGTTATGTGACTTTGAACATTGACCTGATTCAAATGGGGGTTGGTGGTAACGACACGTGGTCGAAAGTGGCAGCCCCGCTTGAAAAATATCAGATCAAAGCAAAGAATTATGCCTATCGTTTTTACCTATGTCCGGTGAAAATGAAAAAGGAGCAAGTGGCAAAAGATTGGCAAGACTTGAAATTTTAGGATATAGTATATATTAGATATTATACAGAATAAATTGTTATTGCATTCTTTTACATATATTTGTGACCCATAAGAACAATAACTATGGGATTAAAACTTGACAAGCTCAAAAAGAACCCAGCACAATTTCTCAGTCTCACAGGGTTTTCATCCGAAGAGTTTGATGAACTGGCTACTGAGTTCCGAATTGAATGGGACCAATATTCCAGTCATTTCACCTTCGAAGGGAAACAACGGCAACGAATAGCTTTGCCCCGCAAGACTAGTGTTTTACCAGGATACCAGGATAAACTATTGTTCATCCTGGTGTATTTGAAAACATTTCCGTTACAAGAACTTCAGGCGGCCACCTTTTCTATGACACAGCCTCAAGCCAACTTTTGGATACACCTGTTAAGCCCAGTTCTTCGGAAAACGCTCAAAAGGCTTAAAGAGCTACCTGGGCGCAACAACCAAAAACTGGAACTGTTACTAAAGGATTGTCCCGATGTTTTGCTTGACGGTGTAGAAAGAAACATTCAACGACCACTAGATTCTGAGCTACAACACGACTGCTACAGCGGTAAAAAAAACGCATAGTGTCAAGAATAACATTCTTTCATTGCCCGACCGTCGGATAATGTTTTTGAGCCAAACCTATGAAGGCAGTGTGCATGACAAAAAGATTTGCGATGAATAGCCACTTCGTTTGCCTCAAGGGATAACCTTATGGCAAGACACAGGTTTTATCGGACATTGCCCGGATGGCGTTAAGATTCGAATGCCAAAGAAAAAGCCCAAAGGCAAAGAGTTGACAATTGAACAGAAACAGGAAAACCGCGAAATATCCAAGTTTAGGGTACTTGTCGAGCATGCTATTTGTGGAGCAAAGCGTTGCCGAATTGTCAAAGATCGTTTGCGCTGCCACAAAGATGGATTCGATGACCTGATCATGGAACTCGCATGTGGGTTGCACAATTTTAGAATTACACTGAAAAATAATACATTATAAAATTAATCTATATAAAGTCTATTTAGTTTCTGTTTTATCAAAAAACTCTACCTTCGAAAATCGATTTTTACTTTTAAATCATGGATCAGAATATTAAACGACTAATTGCCCAACAAATTGGTATTCAGGAGGTACAGACAAATAATACTATTCAGTTACTGAATGAAGGCGCCACAATTCCATTTATTGCAAGATACAGGAAGGAACGCACAGGGAGCCTTGATGAAGTTCAGATAGAATCAGTGAAGGAAGCAAAAGAAAAAATGGAAGAATTGCTAAAACGCAAGGAAACTATTTTGAAAAGTATTCAGGAACAGAATTTATTGACACCTGATCTGCAAAAACGCATCAATGACTGTTTTGATCAAACAGAATTGGAAGATATTTATCTACCCTATAAACCGAAACGCCGGACTCGCGCTTCAATTGCCCGTGAAAAAGGGTTGGAACCATTGGCCAAAATAATAATGAATCAGAATGAGATAAATATTGAACGTAAAGCATATTCATTTGTTAGCGAGTCGGTTGTGTCGGTTGATGATGCATTGGCTGGGGCCCGCGATATAATTGTTGAATGGATAAATGAAAATGAAAGGGCAAGGGTTATCGTACGTAGGATCTTCGAATTGGAAGCTATTATTACCAGTAAACTGATTAAAGGCAAAAATGATGAAGCCTCCAAATACAACGATTACTTTGACTGGAGAGAACCTTTAAAAAAATGTCCTTCTCATCGGTTATTGGCAATGCGCCGGGGTGAAAATGAAGGATTTCTTCGTGTATCTATTACTCCTGAATCAGATGATGGTATTTTGCGCCTGAAAAGGTTTTTTATTCATTGCAACAATTCATGTGCCGATCAGATGAAATTGGCAATTACCGATTCATATAAAAGGTTGCTTGAACCTTCAATTGAAACTGAATTTTCAAATTCATCAAAAGAAAAGGCCGACGATGAAGCGATCCGCGTATTTGCAGAAAACATGAGGCAATTATTGTTGGCGGCTCCTCTAGGTCAACTGCGTGTGCTTGCAATTGATCCAGGTTATCGAAGCGGATGTAAGATCGTTTGCCTTGATGCACAAGGAAATTTGTTGCACAATGAAACGATATATCCACATAAACCTCAGGAAGAAACCAAACAATCTGCTAGAAAAATTAGTTCACTGGTAAGCTCGTACCAGATTGAAGCCGTTGCCATTGGTAATGGAACTGCAAGCCGTGAAACAGAACAATTTATTAAAAAACTGCATTTCGACCGTGATATTAGAGTTTTTGTAGTTTCTGAAGATGGTGCATCCATCTATTCAGCTTCCAAAATCGCACGCGACGAATTTCCACAATACGATGTGACTGTTCGTGGTGCGATCTCAATTGGTCGCCGATTAATGGATCCGCTTGCTGAATTGGTGAAAATTGATCCGAAATCAATAGGTGTTGGCCAATACCAGCATGATGTGGATCAGAAAAAATTAAAAAATAGTCTGGATAAAGTGGTTGAATCGAGTGTGAATCTAGTTGGGGTGAATGTAAATACAGCCTCTCAACATTTGCTGACTTACATTTCAGGGCTTGGTCCACAACTAGCTCAAAACATTTTTGATTATCGGAAGGAAAATGGACCTTTCAAATCTAGAACTGATTTACAGAGTGTTCCACGAATGGGAGCTAAAGCCTTCGAACAATCTGCTGGATTTTTGAGGATTCCTGAAGCTGAAAATCCATTGGACAATACTGCGGTGCATCCTGAATCGTATTTTGTGGTTGAAAAAATAGCAAAAGACCTAAAATGTAGCATACAGGAATTAATTTCAGATGAAGAGCGCCAAAAGCAAATTGTACTGTCTAATTATGTGACTACGGAAATAGGATTACCCACATTGGAAGATATTAAACGTGAACTTGCCAAGCCTGGAAGAGATCCACGAAAAGGCATCAAAGTGTTTGAGTTTGCACCAGATATTTTTAAAGTAGAAGATCTTGAAGTCGGGATGGTTCTTCCCGGAATTGTGACCAACATTACTAAATTCGGTGCTTTTGTCGATGTGGGTGTAAAACAGGATGGTTTGGTACATGTGTCACAGATGGCAAATCGGTTCATTAGTGATCCGGCTGAAATAGTAAAGTTGCACCAGCATGTACATGTAAAAGTAATTGAACTCGATTTTCAACGAAAACGAATCCAATTAAGCCTGAAGCAAGTTCCTCAGAATTAAATGCTTTTTTCCTCAGGTACAATAATCCACATTATTAGGTAAGCTAACACAGATGCACCTCCGGCAAATGCGATAAGTACAAACAATATCCTAATAATGGTGGGATCAAGGTTGAGATAATTTGCAAGTCCGCCAGCTACTCCGGCGATCATTTTGTCTTTCGATCTGGTAAGTCTTTTTGGTGCCATGATTAGTCGTCCTCCCCGTCTTCAAAATAATTATCCTGATTTTCCAATTCCGCTTCAAGAAACTCTTCTGCATCAATCAGTAGTTGAGAGATAATTTCCTTATCGTCTGGTTTATCATCTATCCAATGTATTTCCTGATTAACTGAAAAGTCTTCAATGTCACTTCCAACAATAAATCTGGGAAATTCATTGTGAACAACAAAAATAAATTCAGGCATTTCCTGAGAATTATCGGCAAGCAAAAATTTTGGTAGCATAAAATGTTGTGTTTGTTATTTGGTAAGCAAATTTATAGAAAAAAGAGCACTAATTGCATTAAAATGAATCTATTTATTGACATATATCGCTTTGGTGAAAAAAAAAGTTTGAGAAAATATAATTTTCGAAAATAGTTGTATCTTTTGTCAGAATTTTGACTTGATATTCATTTGCGATAGAAAAACTCAAGATATAACAGACTATGAATTTAACTTCTTGTTCAAAATTTATATTTAACTATCAAATTCTTCACAAAATGAACCACTACAAATTAGTTTTGCTTTGGTCTTTGACAATACTGAGTTATTCAGCTTTTGCTCAAAAAACCAGTCTCTTATTTTCGAAAAGCATGCTGAACAAGACTGGAAAAACAATTGAAATTGAATTAACAGATTCAATGGGGAATAGCCAGATTAATGCGGATTTCTTTAATAAATCTGATCTGATTTTCTTCAAGGTTAAACCTATACCAGGACAAAATTGGAATTTTTCGAAGAGTGATGCTGAAAAAAAACTTGCCTTATTGAAACTTGTTCAGGATAAGAATATTTTGTCGGTCAAAAGATTAAAAAATACATTAGAAAAGGACGCTATTAAGG
>Ga0209540_10000465_pt1 | contig 38439 bp, 34 predicted proteins | sample BarGraIncu01121A_FD_184501 | JGI IMG/M metagenome (GOLD analysis project Ga0209540, IMG submission 184501) | Arctic peat soil microbial communities from Barrow, Alaska - Barrow Graham LP Incubations 011-21A (SPAdes) (version 2) | ecosystem: Environmental > Terrestrial > Soil > Wetlands > Peat... | reverse complement strand
TATTTTTATACCCAAAGAGAATTATCTGAAACACCATTTCAGATAAAGAGATCGATCCTTAATTTTTTTAAATTTTACAACTGTTCCGATTTTTACAATTGACACCTCCCCATGGCTAAAGCGAGGGGATTCCTGGGTACGGCGAACTTATATCGACAAAAAAGCGTCGATACAGCGGTTAGCTAATGGCCAGTTGACTTTGGCACGTGTCGTGTGCGACTACTTGCTTACTAGCAAGATACTTTTAATGGGTGCCTTCCGGTGACTGAAAAATCAACTAACGGATGCGAATACCGTTTGTTTAAGATGTTCCAGGCACCGACGATATCCCGGTGAGCGGTATAACCGCATGGGCATTTGTGAGTTCTGCCATTTTGTTTGTGACGTTGTCCGCAGGACGGACAGGTTTGCGTGGTATAGGCTTCGTTGACGAGCTTAAAGACAATGCCGTTTAATCGGGATTTATAACTGAGATAGGCTTTGAGTGTTCCAAATTCCGCCTGGGACAGCTTCTGACGTACATCACGGCGGACACGTTTGTCTTTTTTGGTGTTTTTGGCAACGTTTTTAATATCGCCGCAGACAATTTCCGAGACGTGGTGTGCCAGAGCGAAGTTAATGGCTTTCGCCGTGGTCTGATGATAGTAGTTTCTAAGCTGATTTTTAGTTTTTGACTTGACTTTGGCGCGGGCCTTGATGAGTTGTTTATGTTTTTTCGACCCGTTTTTGCAATGTGACAAGCGTTTGGCAAACTGGTCGAGTTTCTTGTTGCGATAGCGTTTGATGCTTCTTCCGTAGCGATTGGAAAGAATCATGGCGTCGCCGTCGGACGTGACGATGGCAATCGAATGGACTTCCCCCAGGTCAATGCCGGCCTGGATATCGCTTTCAATAATAACGGCTTCGGCAACCGCAATGCCATAATAAAAATAGTAGGAACCATCTTTAAAGGTTAATTCACCATAGGACGGCAGGCCGTGTTCAAATGGCAGCGACAGATAGTTATTTCGGGATAAGGTAATGCGAAGCGTCTGATCGTCTGTTTTTTTTAAATTAGCAATTTTTAACGGCAGGCAGAAAAAGTGTTTTTCGCGATGCGGATAGTGGGCTTTGATAAAACCTTTTTTATGAAGCTGCGAAGCCGTTAAACGGTTCGCACAGAATTTATCAGTCAATCCCTGGATTGTGGTTGACGACAGTTGATACTGCATTTTTAGCAGTTTTTGCAGATCATAGTGATGGGTCCATTTTTGCTGATCATCACTGTGCGTATTCGCCAGTTTCACAATATCATTCCAGCACCGGGCCGCTTCCATTGAATGCGCTTTTGCCATTTGAAATTCATTATGACGGAGTTTTAATTTGATGCGATGCGTTAATTTAATGTTAATCCCTCCACTCTTTATTTTATCGCAATTATTGACGCTGTGATGTTTTCTGATTTTCGATATACTGCTTAATGGCTGCTAACGGGGCACCGCCCACGGTCGAAACAAAATAGCTGTTTGACCATAACGTCGGCAGCTTGGTTTTCAAAAACGAAAATTCGCTTCGCAGGACGTTCGACGCGCGACCTTTGATTTGTTTCACAGCTTTGTTAATGCCGTATTGCGGATCGACGTCAATTAACAAGTGCACGTGATCCGGCATGATTTCCATTTCAATGATTTCGACGTTCATCAAGTCACACGATTCGATAATTAATTCTTTTAACCGTGATGCAACCGCATCAACTAAAACTTTTCGTCGATATTTCGGACACCAGACCACATGATACTTACAAGAGTAGACAATGTTGTTATTTGATTTATATTCCATAAGTGTATTATATCACAGATGTCTATATAATACAAGATGTTTGTGAAAATAAACCGGAAAAACGACTTATATCCCCATGGCTGAAGCGAGGGGCTTTACGTCAATTTTCTGGTAATAAAGGACATTTAGTGACTTTTAATTTTGACGGAAAAAGAATAGAGGGATATGAGTCAGAACCAATAGCCGCTGCACTTAAAGTTGCAGGTGTGATGGTTCATCGGCATACACAAAAAGAGAATGCTCCAAGAGGACTGTTTTGTGCCATTGGAAGATGCACAGATTGCGTTATGGTCGTCGATGGACAACCCAATGTGAGAACCTGTGTGACCCCCCTTGTTGCAGGAATGAATGTACAGACCCAGTATGGCGTAACCGCAAAAAAATAGATTAACCTTGCTGGTATTTTATAGAAGGATAGTTGTATGAAAAGATATGATGTAATAGTAGTCGGTGCAGGACCGGCAGGACTTTCAGCGGCTATCGAAGCAGCAAAAAGAGGCCTTAAGGTGATTGTCTTTGATGAAAATGCCAAACCAGACGGACAATTATTTAAACAGATCCATAAGTTTTTTGGATCAAAAGAGCACAAAGCCAAAATCAGAGGATTCAAAATAGGTGAAGATCTTTTAAAGGAAGCAGACGTCGCCGGCGTAGAAGTTGCACTCAATGCCGTTGTCATTGGACTGTTTCTGGATAAGGAAATCACGGTTCAAATAGAAGATAAGGTTATTCATTATAAAGGTGATGCTATTATCATTGCAACCGGGGCCTCCGAAAATATGATTACCTTTAATGGGTGGACGCTTCCCGGAGTCATCGGTGCAGGTGCGGCTCAAACCATGATGAATCTTCATCGTGTAAGGCCTGGAAAGAAAATACTCATGCTTGGTACCGGAAATGTTGGTTTGGTTGTTAGTTTTCAATTGATGCAGGCAGGTTGTGAAGTGGTTGCATTGGTTGATGCAGCACCAAGAATTGGTGGCTATGGTGTCCATGCCGCAAAAGTCGCCCGATGTGGTGTTCCATTTTATTTATCCCACACCATCATTAAGGCTGAGGGTAATGACTTTGTAACCGGTGTTACCGTTGGTGAAGTTGATGGCAATTGGCAGATAATTCCTGGAACTGAAAAGCACTTTGATGTTGATACCATATGTCTTGCAGTTGGGCTCTCCCCTATGTCACAGCTACTGAAAATGGCAGGATGTACCATGGAGGATAATCCCTCAAAGGGTGGATTTGTTCCAATCTGTGATCAATATGGTGAAACTTCCATTCAAGGTATCTTTGTATCAGGTGATGTTTCAGGTATTGAAGAAGCCAGTTCGGCGCGGAAAAGAGATCTGTAAAGCAGAAGTGATTGATGTAAAATCAGCACCTGCTTTTGATTTCAGAAACCTGTTAACCATAAAGGTTTCCAACAAGCTGGGAATGAAAGCTCGATTTTTTAAACAGACACAGGAGTCAGGACAATGAGAAAAATAAATGACCGATCAAGAGATATCGGTGAGTATAAACCTGGAATAGATGATGACATGATCATTTGCCGCTGCGAAGAAATCACAAAGGGCGAAATCAGAAGAGCTGTCCATGACGGCATGTTTACCATCACCGAGATTAGACGGTATTTAAGAACAAGCATGGGCCTCTGTTCAGGGTCAGACCTGTGGCAAGCTGGTAAAGGGTATTGTGGCAAGAGAATTAGGTGTTTCCCCTTTAGCTTTAGAACCAGCCATGTCCCGTGCCCCTATGAGACCCATCGAAATGAAAGTTCTTGGAAATGAAATAAGATGAGGGAAATAACATGAAAAATTGTGCTGATATAATCATTGTAGGAAGTGGCATCATTGGAAATGCTGCAGCTTATTATCTGGCAAAAAAAGGCGCTTCTGTTATTGTCCTTGAAAAAGCGAGAATATAGGTAATGGCGGTTCGTCAAGAAACGGCGGCGGCGTACGGCAATCCGGCCGGGACAAAAGAGAACTTCCCCTGGCCATGTTTGGCATAAAAAATCTTTGGCCGACATTGTCCGAGGAATTGGAAATGGATGTTGAATATTACCAGGACGGTAATTTACGACTGGGAAAAACCGATGCGCACATACAGACACTAACCGGTCTGACTAAAAATGCAACAGATTGTGGACTTCATGTTAAAATGATCTCTGGTGATGAGGCAAGACAGATTTGCCCCTATCTTTCAGAAGAAGTAACAGGTGCAAGTTGGTGTCCAACGGATGGCCATGCCAACCCACTGTTGACCACCCTGGCCTATTACCGAAAAGCCCGACAACTGGGTGTTCGGTTCATAACCGGTGAAGAGGTTGTTGAAATACGAAAAATAAGAGGTAAAGCAAGACATGTACTCACCCCAAATAATAGTTATGAAGGTGAAACCATTATTCTCGTCGCAGGTTATGACAGTCGACAAATTGCCTCGACCTTCGGCATTGATATTCCAATGACCCAGGCTTTATTGGAAGTTCTTGTAATAGAAGCACAACCCCCTATGTTTTATCAAATGCTGGGGACTGCAGCTGCTGACTTTTACTGTCACCAAAGCACCCATGGTTCTTTCGTTTTTGGTGGTTCATCAGGGCTTGAAGATGTTAATAAAGATAATGGCACTCCAACGTCAACGAGTATTACTGCATCCTGTATATGCAGGGGAATTATGAAATATTTTCCAATTCTGGAAGATGTAAAAATTGTCCGAACCTGGGCAGGCTGGATGGACGTCTGTGTTGACCACATGCCTGTGCTCAGTTATGTAGAAGAAGTTCCTGGGCTCATCCTTGCATCTGCCTTTTCGGGACATGGCTTTGGAATATCCCCGGCAGTGGGTATGCTTTTATCCGAAATGGTGATCGACGGACAACCTTCCATTAACCTTAGTGCTCTGCGTTATGACCGATTCAAAGCGAAAATTTAAGGAGAAATTGTATGAAACTATTGCGAACAAATTATTCATCAGGTGCCCCATTGGAAGAAATTGCCGGCTATTCCCGAATGGTTAAAGTCGGTCCCTTTGTCTCTATCAGGGGAACAACCTCGGTTTTACCCGATGGAACAGTTTATGGCGAAGGTAGTCCCTATGAACAAACAAAATATGTTTTAGAAAAACATATGGAACTGCTTAAAAGTGCTGGTTCCAAAAAAGAAGAGGTTATAAAAGTAAAAGTCTATGCAACGGACATGAACTATGTTCCGGATATTGCAAAAGCCTATTCGGAAATTTTTCTTAAAATCAAGCCATTATTCACAGTGGTCGGTACTACAATGCTTAACCGCCCAACTCAGCTTGTTGAAATTGAAATGGAGGCTGTTATTGGTTCAATGGTGGAATAAGTAAAACAACTAATAAATTGATAGACAACTCTATATTAATTTGCGAAAAGACAAGAGCAAGGATGCTCAGCTATCTCTACCGATGGCTGGGCATCTTTTTTTTGTATATTTAATTCCCCCCTTTTCACCACAAATATAAATATTAAAAGAATAGAAGGAGATTATTATGGAAAATCAAAAAAAATTAGGTCTGGGAAGTGCTGTTTCAGTCTGTGTTGGCCTTATTGTTGCAACAAGCTGTTTGCTTTTATTAAGACAAGGTATGGGTCTGGCAGGGTCTGGCTTTATTGTTTCTTTAGGGATTGTACTTTTTTTAAACATTATGCTGGCGCTAACATTCGGTGAGCTCCACGCAATTATGCCGAATGTAGAAGGTGGACTTGGACAATACACTCTGGCTGGGCTGGGTCCTATAGCATCTGTTGTTTCAAATTTATCAGCCTATGTGATAACAATGATCTTAGCTACTTCTGTTGAAATGGCAATGTGTGGAATGGTGATTAATCAAATATTTTTACCAATGATTCCATCACCGATTCTCAGTGTGCTTTTACTATCCATACTATTTTTCGTTAATTATATGGGTGTCGATATCTTTGCAAAAGTTCAGAATATCGTGGTTGTTTTATTAATCGGTTCATTGGTTTTATTTGGCATTATCAGTTTCTTTAACCCGGGAACCGGAACCGTCATTACTGCAGCCGAGCAAACAGCGCCTGTTGTAACTGGGATTAGTGGTTATATTTCCCTGGCAGCTCTGGCATTCTGGTTATTTATTGGGATCGAATTCTTTAAATTCCTATGGCTAAGAATTTAAAGAATGCCAAAAGAGATGTAACCCTGGCCATGATTCTGGGAATCGTTATGTTATTTGTAGTACAGGCAATGCTTGGTGTGGGAATGACCCATTACGTAACCTTGGAAGCCCTTGCAAGTTCACCTATGCCTCATATGCTGTTTGCTGAAAATTTATTAGGACAATTTGGTGTTTACTGGATGGGAATTGTTACACTTCTGGCCGGTATCAGTACAGCTAATACAGTACTTGGCAGTGTAAGCAAAATACTATCAGGTATGTCACAGGATGACATGATTGAAAATTCTATTCTGGCAGTGCCGGATGGGTGTATTGATATTTTATTTTGTTGTGCTAAAAAGGAACCATATGCAACCATGTGTGGCACTGTTCTTCATCCGAAAGTAGTTCGCAATAAAAAAACCTATTTTTTTGGAGTGCGATTTTTACCTGGACTATCTTTGAAATTCAAAGATGTTACCATGGCGGATTTTGTGGAAACCGAAATCCCCCTTTTAGATGTGATTAATGATAAAGATCTGTTCGATAAAATTACTTCAAGCCGAGATTTTAATGATCAGATACAAACATTTATGGTTAAATATTTAAAGTTTTCTGAAGCTTCTCAGCGCTCAGATAAATTCATCAATTTAAAGAAAATAATGTTGGCAAAAATCAATGAAACCGCCGGACAGATTAAAGTCAAAGAACTTGCAGATGAAGCAGGCTATTCCGTTCGTTATATTAACAGAGTATTTTCGGAACAGTTTGGAATACCACCAAAAATGTTTTGTAAATTAATGCGATTTCAGCATCTTCTAGGCAATCTGAATGACTTCGAAAAAGATATTTTTGATACTAATCTGGCTCAGCTTGCAACAGATTTAGGTTATTATGATCAATCTCACATGATTAAAGATTTTTATGAACTGGCCAATACCACCCCTGGAAAATACGTACATCTTTTAAAAGAGTCAGAATATAAAAAACGAATCATTGTAATTTAATTTACAAACCGAGAGCGAAGGTGCTCTGCGCCGATTATCAGTGTTTTTATGCTAAGCGCATTATTTTTGGTGAATTATTCGGGTGTTAATATTTTTGCAAAGGTTCAGAATATCATTGTTGTCTTGCTAATTGGTTCGCTGGCGGGAGTCTTTAGTAACTTTTTTCGAACAGCATCAGCTGTTAAGGCATTAAACCTTAACAGCTGATTTTTTTTTCATATTAAAATCGTTTAATATAGGTTATAATAAAGTGAATGTACAAAAATTCTTATTTCAATTAATACTGTTTGAATGTTTCATAGGTTGTATGGTACAGTTTGTTACAAAAAAATGGAAATCAGCATCGAGAAATCGTGTTAATTTATTAAATAACACGATTATTTTGGTGATTTCAAGAAATATTTTTCTGAGGAAGGTTAAGATGAGTATGAAAAAAAGCTATTTACCCCCTAAGCAGGGACTTTATGATCCGGATTTTGAACATGATGCCTGTGGTATCGGAGCGGTTGTGCATATTAAAGGGAAAAAATCCCATGATATTCTGCAACAGGCATTAACAATTCTCGTGAATTTGCAACACCGTGGTGGAAGAGGTTTCGAAACAAACACAGGAGATGGCGCTGGTATTCTTATACAAATTCCCCATCGCTTTTTTGAAAAAGTTTCGATAACAGAAGGCTTCACCTTGCCTCAATCAGGCGATTATGGATTAGGTATGCTATTTCTTCCCACAGATCCTGATGAGAGAACTCAATGTGAAATGCTGTTAGAGCAAATTATTCAGGAAGAAGATCAAAGCCTTATTGGTTGGCGGGACGTTCCCATCAATTTAGGGGATCTGGGAAAAACGGCCATTGAGAGCATGCCTTTTATTAAGCAGGTTTTCATTAAAAAAAATCCGGAAATAAAAGATGCCATGGCCTTTGAACGCAAGCTCTACACCATTCGTAAACGAACGGAAAAGAGCATAAAAAAATTGGGCCTATCATTTTATGCTGCCAGTTTTTCTTCAAGAACCGTTGTTTATAAGGGGATGTTAACCGAAGACCAAGTCGGCGAATTTTATACAGACTTACAGGATAAAGACGTCGATACTGCCATTGCCATGGTACATTCCCGTTTTAGCACCAATACCTTTCCAAGCTGGGAACGGGCTCATCCAAACCGGTATTCCATCCATAATGGTGAAATAAATACACTACAGGGCAATGTCAATTGGATGTATGCCAGACAATCCATGCTGCAAAGCGAACTTTTCGGGAATGAACTGGAAAAAACATTTCCGGTTGTCGATACCGATGGCAGTGATTCAGCTATTTTTGATAATTGTCTTGAATTTTTAAGTTTAACCGGCAGATCCCTGGCCCACAGTGCCATGATGATGATACCGGAACCCTGGTCCAAGCATCAATCCATGAGTGCTGAAAAAAAGGCATTCTACAACTACCACTCAAGAATGCTTGAACCCTGGGATGGTCCTGCTGCCATGGCTTTTACAGATGGGATTCGACTCGGGGCTGTCCTTGACCGAAATGGATTGCGTCCTTCCCGTTATTACGTAACTAAGGATGATATGGTTATTTTGTCATCAGAAGTTGGGGTTTTAGATATTCCACCTGAAAATATTCTCATTAAAGAACGTATAAAACCAGGAAGAATGCTGATGATTGATACCGAAAAAGGTGAGATCATCAATGATGAAGATCTCAAGCATGAGGTTGCTTCCCAGGAACCCTATGGAGAATGGATCCAGAAACACAATTTGACTTTAGATATGCTTCCTGAACCAAAAATCACAGAAAACCCCGAAAAAGAAAGTTTAATTAAACGTCAAAAATCTTTTGGCTATACATACGAAGATTTAAAATCATTGATTATACCCATGGCAAAGGATGGTGTCGATCCCATTGGTGCCATGGGCAACGATAGCCCCTTAGCTGTTTTGTCAGATAAGTCTCAACTGCTTTTTAATTACTTTAAGGAAATGTTTGCCCAGGTCACCAATCCACCCATCGATGCCCTCCGGGAAGAACTGATCACAGGAACAGAGGTCTATTTAGGCGGAGAAGGTAATTTAATCGATCCAAAACCTGAAAGCTGTCATCAGATTAGCTTAGAGGTGCCAATTTTAAGCAATGCCGAATTGGAAAAAATCCGGGAGTTGAATGACCCCTTTATTAAAACAGTCACTTTATCAACTTTGTTTGATAATAATTCCGGTGGTGATGGATTAAACCAGGCAATGGAAACACTGTTTACCTTAGCTGACAAGGCAATTGAAAATGGGACAAAGATTATTGTGCTCTCAGATCGCGGTGTTAATGAGAATAAAATACCCATTCCATCTGCATTGGCAATTTCAGGACTCCATCAACATTTAATTCGCAATCTCACCCGAACGAAAATCAGCCTTATTGCGGAATCTGGGGAACCCCGAGAAGTCCACCATTTTGCAGTATTAATCGGTTATGGTGCCACTGCCATCAATCCATACCTGGCTTTTGAAACCATCGAAAGCCTCATTAAAAAAGGTTTATTAACAGATGTTGATTCTAAAACAGCTATCAAGACATACATAAAAACCGTTACAAAAGGTGTCATAAAGGTACTCTCCAAAATGGGGATTTCAACGATTCTGAGTTATCACGGCGCACAGATTTTTGAAGCCGTTGGTATTAATTCAGAAGTCATTGATCGTTTCTTTACAAGAACCCCATCAAGAATTGAGGGCATCGGACTTTCTGAAATAGCCAAAGAATCCCAAATGCGTCACGATGAAGCCTATAACAATCCATTCTCCGATAATGAAACCCTTGATTCCGGTGGAAATTTCCAGTGGCGATCAGAAGGCGAATTCCATACCTATAATCCTGATACTGTTTATAAACTGCAAACGGCTTGCCGAAACAATGATTATCAGCTTTATCAGGAGTACACACGATTGATTAATGAACAAAGCCAAAAAATGTGCACATTAAGAGGACTGATGGACTTTAAAGAACGTGAACCGATTTCCATCGATGACGTTGAATCCGTTGAAAATATTTGCACCCGCTTTAAAACCGGTGCCATGTCCTATGGATCACTTGGCAGTGAAGCTCATGAAAGTATGGCCATTGCCATGAATCGTATTGGAGGAAAAAGCAATACCGGAGAAGGCGGCGAAGATCCTGAAAGAAATATCCCATTGAAAAATGGGGATTCCCGTTGCAGCGCCATCAAACAAGTGGCTTCCGGACGTTTTGGTGTGACCAGTCATTATCTATCCACCGCACAGGAAATTCAGATTAAAATGGCTCAAGGGGCCAAACCCGGAGAAGGCGGGCAGCTCCCAGGTCGTAAAGTATACCCCTGGATTGCAAAAACCCGATTTTCCACACCGGGAGTTGGACTGATTTCTCCCCCACCTCATCATGACATTTATTCCATTGAAGATTTGGCGGAACTGATCCATGATTTAAAAAATGCCAATCGTGAAGCACGAATCAATGTTAAATTGGTTTCAGAAGTTGGTGTCGGTACCATTGCCGCCGGAGTTGCCAAAGGCAAGGCGGATGTTATATTAATCAGTGGTTATGATGGCGGAACCGGTGCTTCGCCAAGAACCAGTATTCGTCATGCTGGACTTCCCTGGGAACTTGGCTTGGCAGAAACCCATCAAACCCTGGTACTTAACAATTTAAGAACCCGGGTGGTTCTTGAAACAGATGGTAAACTGTTAACCGGCAAAGATTTGGCGGTTGCGGCTCTATTAGGCGCAGAAGAATACGGATTTGCAACGGCCCCTCTTGTTATTCTAGGTTGTCTCATGATGCGCGTGTGCCATTTGGATACCTGTCCTGTTGGTATTGCCACCCAAAATCCTGAACTCAGAAAATGCTTTACCGGGGATCCCGGACATGTGGTGAATTTCATGAAATTCATTGCCCAGGACCTCAGAGAAATTATGGCAGAACTGGGATTTAGAACAGTGAATGAAATGATAGGACGCTCAGACAAGCTTGAAATGCACAAATCCATTACTCATTGGAAAGCAAAAGGTCTTGATCTTTCAAATATTCTATATCAACCCAGTGTACCAAAAGATGGGGGGTTATACTGTCAAATAAAGCAAAACCATCAATTAGAAAAATCTTTGGATTTATCCGAATTATTAACTCAATGTGAGCCAGCGTTGGAACGCGGTGAAAAAGTCACTGTTTCCTCAAAAATCAAAAATACCAACCGTGTTGTGGGGACAATTATAGGGAATGAAGTCAGCAAACGTTTCGGAGAAAACGGATTACCGGAAGATACCATTGAATTGAATTTTACGGGTTCTGCCGGACAAAGTCTCGGTGCCTTTATTCCAAAAGGGATCACCATTAAACTGGAAGGTGATTCCAATGATTATTTCGGAAAAGGATTATCCGGAGGAAAACTCATTATTTATCCCCCCGGAGAATCAACTTTTATTCCCGAAAAAAACATTATCATTGGGAATGTCGCACTTTATGGAGCCACCCAGGGAGAAGCCTATATCAGAGGCGCTGCAGGGGAACGGTTTTGTGTGCGAAACAGTGGGGCTACAGCTGTGGTTGAATCCGTTGGAGATCACGGGTGCGAATACATGACTGGCGGTAAAGTCGTTATTCTCGGAAAAACTGGTCGTAACTTTGCTGCCGGCATGTCAGGCGGCATCGCCTATGTTTTGGATCATGAGGATTGCTTTGGTGATACCTGTAATTCTGACATGGTTGACCTGGTTGAAATTACCGATAAAGCTGAGTTATCCGAACTTAAAAATTTAATTCAAAAGCATACGGATTATACCAAGAGTACCTTGGGACAATCAATTTTAGATGATTTTGATGTGCTGTCAAAGAAATTTGTAAAAGTTTTACCAAGGGATTATAAACGTATGTTAGATGCTATTAAACGTGTTGAAGCTCAAGGGCTCACCGGCGAAGAAGCATTAATGGCGGCCTTTCAAGCAAACAACAATGATTTATCACGCGTTAGCGGAAATTAGTGAGGAAGTAAAAGAATATGGGAAAATCAACAGGATTTTTAGAATATAAACGAGAAGTGCCGAAAGATCGTGCATCTCTCGAGCGCATAAAAGATTGGAAAGAATTCCATTTGGAGCTCCCTGAGGCTAAACAACAAATCCAGGGGGCACGTTGCATGGATTGCGGTATCCCCTATTGTCACTCAGGGATTATGATTGCCGGTGCAGCCTCTGGCTGCCCAATCCATAATTTAATTCCAGAATGGAATGATCTTATTTATAAGGGTTTATGGAAAGAAGCTTTAGCAAGACTGCTTAAAACAAATAATTTTCCGGAATTCACCGGAAGGGTTTGCCCTGCTCCCTGTGAAGGATCATGTACTGTCGGACTAAACCAACCTCAGGTCACCATTAAAACAAATGAATGTGCCATCATTGATCGCGGGTTTAAAGAAGGATGGATAAAACCGAATCCACCTAAAAATCGTACCGGTAAAAAAATCGCCATTGTCGGTTCCGGTCCAGCCGGTCTTGCCTGTGCGGATGAACTAAATAAAGCAGGGCATTCGGTTACTGTCTACGAACGGGAAAATCGCATTGGCGGGCTTCTCATGTATGGCATCCCGAATATGAAACTCGATAAAATTGAAGTGGTTCAACGCCGCATTGATTTTATGAAAGCCGAAGGCATTGACTTTTTAACTGATATTGAGGTTGGAAAAGATCTTGCCATTGAAACCATTCAATCCGAATATGATGCCATTGTTTTATGTGGCGGTGCTACAAAACCAAGAGACTTGCCTGTTGAGGGAAGATCTCTGGACGGCGTTTATTTTGCCATTGATTTTTTAAGTGAAAATACAAAAAGTTTATTGGATTCTGATTTAAAAGATGGAAAATATATTTCAGCCAAAAATAAAGATGTTATTGTTATTGGCGGCGGTGACACTGGAACAGATTGTGTTGCAACCTCCATACGCCATGGTTGTAAAAATGTGATTCAGCTGGAAATTATGCCGAAGGCACCTCTTGACCGAGCTGAAAATAATCCCTGGCCTCAGTGGCCCAAAACTTATAAATTGGATTACGGACAAGAAGAAGCACAGGCTTTGTATGGGGACGATCCCAGACATTACTCGATCACAACAAAAAAAATTGTTGGAAATTCAGATGGCACAGTCAAAGAGATTCATACCGTTGAAATTGAATGGACTCAGGATAGTACTGGGAAAATGATCATGAGTGAAATTCCTGGAAGCGATAAAATTATAGCGGCAGATCTGGTCTTACTCGCCATGGGTTTTCTTGGACCTGATGATCAATTAATTGACCAATTGGGATTAGAACGGGACAATCGCTCAAATGTAAAAGCTGAAGTTGGATTCTACCAAACCAGCATTGAAAAAATATTTACAGCTGGTGATATGCGAAGAGGGCAAAGTCTTGTTGTTTGGGCTATTAATGAAGGCCGTGGCGCTGCAAGAGCTTGTCATGAGTTTTTAATGGATTCACATAAATAAAATTAACAATACTGCAGATAAACTCTGCAAACAAAGCATTTTAACCCTTCTGGAATAGAACTAATCCAGAAGGGAGGCTTTTTAGTGAAAAATTAGAAATGTAAGTGAGGAATTATTATGGGCAAGCTGCTTATTATTAAAACAGGGGCTTCTGATCAATCAATTATAAAGAAATGTGGGGATTGTGATGTTCGTATTGCAAAATGTGCCGGTATTCCCTATGAGGATGTAAAAGTCATATCTGTGCATGAAAATATTAAACCCACTCTTTTTGATGGTGTGACATCAATTATTGTTACCGGTTCGCCATCCATGGTTACAAACTTAGATCCCTGGAGTGTAGCAACATCACAATGGATAAAAAATATTGCAAAGAAGCATATACCTATTTTAGGCATTTGCTATGGGCATCAACTTTTAGCTGTGACATTTGGCGGAGCTGTTGGTTATCATAATTTAGGTGAAGAAAAGGGTGAAGTTGAAATTCAATTGACAGAAGCAGGAAAGAAAGACCCGCTACTCAGTGTTTTACCTGATCACTTTCAAGCATATGCTGCACATTTTCAGTCGATAACCAGACTGCCTAAAGATGCTATCGTTCTTGCCAAAAACGATTTTGAACCTTTTCATGCAGTTGCCTATGGTGAAAAAATATGGGGTGTACAGTTTCATCCCGAATGTACTGATGAATTTGTTTGTGCAGCTACCTGTCAAAATTCCTATGGAGGGATTTTGATTAAACGATTTCTTGAGCTTGCAGGGTAAGCTTAAGAAATCCCAAGTACCTTTGGTAAAGCATGACAATATAAAAAAAAACCGATCCTCCAGAATTTCACTTTCCTATTTTTTTTGCTAATTTACTTTGAGTTCTAAATAATCTTAATGCAGTTAAAATTGCCCCACTGAGGCAAATACAAGCTGCGGTTATATAAACAATTCTCATACCGTAAATAAATGCATCATTTCTTCCGATCACATAATCTGTTACATGAACTCCAATTTTATAGCTCATTCTGTTATACAAAATACCTGTAGCCAAAGCAATTCCACAGACCATCCCCAAATTTCTCACAAGAGCATTGACACTTCCTGTAATGCCTAACTTATTTTTTGGTACAGTGGACATGACCAGAGAATTATTCGGAGATTGAAACAGGCCATTTCCCAAAGACATAATCCCAATAAAAAGTACCATGCTCATGATCGAAGAAGTCTCATTTAGAGTTGACATTAATAATAATCCCAGGCTTGTAAGCATTAACCCCAAAAAAGTTAAAAATTCACCACCTATTTTATCTGACAGATGCCCACTGAATGGTGCCACTACAGCCAAAATAAGTGGATAGACCATAAGTATTAGACCAGTGAATCCCGGTGAAAATTTCATGACATCCTGGAGATAAAAGGGCTGAATGATCATTGAACAGAAGATGGCTACAAAGGAAATAAAACCGCAAAAGATACTCAGCGAAAATAATTTATTTTTAAAAATCTCCAACTCTAATAAGGGATCTTTACGCTTCTTTTCCACCATAATAAATCTAATGAAGGAAAGTATTGATAATAAAAAGCTCAACAGGATAATTGGCTGGGTAAATCCAACCTCCTGACCTTTGCTCAGGGCACCAAATAGAGGAACGATCACAAAAACAAATAACAATGCTCCTAATCCATCCATTTTTTCATCTGGGGTTTTATGCCCATTGGGAAGTATCTTCAAACTAAAAAATAAAGTGATAATACCAATTGGCAAATTAATTAAGAATATGTATTCCCAGCTGGCTACCTCTACTATGAATCCACCAAGGGGTGGGCCGACTAAGGCTCCAAGAGCCACAAAGGTTCCTGTAATCCCTAATGCTTTCCCTCTTTCACCTACTGGGAATACATCTGCTATAATTCCCTGACTGTTGGCCATAACGCATGAGGCGCCAATTGCCTGTATTACTCTGGATAAAACTAAAACTGTAAGCGAACTTGTCAATCCACAGAATAATGAACCAAGTGTAAATAAGGCAATTCCAAACTTAAACACCTTTCCTTTACCAATGATATCCCCTAATCTTCCAAAAAATAATATCGTTGCTGAAATGACAATCAAATAGCTTGTTATTACCAATTGAATGCCGGCTGTTGTTACATTAAGTGATTTAGCCATGACAGGTAAAGCAACATTTACAATATTACTATCTAAAACCGCCATAAAAACCACCATTGAAACGATAATTAAAATTGTCCATTTATTTTTATTATTGCTATTATTTATTGAATTCATTTCCCCTGCTCTTTTTTTCGAATTATTCATAGATTTTCATTATGAACTTCAAATGCCAAGTGTTCTTCTGCTCATGGCTTACAAAGAAGAACCTTCAATATCGTACCACATTTGAATAAGATCGTATAGAAATACTTCATAAATAACGTTGCAAAATATGAGAATAGCGATCGGATCCATTACCATTGATTTTTGTATACAAATTTCTTTATGCTGAGAATATAATATAAACTCCCGACTTAGTATTCTAACTTTTAGCCATAAAAAAAAATGGCTTATCAAAGCCATTTTTAAGTGTTTTTATGAAACTGTCAAAGAAAGATCAAAACTTCTGCTTAATTATTGTCTGGTGCAATCTTATTAACCCAGGAGACAAATGAATCCATGAAAATTTGTAAAATTTTCTGTGTGTTTTCATCAATAAGATCACCCTTTTCATCAAAGAGTATCGCAGCATTCCCAACATAAGCTTCCGGTTGCTGCATTGTTGGAACGTTCAGGAATACCATTGATTGCCTCAGGTGATGATTCGCCCCAAAACCACTTAATCTTCCCGGTGACGTACTCACGATGGCACCAGGTTTACCATCCCATATGCTTTCTCCATATGGCCTTGATCCCACATCCAAAGCATTCTTGAGCAATCCTGGAACTGATCTGTTATACTCTGGTGTTACAAAAAGAAACCCATCAAATTTTTTCATGAGTTTTCTGAAAGTTGTCCATGATGCAGGCGGTTTACCTTCGTCATCAAGATCCTGGTTGTAAATTAAAAGTTCACCTAATTTAACCTCTTCCATCTCAAAGGATGCGGTCGCCATTTTCATTAATGCCTTGGCAGTTTTCCTACTAAATGCCTCTTTTCGAAGGCTCCCTACGATTACTGCGATTTTCTTTTTTTTCACAAAGTCATCCTCCACTGTTTTGTTTTATTAAAATTGATCAATAATTTAATAACGTAACTATTTATTTATAACATACCCTACTAACCTATTTTATAACAGTAATTGTCCAAAATAAAATAAAAAACCATAAAATCCGTATAGATTGTATGGCAGTACCAGATAAATAATGTCTTTGAAATCGGATTTTGTCAGCAGTCTGTACTACTCATTGCAAAATATGCTGAAGTTCAATTTCATTACCCGGTTCGACAATTTTATCTATTTAGAATAGCCTACCCACTGAGACTTTCTGTCTTCGGGCATTCCAATTTTATCAAGTGCTTCTGCAGCTCTTCTTTGAACATCCTTATCACTATCCTTTAAAGAACCACACAATTGATCTACTGAAGGTTTACCTATTCTGATCAGTGCTTCCGCTACTCTTTCACGAACATCATAATCGCAATCCTTCAAAGCTTCACACAGCGAGTCTACTGCATGGGTATCTCCTATTTTTCCCAATGCCCTTGCTGCTCCTGAACGAACATAATAATCACCTTCTCTTAAAGCTGCACACAGTGTATCCACTGCATCTTTTCCCAAAGAAATAATCTCATTCCAATTTCCCTTAGCCATCATATACCAGATCTTAACTATTTCATCCGTCGGTATTGCAATTTTATCAAGTGCTTCTGCCGATTCTTTACGAACATAATAATCAGGATCCTTCAAAGCTGCATACAGGGGTTTTACTGCAGAGGCATCACCTATTTCGCCAAGGGCGTTTGCAGCCCAATATCGAACATCATCGTCCCTATCCTTCAAAGCAGTGCACAACGGCTCAACTGCACGAGCATCACCTATCATACCCAGCGCATAGGCTGCCAAATAACGAACATTCCCATCACTATCTTTTAAAGCTGCAAACAGGGATTCCACTGATGCTTTGCCTATTTTGACCAGTGCTTCTGCTGCTCCTTCGCGAACATATTTATCACTATCTTTTAAAGCCGCACATAACCATACTACTGCTCGGGCGTTACCTATTAATCCCAGTGCTTTTGCTGCACCTGCGCGGACACCACTGTCACACTCCTTCAAGGCAGCCCTCAGTTGGTCTAATGCACGGGCATCACCTGTTAAACCCAGTGCATAGGTTGCCAGATAACGAACATTCTCATCACTATTCTTTAATGCTGCAAACAGCGGTTCTACAGAAGGTTCACCTATTTCACCAAGTGCCTCTGCTGATTCTTTACGAATGTTATTATCCTTCTCATATGAAAGAGCCTTAACCAGCCCTTTCACATTCTTCTTATCTTTTAGCTTTACTACATTTGGAGGTCCGAATAAACTCATAAATACAACTCCTTTGATCTAAATATTTGAATTGTGATCAACAATTATTCTTCTACTAATGTCTGATCAAATATAAACTGTCATTATCGTACCACATTTGGAAGAGATCGTATAGGGACACTTTATAAATTCGGTTAGAAAAAAAACATAAATTTTTGCGTGGATTTGATCTTTAAGGTGGCGGTATCCAACTATAAGAGTTCATTGGCCCCAAACATAAAATCAATCTTATCGGAAGTTAGATCCTTGACCGTGCTCCCATGCAAGGAGCTTCTAATAACACTTGATCAGAGTTTTCCTAGGATCCTTTTTGTACTAAAGTAAAAGCACTTAAATACTAAAGTAAAAGCACTTAAATAAAGTAAAAGCACTTAAATACTCTCTTGACAAACTATAACTTGCGATTTAGAATAATCATAGTATCTATATATGATTATTAATATTCAGATATCTCTTTAGCTTTTAATAGTATGATTTAATTTTAAAGGAGTGTAAAATGAATAACTTATCGAATAAATATGCGTGCCTACAGGATTATCTAAAAAGCCTCAACAGCATGGCTGTTGCATTTTCAGGTGGAGTAGATTCAACTTTTTTATTAAAAGTTGCTCATAATGTTTTAGGAGAAAACGTCATTGCGGTTACAGCCCGGTCTGAAAGCTTTCCTAAAAGAGAGCTCAACGAAGCTGTAGCATTCACGAAAGCCAACGGCATTGAACACATTATCATTGATTCAGAGGAACTTGATATTGAGGGTTTTTCACACAATCCAGAGAATCGATGTTATCTATGCAAAACAGAACTTTTTTCTAAAATTAAAGGCATTGCAACAGAAATGAAATTGGAAAATGTTGCTGAAGGATCAAATACTGACGATGATGGCGATTATCGACCCGGACTTTTGGCAGTATCTGAATTAGGCATAAAAAGCCCATTAAGATTTGCGAAACTTTCAAAAGATGAGATACGTCATTTTTCAAAGGATATGGGCTTGCCTACTTGGAACAAACAATCTTTTGCCTGCTTGTCTTCACGGTTTCCTTACGGCGAAACGATTACTCCAGATCGTCTTCAGATGATTGACCAAGCCGAGCAATACCTCCTTGATTTGGGTTTGCATCAAGTAAGAGTCCGCTATCATGGGAATTTAGCGCGTATAGAAACGGATGAAAAGGGATTTATAACGCTACTGAACAAAGATATCCGTGATAAAATTCATACAAAATTTAAAGACATTGGCTTTACCTATATTTCATTGGACCTTAAAGGCTACAGAACAGGCAGTATGAATGAAACATTGTAATACAGTTGTCGTTTCCGGGGCTTTTAAAAGCTCTTTTTTTTGTATATTTTCAAAGCCAGCATTGAGTTAGCAAAGGAACTAAAACGAAAAATGTAATAGATATGATTAAAAACCACTTAAAACGATTCATCGATTAATAAAATATTGACGAAAATGAAAATATATGTTAATATATACTATACATATATGTATAGTATATATTAACTAAATGAGGCTCTTCAATCGAAATAAGAAAGAAGAACATTCAAAATTTTTAAAGAAGGAGGAAGAAATTATGGCGGCAATTTTTATTAATCATTGGAAAACCAATTCTTTTCGAACATTCAGCTCTTTTTCTTTTTCAGACAATAAAAAAGCACACACTCGTAAAATCTGCATACCAAATGTTTTTATAAAGGATAGCCTTAATTTCATTGATTTGATATGAGTATTGTAATTATTGGAGGCCATGATAGAATGGTTTGTACGTACAAAGAAATCTGTAAAAAATATCACTGTAAAGTAAAGATTTTTACACAAATGCCCGGAGATATGAAGAATATGATTGGAAGTCCAGACCTCCTCGTTCTTTTTACAAATACTGTTTCGCATAAGATGGTTCACAGTGCATTGAAAAGCTGCGAAAAAACAGGGGCGAAAATTATACGCTCACATCGAAGCAGTTCCTGCGCCTTAGATAATATTTTATTAAATTATTGTTCTGGTGAAAATTGCATGGAGTGTCCGAATAATAATAAAATCGATAGTTCTGTAAATAGTGGCCATCAAAAATCTTATCAAAATTCTCACCACTAGATAATTCAATGACTTTAATTCTTAGTAAAAAAACGGTTTATCTTTGTGTCAAGTTTTTCTTGACCTGTTAAAGATAAACCGTTTTTTAATATTCATTAAAAATGGTGGTGTTTATTCAAAATGGCAACAATTTATTGATCTGATAATTAAACACTTTTCATCGCTTTAAGCTAGATAACATAATCTCTGTCCGGCAAAATCCTATACAGGAATTGTCTAGTTCTTTCTTCACTGGGCCAAGTGAAAATCTCTTTTGGCGGCCCCTGCTCGACAATAACCCCGCCGTCCATGAACACGATATGATTTGCCACCTCTTGAGCAAATGACATTTCATGGGTTACAACGACCATGGTGGCGCCTTCCTTTGCAAGCTGCTTCATTACGTCAAGGACTTCACCAATTAACTCCGGATCAAGAGCGGAAGTTGGCTCATCAAATAAAATCACATCAGGATTTACAGCAATGGCTCTTGCAATACCGACACGCTGTTGTTGTCCACCGGACAGCTTGGATGGATAAAAATCATAGCGATCCGAAAGCCCCACTTTTTTCAAGGATTGCTTTGCAATTTCAATGGCTTCATTTTTCGGAATTTTTCTTGCTATAATAAGGCCTTCTGTAACATTTTCCAGGACGGTTTTATTGTTGAATAAATTATAGTTTTGAAACACAAATGCCGTTCTTTTTCTGATTTTTGAAATATCCCCAGCGCTTGCACTTGGGATATTTACTTGAAGATTATCAAAAATAATCTCGCCCTGGTCTGCCCGTTCCAGGAAGTTAATACAGCGAAGCAGCGTGGTTTTTCCAGAGCCACTAGGGCCAAGAATGACCACAACATCGCCTTTATCTACTTTGATACTGACACCTTTTAGTACTTCATTGTCATGAAAAGCTTTATGTATATTTTTAATCTCCAGCATACCTGCATCTCCTGATTCATTAAGCATTTTTTAGTGATTTATAGGATCCAAAGTGTTTTTCAACCAGTGCGAACAGCAGTTGAGTGATTGAGCATATAATAATATAAATTAAAAAGATATCAATATAGGATTCAATGTAATTATATCCAAAAGCAGCCTGAATTTTTGCAATGGCTGTGATATCCTTAACGGTCATCATGAAAACCAGAGAGGTTCCTTTGATCAGGTTGATCGTAAGATTACAGATATTAGGAAGTGCCACAACCAACGCCTGGGGAATCACAATCCTTCTGTATGCCTGGATTGTAGACATTCCAATAGCATGTGCCGCCTCCAATTGCCCAACATTAACCGTAAGCAGAGCAGAACGAAAAACTTCCGACAGACCTGCACTGGTATTGATTGAAAAAACAATATAAGCGTAAATAATTGGGTTAACATCAAATACATTGAAGTCCCAGCCCAACCCCTTTACAATCATATTAATAAGGCTTGGAACCAGGCTGTAAATGATCAGAATCTGCAAAATCATCGGTGTTCCTCTGATCAAAGATACATACCCCGAAACAATCTGTTTGATGATGCTAACATTATAAATTTTTGAAATTGCCATAAAAAATGCAATAGGTGTCGCCACCAGCAAAGCGACAATGGTAATTTGCAGGGTTACTGAAATGCCACCTAATGCTAAAAAAAACGTATCAATCATATAATTTACATCTAATTCCAATGTTCCACTCCTTATGCCATTATGCTTGCCTTGCCTTTTGACAAATGCTTTTCCAATAAATTAAATGATTTTTCGATGACAATTATCATACTCCAATAAATAACTGCCAAAGCAATATATGTTTCCAGAGCATAGGAACCATAATTTCTTGAAACGATCAGAGCTCCCTCACCCATCATATCGATGAGGCCTATGGTGAATGCCAGAGAGCCATCTTTCATCAGATTTATGAGAGCGTTACAAAAATTCGGTAACCCGACAACCACCGCCTGGGGAAGTATTATTCGGTAAAATGCTTGAAACTCGCTCAACCCAATACTGATTGCCGCTTCTCGCTGCCCCTTATCAATGGATTCGTAAGCTGTCCTCATAACTTCTGAAACGCTTGCTGCGAAAAGAAGTGTAAAAGTGACAATTACAAAAACGCCCTTGTAGATGGCGTTAATATTCACACCCATTGTAGCCTTCAGTAATTCCGGAAGGCCATAAAACACTATAAACAAAAGCACGATGGGTGGTGTACAACGCAGCGTTGCAATATAAAGATCTGCCAACAGCTTCGGAATTCTGCGCCGTTTTATTTTGGCTCTCGCCAGGATAAAACCCAGCAAAGAGCCAAAGAACACGGAGCCAATAATCATAAATAAGGTTACAGGCAGATAAGAAAGTAAATCAGGAATAACGTTCACAATAAACCAAGGGTCAAAAGGTCTCACACTGTCTGCCTCCTTTTCTGGCTGTTAACTATTTCTGAATGTATTGGAAAATATCCTCGCCAAAGTATTCCTGAGACAGCTCCTTGAGTTTTCCGCTTTCTCTCAACTGGACAATAGCACCATCATAGGCATCAGCCAATGCCTGATCGTTTTTACCAAACAGCGGATACGTTGGAATTGCTTCATAGGGTACATAGGAGAGTTTATCAGCTAAAGCATGATACGCACCATCATCTGCCTTTACGCTCTTTTCAAAGGAGGGCTTAATATCAAAATAGGCATCGTATCTGCCTTCTAATACCCATGTGTAGGCGTCTGAAATCGTAAAGGCATCGGAAGCAACCAAATTAATGGTATTATCCGGATGATCGGCATTATATTTTTCAACAATGGCCCATTGTGCATTTTGAGGCGCAATCGGAACCAGTTTGCCGCTGAACTTAGCAAAGGAATCCATATCCTTAATCTGGTCGGCATTTTCAGTCCTGAAAGTAAGGCCGATTACGCTTGCCCCAATATAGTTCTTCGGGAAAATATATTTCTTCGCACGTTCTTCCGTAAACCACGCGCCCTTAACACCTACATTGTATTTCCCTGAATCAATACCGATTAACAGGTCGTCATCAGAGGTAGGGACAAATTCAAACTCATACTGGGGAAGCAATTCATCCACTGCCTTCAGTACCTGAACCTCAAATCCGTCAGATTCTCCCTTTGCATTTACAAAATCGTATGGGGCATAGGTCTGGGTGTGGGCGACGGTTACCTTGGTTACTTCGCTTCCAGTGGTAGATGTATTTGGAGCAGACTTGGCTGCAGCGCAGCCAATTACCGTAGCTGCAATTGCCAAAACAGAGACAAATGCAATCAGTTTTTTAGTGTTTTTCATAATGGTTCTCCTTGTGATTTTTGTTTAATTTTTTAAATCTTGCCTTAATCCAGGCCATTTATCTTTATTAACCGGCTGTTTTATTACAGCCTTGCCGCTTTGCTTCGAGCCCAGTCCAGACGTTCCGGTTCAATATCGCCTGGCACAGTGCAATCAGCTCCAAGGATAATCCCTGTTTTGCCGGCTTGATTTAGCAGTTGTTCTGTAAAATCCTCAATCTCCGCTTTACTTCCACTGTAGAGCAGGCCGGTTGCCCTGTTGTCAAATCCACCAATAACCGCCTTGCCTCCGAAAAGCTCTTTGCCTTCTTTCAAGCTAATATTTTCAATGGTCACCGCCCAGTTAATTACCTTGGCATCATAGTCAACATACAGACTTATATCGTTTCGACTTCCTTCGTATCCGCAGATATGGAGGATGTTATTTTCACTTACCTCGTTGGCGACCGCCAGCACATTCAGCTCACCTGGTGCAACCACTTCTTTGTAAATCTCTGGTGTAATACGCAGGTCCTGAACGTTTTGGACACTTAAGTAAATGCCATCTGCTTTTCCTTCGGTTATGACTTTTTTCGAAAGGGTTGCCAAATCCTCTGCAATCACATTTAAGGCATGGGTGACTGCTTCTTTGTCCTCGACTATAAAGTCCGCCAGAATCTTATTGCCGTCATCCCCAAATAGTAGTTTAAAAAATGTAGCCGGTGCAAAAATGTTATAAAATGTGAGCACCTCAGAACCAAAAGCATCCGTTAATTCTTTTACCAGTTTGACCTGCTCAATGATCCATGGATGGTCCGGTCCAATGGGTTTGAGCTGTTTTAACTCCGCTGCGCTTTTGGCATGGATTAAAATCGGGTTGGGATACTCAAAGAAACCATCGCTCATGAGTTTTACGAAATCCGGATTAAAATCCTTGAAAAACTTTTTATGACCAGCTATATTCTTCTGAATTATAGCTGGATCTTCCAGGCCCTTGGTAAATTCATGTTCCTGTGCAAAGTGAAACCAGAATCCAAAAGGAATTCTTTCTACCGGTTTATTATGAAACGCATCTAATACAAGTTGTTTTTTTGGCAATTTGCTGTCTCCTCATTTATATTTTGAAATTTGCATATTTAGAACAGTCGCCTCTGACCTCAGTACTGAAGTTCCTTAGCTTTTATTCCAACTTCCAATCGCTAACCTATTAATCTATTACACACACACTTACTGCAACAACTTTGAATATTTTGGCAATAACAATTTGCATTGTTCGATTTCATGAAAATCTCCTCCTGATCAATACATATTATTCATATCAGATTAATATATTATTGATACTTTAACATCTAAAAATACATTTGTCAATTGCTTTTTCTTAAACCTTCCTGAAAAATATTTTTGTCTTTTCTGAAAATGTTCTCATTGATTTTCAAAGGCAATCAATTGACAATAATTATTGCTTTTGCTATAATTATATAAACATATATGTTTAGTATGAATTATTTATGTTGAAGAAAACAACAATGTGCTAACTTTGGAATATCGAATGAAAAGTCCGGATTTGACAGTAAGCAGCGCTAAACTCTATTCTCAGAAAAAGATTCATTGATACTAATCACTTTAAATAGTACAATATAATTAATAAATTAAAGAACTGCAACAACAACCACAAATAAATATAACTAAACTAAATATCAGATCAAGGTTTGATGTTTTCAAGTCAGGAGAATGAATATGGATTTTAACACCCTTTGCATACATGGGAATACTGAAAAATATGATACCACCGGGGCAGTGAGTGTTCCGATTTTTCAATCAGCTACTTTCGCACATCCCAGCGTTGGCGAAAGCACTGGCTTTGATTATTCACGGCAACAGAACCCCACCCGGGAACATCTGGAAAAAACCATGACTAAACTGGAAGGTGGCCTTGATGCCATAGCCTTTTCAACAGGCATGGCAGCCATTGGCACCGTCATGGAACTTTTCAGCCCCGGGGATCATTTCATTGCTTCTGATGATCTTTATGGCGGTTCATATCGGCTTTTTCATCAGATTTCTATAAAAAATGGGCTAACTTTTGATTTTGTGAATACCTCGGATCTCTCTTTAATTGAGTCCCGTATTCAACCAAATACAAAAGCTGTTTTTATTGAAACCCCTACTAATCCGATGATGCAAGTCACCGATATAGCAGCCGTGGCAAGCCTAACGAAAAAACATCATTTAATCCTTATTGTAGACAATACCTTTTTGACACCTTACTTTCAACAGCCCATTAAATTAGGAGCCGATATTGTTATTCATAGTGGTACCAAGTATTTGGGAGGTCATAATGATACGCTGGCGGGGTTTGCCGTTGTAAATGACCAGGAAACCTCAGACCGCTTACGGTTTATTTATAAAACAACCGGAGCCTGTCTCTCTCCTTTTGACAGCTGGCTTTTGATTAGAGGCATTAAAACCCTTGCCATTCGAATGGATAAACAACAGGAAAATGCAGAAAAGATAGCAAATTGGATGAATACTCAAAAGAAAATAAAAGCTGTACATTATGTAGGGCTTCCTTCTCATCCTGATTATGCGATTTCCAAACGCCAGGGAACCGGTTTCGGCGCAATGATTTCCTTTGAGGTTGATAGTGAGAAAACGGCTAAAGAGATTTTAGAACGTGTTACATTGATACAGTATGCAGAAAGTTTAGGAGGCGTTGAAACCCTCATCACCTACCCCATGCTGCAAACCCATGGTGATATTCCAAAAGAAGATCTGGATGCCAAAGGAATCAATGAATGTTTGCTGCGTCTGTCTGTTGGAATAGAAAGTGCCCAGGATTTAATCAATGAATTATTCAGGGTGTTAGAGGGAGAATAAACTTTGAAACATAATTTTAACGAAATAATTCAGCGGGATAATACAAACTCCCTGAAATACGATTTTGCACATCAATGTGGCAAGCCTGAAGGGCTTTTACCCTTATGGGTTGCAGACATGGACTTTAGAACCCCTTCCCCTGTGGTGGATGCCCTTGTGGAAAAAAGCAGACATGGAATTTTTGGTTACTCTGAATCCGCAGACGACTATTTTCTTATTTTGAAAGACTGGTTTATAACCTATTTTGACTGGAACATAAATCGCGATTGGCTAGTAAAAACCCCGGGAATTGTTTACGCCATTGCCACGGCCATTCGTGGGCTAACCAACAAAGGCGATAGTGTCCTCATCCAGCAACCGGTTTATTACCCTTTTTCTAAAATGATCCTCCTCAATGATCGACACCAAGTGGTGAATCAGCTTGTTTATGAGAATGGTAAGTATACCATTGACTTTAATGATTTTGAAGCCAAAATTATTAAAAATAACGTGAAGCTCTTTGTCTTGTGCAATCCGCACAATCCAGTGGGCAGGGTGTGGACAAAAGAAGAATTAATGCGTTTAGGAGAAATCTGCCTAAAACACGGGGTAACGGTTATTTCTGACGAAATCCATCAGGATTTTATCTACAAAGGACACAAACATCAAGTATTTGCCGACTTAAAACCTGGATTTTCAAAGATAACCATTACATGCACTGCTCCAACAAAAACCTTTAATCTTGCAGGACTGCAAATATCCAATATTTTCATTAAAGATAGTGAACTCCGAAAGAAGTTTAGAGAAGAAATGACAAAAAGCGGTTATTCTCAGCTAAATGTCATGGGAATTGTTGCCTGTATGGCAGCCTATTCAAAGGGCAGAGAATGGTTAGAGGAACTAAAAACGTATCTTGGAGATAATTTAGACTTTGTAAGAAGCTTTTTAATTGAAAGACTTCCCCTGATAAAGCTCATCGAGCCGGAAGGAACCTACTTGGTCTGGCTGGATTTTAATGCACTGGGACTCAGTGAAAAAGAGTTGGAAAAATTAATTATTACAAAAGCTGGTTTGTGGCTTGACGAAGGAACCCTGTTCGGAGCTGGTGGAGAAGGCTTTCAACGCATTAATATCGCTTCCCCAAGACCGATTCTTGAACAGGCTCTTTCTCAATTAGAACAGGCAATCAATGGGTTATGAATATCCTATCCATGATAAAAAGGAAATATTCAAGTGCAAATCACAAATTGCTAAGCCAAGTCAAATTATAAGCTAAGTTAGTTGGAATAAGGAACTCAGCTATGTAGTATTCAAAAGCGCAAAGAGATACAAATCTGATTTATGTATAGAGTTACTTGCCAGGAAGTTTTAATTCCTTCTCAAATTATGAACTGGGAAAGCCAGCTATTGTACTAGAGGCTTTCCACAAACTGAATTTTTAACCCATTCGGATCGGTTACATAGAAATATTTTATATGCGGATTTGGTTGAAAAGGGCCACTATGAATGGTAATTCCTTTTTCTTTTACAAACGCCATTGTTTCATCAACGGAGCTAACTTTAAAACCAAGGGAAATATCTTCTCCGATGCTCATTTCTTTAGTGACTCCGCTACCAATCAATTCCACCTGGGTTTCCCCATCTCCTAAAAATGCAATCTCCACCTCTGGACCGGCATTAAATCTTCTGTTTACTTCAAGCCCGACTATTTCGGTATAAAACTTTAAAGACTCTTCCATATGATTTACCATTACCGTTACCCAAGAAAATTTCATCATCATTCTCCTTAAATTTCTAGTTTATGATTATAATAACATACCACAGAAGTATTTGCTCAACAACATATTTGGAAAGACAATTTTTCTATGCTAAAATGAGAACTTTATTTGAAAGCTCAAAATATAAGCCCCTTTCAAGTAAGGTGGGTTGGTAATATTCACTGAAATGGGGTATATACAAAGAACAGGGGTTTTAAAATTCAATTTTCATTTAGGTCTGAAGTTGATCAAATCACATAAACTGAAAGGAATTAATATGAACAAAAAAATAATCTTACCACTCCTTATTGTATTGGTCTTTTTGGTTGGTGCCGGATTAGTATACAGTTTTATCACCCTAAGCCACATTAATCAAATGGTAGGTGTGCAAAAACTGGATCCAACAAAATTAATAGTAAATAATAGTTTAAACATTGATACCGCCAATATTGCGGTTTTTGGCATTGACGGCAGAAGTGACATCGAGGGTGATCGGGCGGACACCATTATGATTGTGTCCATGGATTTTAGAAATAATACTGTAAAAGTTACCTCGGTCATGCGAGATTTACTTGTGCAAATTCCTGCAACCAACAACACCTATAAAACCTTTGATAAAATCAACGCTTCCTATGCCACTGGTGGTCCTGAACTGACTGTTAAAACCTTAAACCAAAATTTGGATCTTAATATTACAGACTATGTGGTCATTAATTTTGATGCCATGGTGGATACCGTTGACACACTAGGCGGTGTTGAAGTAAATGTTAAAAACCAGGACGTTCTTGACTGGACCAATAAATACATTGATGATGTCAATGATAAGGTCGGAAGAAACGATCCCCATCTTGAGGCGATTGGCCCCCAAACCCTTACTGGTGTCCAGGCTTTGGCCTATGCAAGAAATCGCTTCAGTGATAATGACTATGAACGTACTGCCCGGCAACGTGAAGTTGTTGAACAAATTGCTCAGAAAGGCTTTAAAATCGATATGCTTAAAGGCGTAACTCTGTTAAGCAAGGTTTATCCTTATGTTAAAACAACCCTTTCCCTGAAAGAGATCACCACCTATGCCAAGGCTTTTTTAGGTTCGAATGATGCGGGATTTTTGGATTTTCGCGTTCCTACGGATCAATTTGTTCGTGATGCTATGATTAACAAAGTTTCCTATGTTGTACCAAATACCCTTGCCGATAATGTGATTGCACTACATGCGTTTATTTATGGCCCAAAACAAACTACCAACACTGATGAAACAACATCAGGCACTGACAATACTGGTACCGGTACAAGTGTTTATACTCCCTACGTACCTACGGAAGAACTTCTTACAATCAGTGATGCCATCAACTATTTTGCCGGGTCTCAGTGAGTTAATATTTTTTCACACCATCAAATTCTTCAAATTTCGTTAGTCTCTCCTGAATTTTTTTAGAGTTCTCTAATGAATTCCCTTTTTCTTCGATTAAAGTTATTTCGAAATTACTGACTCTTTAATGTAAATTATACTATTTCTATAGTATAATTATAATGTTAACCTCGGGTTAACTTTTCATTTTTTTATCCCATTGCATATTTTTGCAATAAATGCTTATTTCTATTAAACTAAATACCTGATAAGCCACTCTCATAGCTATTATTGAGACCATGACCATATAAAAATTAAAGTCAATGATTGGAGATTTATGATTTATCTGGATTATGCAGCGGATACACCTGTTAATCATAAAGTTCTGGATTCCTTCAGTACGATAAGTGAAAAATATTACGGTAATCCAAATGCAAAACATAGTGCCGGAAAACAAGCTAAACGAATAATTGAAGAGTCAACTGCAGAAATTAAAGAAATTTTAGAATGTTCTGATATGGAAGTTATTTATACATCAGGCGCCAGTGAAGCAAATAATCTTGCTATAAAAGGTGTTGCTAAAACCTACCGGGAAAATGGCAAACATATTATCTCGACTTACCTGGAGCACTCTTCAACCAGTGGTGCATTAACCTGGTTGCAATCACTGGGTTATGAAATTGATTTAGTGACGATTAAAAAAGATGGCACTGTAGACTTAGACCATTTAAAGGAATTACTTAGAAATGATACCATATTAGTCTCCATCGTTTATGTAGACAGTGAATTAGGGGTGCGTCAGCCTGTTGAAAAAATAGGTGAAATACTAACAAACTATCCCAACTGCCATTTTCATGTAGATGCTACCCAGGCTGTTGGAAAAATTCCAATCAATTTAGATAATATGGATTTGGTTACTTTTTCCCCTCATAAATTTTTCGGACTTAACGGAATGGGAGTATTGCTTCGAAACGAAAATGTCATTTTAGAACCATTAATTCATGGAGGGATCAGTACCAGTATTTATCGAAGCGGGACCCCAGTTACCGTGGGAGCAGCGACTACAGCCCTCGCATTAAAAATCTGTTATGAAAACAGTGAAGAAAAATTTCAACTGGTAAAACAGAAAAACGAAATGCTGAAAAGTGCACTTGAAAAATATCCTCTGGTATATATTAATAGTACCCTCTATTCACTTCCTCATTTTCTTAATGTTAGCATAAAAGGCGTAAAAGCAAAAACATTTCAATCAATGCTTAGCAGTTATGATGTTTGCGTTTCTACAAAATCAGCCTGTTCAACAGAAAACACACCTTCAAGGTCCGTGTTCGCTGTGACCGGTAACCGGGAACAGGCACGAAGTTCATGGAGAATCAGCCTTTGCCATTTAACAGAAGAAATTGAAGTCCTGGATTTTTTAAAAATATTTGATACATGTTACAGTAATCTCACACATAAATAGGAGCAGTCAATGGTAAGATATGAAACAATCGAAAAAAGCATAAAAAAAAAATTTCGCCACAGTATCTGGTGTCGTTTTACTAAAACAATTAATGAGTATCAGTTGGTAAATAAAGACGATAAAATTGCAGTGTGCATCTCCGGTGGAAAAGATTCTATGTTAATGGCCAAGCTTTTTCAGGAACTCAAGAAACATAATAAGTTTAATTTTGAATTGGTCTTTCTAGTAATGGATCCCGGTTATAATCCCATTAACAAACAGAGAATTTTGAATAATCTAAAAACTTTAAATATTGAAGCTACCATTTTTGAAACTCAGATTTTTGAGTCAGTGGCTGACATTGATAAATCGCCTTGTTACCTTTGCGCCAGAATGAGACGGGGTCATTTGTACCGTAAGGCCCAGGAGTTGGGCTGTAATAAAATCGCCCTGGGACATCATTACGATGATGTTATCGAAACCATTTTAATGGGCATGCTTTATGGCGGACAGATTCAAACGATGATGCCAAAACTGCGAAGCAATAATTTCGAAAATATGGAACTGATTCGACCCATGTACTTAGTCCGAGAGGAAGATATCATTCACTGGAAACATCATAACGACCTTGAGTTCATACAATGTGCCTGCCGATTTACCGAAAACTGCACAATGTGTGATAATTTGGGTGGTGGTTCGAAGCGCCAGGAAATGAAAACCCTCATCAAAAAATTCAAGCGCACTAGCCCCTACATTGAGGCCAATATTTTTAAATGTGTTGAGAATGTTAATCTCAAAACCATCATTGCTTATAAAAAAGACGGAAAAAAGCATCATTTTCTGGATGACTATGATTTAAAGGAATAACGTAGATTTAAAAATCTGCAAAATAAAAATCAATCGGAAACGTTTAAAAACCATCCCTGACTTAAAGATGGTTCTATAGTGTTGACAAACCTCTTTCCGGACATTTAATTGATCGTTGTGTGCTGCATGATCGTACAGGCTACGCCTGTTCGCCATGATGCACACAACATGATGCAATAAAAATCCGGAAAAAGGCTTGTCCAATTACATTGTCTACGGTCTAAAACCATCCTGCTTCAAAGATGGTTTTTCGTAATTTTACCAGATTATAAAGTGAAAAGTGATATTGTAAACCTTAATTTAAATTTGTGCCGGTTTGATAAACATCATAAATTTCAGCAGCAATTTGTTCAGGTGAAAATCCATAACATGCGTAAAGCGATGTTAAATCGCCCTGCTCCATCAAGGGGTTTTCAATGGCACGAATCACCACTTTTTTTGATTTCATACGATCATTCTGAGCAAATTCACATGCCAGTTTTTCACCGATGCCTCCGCTTTTGATACCTTCTTCAAGAATATAAACCATTTTTGCGCACTCAATGACTGAAAATATTTTCTCAAAATCAAGGGGATAGACCTTCACCAATTTGACTAAACGAACATGAACTTTATCCTTTATTAATTCAATGGCATCATGGACATTTTTAGTAATTCTCCCATACGTAATAATGACAGCATCATAGTTATCCGGTGAAAAATCACAATAACTCAGTTCGCCGCAGGAAATATAATTGCTACGATCATAGAGTAATTCTGATCCTTTAGGATAACGAATAACCACTAAATTTTTACTTTTGAACCCATATTGAAAGGCCTGGTTCATTTCATCATATGTCTCCGGACTGAATATTTCAATTCCCGGTATTGAGGTTAAGTAGGTACAATCATAAATTCCCTGGTGGGTAATCCCATCACCGGGTACTAACCCGCATCGATCCAGTGCCATAACCATCGGCAGTTTTTGTATGGCAACATCATGAATCAACTGATCATAAACTCTCTGGATAAATGTCGAATAGATGGCGCAAACAGGGGTTTTCTGATTCACTGAAAGGCCCGCACAAAAAGTAACAGCATGCTCTTCCGCTATTCCCACATCATAAAACCTTTCGGGATATTTTGCTCTGAACCCATTCAATCCTGTACCACCTGTCATAGCCGCTGTAATTGCACAAATTGATTGATTTTCCTCAGCCTCTTTGCAGAGTATTTCTCCAAATACCGAAGAAAAATTCCTATCCTCTTTTTTATCGTCAATCCCTTTTTCTAAATCGAAAGCCCCTACAGAATGATAGTTTTCCGGATTATCCTCTGCAGGTTGATACCCTTTGCCCTTAATCGTCTGGACATGAACCAGGCAGCATTCATTCTTATTTTTTGCTTCATTGAGTACAGTTTCTATTTTTTTAATATCCGTTCCATCAACAGGGCCGAGATAATCAATTCCCAGATGTTCAAAAAAGTTTTCAATCACTATTACATTTTTGACATGATTCTTGATTTTTCTGGTTCCATTGACTAAGCCCCCTCCTATTAAAGGTATTTTTTCAAAAAACGACTGGGTTTTATACTTTAAATTAAAATACTTTTGGCTTGTTCGTATTTTAGTTAAATACCTTGATAAACCGCCTACATTGGTAGATATTGACATTTCATTGTCATTGAGTATAATAATCAGTTTCAAATGATTCTTGGTACAATTATTCAAGGCCTCATAAATCATACCGTTGGTAAATGCACCATCACCTACAATGGCAATGACATAGTTTTCATTTCCATCCAGGTAATTCGCTGAGGCTAAACCTAATGCGGCTGAAATGGATGTTCCGCAATGTCCTGCACCAAAGGGATCGTAGATACTTTCCTGGCGATTTGTAAAACCCGATACCCCCTTCCATTGACGGAGAGTGCTAAATTCATTTTGCCTTCCGGTTAAAAGTTTATGAGCATAACTTTGATGACCAACATCAAAAACGATTTGATCATCCGGGGCATCAAAAACCCGATGGATCCCAATAGTCATTTCGACTACACCTAAATTAGATGCTAAATGCCCACCGTTATTTGATACTGTATCGAGAATTTTATTTCGAAGTTCATCTGCAAGGTTATCAAGATCATTATAAGATAGCTTTTTAATATCCTTAGGAGATGAAATATTTTTTAATATACTCAATTTCTACAATCCTTTCCCTGAAACAATAGCGACTGTTTATTCTAATATTTTTTATCTTGTCAACTTTTCTTTGACTCTTATTATAACATATCCCTATAGAAACTGTCTTATTTAGTATAACCTAACCAGGCATTTCCTTTTCAAAAGCGAACAAAAACCCAATTGAGTAAATCTCAATTGGGTCAAACCATTGTATACCTCAAGTTTTGTAATAGCAAGTAAAGCTCACTTAAATTATTGCAATACTTTTCCCGAAATCAATGGCCTCCTGCTGCCGTTCTTCGTCAGGATTCCATAAATTTCTAATGCCTTCATTCATCACTTCAAACCCAGCACGGTCTAACAATTCATTTAGAACCTTTACTGATTCACCACTCCAACCGTAACATCCAAAGGATGCCGCTTTTTTATTTTTAAATTTAAGCTCTTTCATTAAATGAACGAACCCTGCGATTGAGTGTAAAATGCTGCCCCCTATGGTTGGTGAACCGATAAGAACCAACTTTGATTTGAAAACCTCGGTAATCAAATCATTTTGATCACTCTTTGTGAGATTAAACACTTTTACTTCAACATCTGTGTCTGCAAGACCGATGCCTTCGGCTATTTTCTCAGCCATTTTCTTTGTGCCATTCCACATGGTATCGTAAATAATCGTAATCTGATTTTCCTGATAGTCGTTGGCCCACTTTGAGTACTTTTCCACGATTTGCATAGGGTTGTCATTCCAGATAATGCCATGACTTGTTGCGATGACATCAATGGGCAGTCCCAGAGAAATAACTTCTTCCAGTTTCTTTCGAAGGATTCCACTGAATGGGGTTAAAATATTTGCATAATATTTCATGGCTTCTTTATACAAATCACACTGATCCACTCGGTTATTAAATAATTTTTCTGTTGCATAATGCTGTCCGAAGGCATCGTTACTGAATAAAATATTATCCTTTGTTAAATAGGTTGCCATACTGTCCGGCCAGTGAAGCATGGGCATTTCTATAAAGATCAACTCTTTCCCATTGCCAATATCAAGTTTATCCCCTGTTTTAACAACCTGAAAGTTCCAATCCTGATGATATTGACCTTTTAAAGATTTCACTGCATTTGCGGTACAATAAATCGGAACGTCAGGGATATGCGCCATTAATTCAGGAAGTGAACCACTATGGTCAATTTCTCCATGATTTGCCACAATAAAATCAATTTGATTTAAATCGATTTCTTTTGCTAAATTCTCTACAAACTCCTTGGCATAAGGCATCCATACCGTATCAATTAAAACGTTTTTTTCTTCCTGTATCAAGTAGGAATTGTAGGTAGATCCCTGGTTCGTTGTAAATTCATCCCCATGAAATTTTTGAAGTTCCCAATCAACTTTTCCAACCCAATTGACATTATTTTTTATTAGTTTTTTCATTTAAATTTTCCTTTCATAAAAACAGAAATGTTATTCAACGGTTATTGCATCGACAGGGCATACCTCCTGTGCCTCTATTGCGCAGGCTTCAAATTCTTGTGGAACCACATCAACCATCACAATTGCTATACTATCTTCATCCAATTCAAATACATCCGGGCATTCCGATTCGCAGAGTCCGCATCCAATACAGATATCTTTATCAACAATAGCTTTCATTTTAAATCTCCTTTCAGTAATTAATTTGTATATCAAAAATATTCCAGTCTTTGTTTTAAACATACCCTAAATTTTTAAACATAATACGTTTGGGGAAAAATAATTCTGATATGTTTTAACTTTTAGTCTATAAATCCCATGGATAGGCCATATCTCCCAGGCTTTCTCACACAAATATAAATAATTAAGCTTTTCTTAATTATTTATATTTGTTTTCAATAAATTCCTTTATGTTGCATATGCAACCGTTCTTTTTTCTGAAACATGTTATGATCAACTCAAGAAATCGTATAGGAGGATTTTATTATGGAAAAAAATTACATCAAAAACATGAATATTGCTGAAGTATTGACTCTGGTAGACCTAGTGTCTTATCAAAGCAATCAAATTGTCAGTAAAACTTTAGCACAAAACCCGGCAATTAGTTTAACCTTGTTTGCTTTTGATAAAGATGAGGAAATAAGCTCCCATGAATCAGAAGGTGATGCAATGATTGTCGCCTTAGATGGCGAAGCTGAAATCACCATAGCAGAAGAAAAATTCATTCTCAAAAAAGGCGAAGCCATTTTAATGCCTTCAAAAAAGCCCCATGCAGTTTATGCAAAAGAACCTTTTAAAATGTTCCTGGTGGTTGTATTTCCTCAGTAATAAAAACATCTTAAAAACAGATTATTTCTCGTAGCAATACGAGTTAAGGCATTTTTAAATGCTTAATAATATTTTTAGAAAGAAGGTAACAATAATGAAAGATATGTTTTGTTTTCAATGTGAACAAACGGCAAAAGGCACTGGCTGTGAAGTCAAAGGTGTTTGCGGTAAAACAGCTCCAGTGGCAGGTCTCCAGGATAAATTAGTAGGCGCATCCATTGGTTTGGCCCGTGCGGTAACAAATACTAAAGCAACCGATGCAACCGATGACTGTATCGTAAAAGCATTATTTACAACGGTAACCAATGTCAGCTTTGACGACGAAAGCCTGAACGCCATGGTGGCCTGTATTGAAAAAATGAAAGCGGATCTTGATCCTACTGCAAAAAGCTATGATATGACCAGGTTATGGGAAGAAAATGAAGATATTCGTTCCTTAAAAACATTAATTCTTTTAGGTGTTAAAGGCATGGCATCCTACGCTCATCATGCAGCTGTTTTAGGCTATAAAGATCCTGTGGTTAATGCATTTTTCTATAAAGCATTGGTAGCTGTGGGTTCAGACATGGGAATGGCAGAATTACTGCCCCTTGTTTTAGAAACCGGAACCGTCAATCTTGCCTGTATGGGACTACTGGATAAAGCCAATACCGAAACCTATGGTACACCAATACCAACGGTCGTGACAATGACCATTGAAAAAGGACCGTTTATTATTATCACCGGTCATGATTTACGGGATTTACATCTGCTTTTGGAACAGACAAAAAATAAAGGTATTAACGTTTATACCCATGGCGAAATGCTGCCTACCCATGCATATCCAATCCTTAAAAAATATCCACAGCTTAAAGGAAACTTTGGGACGGCATGGCAGAATCAACAAAAGGAATTTGACAACGTTCCAGCCCCTATTCTCTTTACCACCAACTGTTTGATGCCGGTAAAAGATAGCTATGCGGATCGTGTTTTCACAACCGATGTGGTTCAGTACCCATCAATGGTGCATATCGGAAAAGATAAAGACTTTACTCCGGTCATTGAAAAAGCACTGGCATTGGGCGGATACAAAGAAGACCAGGAAAGAACTGGGATTAATGGCGGAAAAACACTGATGACCGGTTTCGGACACGGCACTGTTTTATCTGTTGCAGATAAGGTCATTGCTGCTGTAAAGGCCGGGGACATCAAACACTTCTTCCTGGTCGGCGGTTGCGACGGTGCAAAAACCGGACGAAATTATTATACTGAATTTGTGGAAAAAGCACCTGAAGAATCCATTATTCTGACTCTTGCATGTGGCAAATACCGATTCAATGATTTAGATCTCGGTAAAATTGCCGGACTTCCCCGATTAATGGATATGGGACAATGTAATGATGCTTACTCAGCCATTCAGGTAGCCGTTGCCCTGGCAGGTGCCTTTGAATGTGATGTCAATGATTTACCGCTGAGCATGGTGCTTTCCTGGTATGAACAAAAAGCCGTTGTTATTTTATTAACTCTTTTAGCTTTGGGCATTAAAAATATTTTGCTCGGACCTTCACTGCCGGCATTTATTTCCCCAAATGTATTAAAAGTACTGGTTGATAACTATAATATCGGACCAATCACAACACCAGAAGCTGACCTGGCAAAATTATTAGCATAATCACTTTGGTTTATAACATGAAAATTTAAGTTCAGGAGTTTACTCCGACATCTTTAGTCGCCGTGAGAATTCTCACGGCGACTATTTGCATTTAAGGATACAATTAATAAAAATGAAACATTAAGGAGAACCAGATTATGGGATATCGAATGAATCAGAATACTCACCGAATGACTAAGATTTTTGATAAAAAAAAATCTCTGTGAGGATATCCTCCCAGAGACTCAGATTTCATATCAATTTAGATACTTAAATTTTTTTGCAATGCAAACCCACCATATAACTTTTCAACAGTGTCCTGTATTTTCGTTGACAATGATCGGTGTGGAAAAGGTACCAAAGTTGGAATCTCTGATGGTAGGTTTTTAACCATGGTAATGGAGGTTCCTACTCCCTTTTTACTCACTATTTCAACCGAGTCCATTAATGTTTCAATAACAAAAAGGCCAAAGCCACTTGCCAATGCATCTTTATTCTCACCAGATAATTTTACCAAATCGGGTTCAAAACCCACCCCGATTCTTGCTAACATAATGGCTATATTCGATCCAAGACCACCTAATCCGGCAATGGCGACTTTTCCTTTTTTTAATTTTTCATGAACATAAGGGGTGTGCCTGGACATCATCATGCTTTCTAACTCTTCTCTTTTAGGTATAATGCCTTTTCTGATAATCGTTAACTGATCCCTTTCTTTTAGTTCAAAGTTTTCTTCAATTTGAAAGC
>Ga0209540_10000464_pt1 | contig 38573 bp, 33 predicted proteins | sample BarGraIncu01121A_FD_184501 | JGI IMG/M metagenome (GOLD analysis project Ga0209540, IMG submission 184501) | Arctic peat soil microbial communities from Barrow, Alaska - Barrow Graham LP Incubations 011-21A (SPAdes) (version 2) | ecosystem: Environmental > Terrestrial > Soil > Wetlands > Peat... | reverse complement strand
GCGATTCAAGTAAGCCGTCGAGCCTTCTTGAATTGCTTTGGAAATGCTGATCATTTCCTTATCGCCCTGAGGCTTCTTGAGCAGCCAGTACACCAAGTAGGCGCTATATGCGACTGCCAAGCCTACAGGCACGAAAATAAGTAGGTTGGTAATTAGATTTGACATAATATAGGATTATAACAGATAGAATTTCCTGCGTAAAGTATCGAGGTTAAGTTTTACTACTTACTTTTTGCGCGTCGGCGCGGGAGGAACTTCTTTGCCCGCGCGATCTGATGCAATAGGCCGCCACTGCGCTTGAGCTGAGCGCGTAGTTTGTCTTTTGCGTGGGGTGTCGTGACGAGGTTGGCCCAGTCGGGTTTCGGTTTGGCGGATTTGCTCGTGAGTATCTCAACCCTATCGCCATGTTGAAGAGTGTAATCAAACGGTTTCATGACGCCATTCACCATGAAGCCACTAGCCTTGGCCGCCACGTCGCTATGGACGCGGTAGGCAAAATCAAGTGGCAGTGAGCCGTGAGGCAGGTCGAATATGTCGCCTTTTGGTGAATAGATAAATATGCGGTCGCTGAATAAACCCAATTTTAGGTCATCAGCGCTAAACGCCTTACCTTCACGAGCTTTTGCGGCGGCGATTTGAAGATTATGAATCCAGGCGAGATCAGCAGGTAGCTCGGCAATCGTCCGGCGGCGATAGTCCTCGGTGAGCTTCTGCTCGTTGTAATGGAAACTCGCGGCGAGACCACGTTCGGCGTAGTAGTGCATCTCGTGGGTGCGAATCTGAAACTCAACGATTTGTCCTAGATTGGTCGTGACAGTTGTGTGAAGGCTCTGATACCCATTTGATTTCGGCTGAGCGATATAATCTTTGATGCGATCAAACACTGGTGTATACATAGCATGGAGCACACCGAGCACGAGATAGCAGGTTTCGATATCGTCCACTACAATTCGGAGCGCGATTAGGTCATAGACGTCGTCAACCGCGTCGACTCGATCCAGTTTTTTGTACAGGCTATAGACACTCTTGACGCGACCGTCGATCTCGTGGGGGATCTTTTCTTCCTCAAGCTTGCGGTCGACAGCATGGCGAACGTGGCCTAGTCGGCGCTGGCTTTTTTTGAGGCGAGATTCCATGAGGCGTTTCGTGTGGTTGTATTCGACAGGGTTCAGGTATTTGAAACTGAGTTCCTCGAGCTGCACGCGTACGCGGCCCATATTGAGCCGATCGGCGAGGGGCGCGAATACTTCGAGCGTCTCCCGTGCGATCTTTTTTTGCGTCTCAACAGGCATATACTGGAGTGTTTGCATATTATGAAGTCGGTCAGCGAGCTTGATGATGATGACGCGAATATCTTGCCCGACCGCGATGAGGAGTTTCGAGAGATTATCTTTTGTTTGTGGCAAGTAGCTATCGAGGCTGCGCATACCGGAACGGGCTTTGCTGACTTTTGTGACGCCATCGACGAGAAACGCGACGTCAGCACCGAACCGAGTTTCGATATCCGGAATGGTCAAACCAGTATCTTCGACGGTGTCATGGAGGATTCCGGCTAGCACCGTGTCGCTATCCATACCCCAATCGATGAGAGTGGCCGCGACGGATAGCGGGTGAGTGATATAGGGATCGCCACTCTTACGCTTTTGTCCATCATGGGCTTTGGTCGCGATATGAACGGCGTCCTCGATTTCGAAGAGCTGGTTCTCAGTGTAATAGAGCTTAGCTCGATCGAGTAGTTCGCGCATGTCCATACCCATAGTATACAAGACATAAACGAAATATCATGAGCCCATGTATGATTAGTCACGTTGTCTAGACGCCCTACTTTACGGGCAAAATCATAACGGTTATACTTAAGAGTATGAAGATATTTATTGGTGCTGATCATGGGGGGTTTTACCTCAAAGAGAAGGTAGAGGCCTACCTCGCGAAACGCGGATATGAATGGGGAGATGTCGGGGATCGTGAACTTGATCCGAGAGACGATTTTCCACAATTTGCGCAGATGGCTGCCCTCAAAGTGCTCGGTGAAGAGGAAGCGGATGATCCGCGCGCGATCCTGATCTGTACTGGTGGCCAAGGAATGGCGATGGCAGCCAATCGTTTCCGCGGTATCCGGGCGGCGGTGATCTGGGATAGTTTTGAAGCCAAAGAATGCCGCAATGACAACAATAGCAACGTGCTATGTCTGCCGGCTCGTTTACTCGATGATGATGCGGAACTCTGGAAAGATATTATTGACACCTGGCTCGGCACGCCGTTTGCTGGTGCAGAGCGATTTTCGCGGCGTAATGCTGAATTGGATGCGTTCTAATGACCACCGTTGTCGCTCCGTGCATTACCGTCGAAACCGAGGAAGAGTACAAAGCTACAGTTGAACGACTGCACCCGTTTGCGAAGCGAGTTCATATTGATCTCATGGATGGCGAATTTGCACCTACCTTTAGCGTCGGTGCTGATAAGATCTGGTGGCCACAGGAATGGGAAGTCGATATTCACGCGATGGTGGCGCGCCCGAGCGAGTACGTCGATCAATTGATCGCCCTCAAGCCAAAGACGATTATATTTCACGCTGAGGTTCAGGAAGATATCGGCCCCATCTTGCAAAAAATCCGTGCCGCCGGCATTCATGCCGGTGTCGCGCTGCTCCGACCCACTGTGCCAGCGAGTGTTACGCCCTATATTCAGATCGTTGATCACGTGTTGGTATTTAGTGGTGACCTCGGACATTATGGCGGTACCGCGAGCCTCATGCAGCTCGAGAAAGTTCGCCTTATCCACGCGATTCGCACCGATCTCGAGATCGGTTGGGATGGTGGCGCTAATGTCGAAAATGCTTACACGCTAGCCCAAGGCGGCGTCAATGTGATCAATGCCGGTGGCGCAGTTAACAAGTCGGCCGACCCGGTAGCGACTTATAACAAAATGGTAGATGAGATAAATAAGCGCAGCGTTATCTAAACGCGTGCTACAATAACATCAGTATGAGTGGGCAACTTACAACGGTACAATTGGAAGCGAAAGTCGCAGAGGTTCGTCGTGATATTATTCGTATGCTTGAGCATGCAGGGAGCGGTCATACAGCTGGTCCATTGGGCCTCGCTGAAGTTGTGACGACACTATATTTTGACATTATGAATATCGATCCGGCTAATCCAGATTATGCCGATCGAGATATTTTTATGCTGAGCAACGGCCACTGCGTGCCGGTGCAATATGCGGCGATGGCTGAACGGGGCTATTTCCCGACAGAAGAACTTATGACATTGCGTAAACTCGGATCTAGGCTCCAGGGTCATCCAGAGCGTACGAAACTTCCTGGACTCGAGAGCACATCTGGGCCACTAGGTTGTGGCATCGCGCAGGGTGCGGGCTATGCCTATTCACTGCAATATCTCGACAAACAGCGTCATCGCTGGGTGTATGTGATTACCGGTGACGGCGAGCTCGATGAGGGTAATATCTGGGAGTCGGCAATGTTTGCCGGCAAATACAAATTGAGCCAGCTGATCGTCTTCATAGATCGAAATAACATCCAGATCGACGGTCCGACCGAAGATATCATGCCGCTCGAAGACTTGCATGCTAAATGGGAAAGTTTCGGCTGGCACGTCCAAGAGATTGATGGCCACAATATCGAAAGCATTCGCGATGCTGTCAACATGGCGAAAGCGATCGAAAACCGCCCGAGCGTCATCATCGCCCATACGATTCCTGGCAAAAATGTCGATTTCATGGAATATGATTTCAAATGGCACGGTGTTCCTCCCGACAAAGAGCAGGCCAAGCGCGCCCTTCACGAGCTAAGAACCCTAAAAGGCAAAGTCCGAGCGGAGCACGAATAAGATGGCATATTCACTGAATGATAAATTATTTACTGATACGCCTGACGTCGAGCCGACAAGGGCTGGTTTCGGGCGAGGATTGAAGATCGCCGGTGATGAGGACGAACGGATTGTTGGGCTTTGTGCCGATCTTGCCGAAAGCGTCAAGATGGACGCATTTGCTACGGCGCATCCTGATCGCTATATCGAAGTCGGTATCGCCGAACAAAATCTCGTAACTGTCGCTGCGGGCCTCGCGCATGCAGGTAAAATTCCATTTGCCGCGAGCTACGCTGCGTTTAGTCCTGGACGCAACTGGGAGCAGATCAAAACGACCGCGTGTCTCAATGACTTGCCGGTGAAGATTGTCGGTGGCCATAGTGGTCTCACGGTTGGTCCAGACGGCGCAACCCACCAGATGCTCGAAGATCTCGCGCTTATGCGCGTCATGCCGAAGATGACGGTGATTTGCCCAGGCGATGCAGTCGAAGCCGAAAAGGCCACTAGGGCGATCGCAAAGACCGCAAATCCTACCTATTTACGTCTGACACGCGAGAAGACACCGACCTTTAGTACTCCTGATTCGCCATTTGAGATTGGTAAAGCCTATGTGGTGCGAGAGGGAAGCGACGTATCAATTATGAGTACAGGAATTATGACTCCTTACGCGTTGCTGGCGGCGAAGTTACTCGAAGAAAATGGTGTCAACGCCGAAGTTGTGCACGTACCGACCGTTAAGCCACTTGATCGCAAGACGATCGTTGATTCTGTCAAAAAAACCGGCCGTGCAGTCACGGTCGAAGATGCCCAAGCAATGGGCGGACTCGGTGGAGCGATCGCAGAACTACTCGGTGATGAGATGCCAGCTCCACTCTTACGCATCGGGATGCTTGATCGCTATGGCGAATCAGGTGCACCGCTTGAACTTATTACGTACTTCGGTCTCGATGGCCCTGGAATCGCCGCGAAAGTCGACCATTCGTCGCATCACGTCCTCAGTATAAAGCCGGATTTTAGCCCATAAAATCGAAACGGCCCACCGAAGGGCTCAAGTAGTGAGATTGAAATCTCTCTACGGGCCGTTTCGATGGGCATAGATGTCGGCGCCTTACGCCAGGCGGCTCGCATACAAGACCGCGAAGCCTACGGCTGTCGGTAGGAGCATTGCTGCAACTCCGAACAGGCAGCCTCCGAGCACGAACTTGCGAGCGCCAAGCATCTCGACGCCCAGGGCTACGCATAGGCCGAGCGTTGTTGATGTAATGGCAAGCAACAAGGAAGGGGTCACAATGATCACCTAACTCATACATAACTTCTCGATCTGGGAAGTTAATACTAGATTAACATAAGTATGTGCATAAGTCAATAGTTTTGCACAAATTAAAGAGGTGGTATACTATAAAACAGATAACCATAACAACTTTAGGGGGCGAAATGGGACTGAGTATTACAGAGATCAGAGCGAACACGATTCGCGCGCGCAATTTGATGCAACGAACCCGCCAACAGCATTTTGCGGTCGGAGCATTTAATATCGATAACCAAGAGACGTTGCAGGCAATTTGCCAGGCGGCGCAGAAGCTTAATTCACCGGTGATGGTCGAAGTGAGCGTCAATGAATTTACCGCTCTCGGAGGCATCGAGATGGTGCGGGAGATGGTCGACGAATACAGGGTAACCTATGGCGTCGAGATCTATATCAATCTCGATCATGCGCCAACGATTGACGACTGCAAGCGGGCGATCGATGCCGGCTTCGAGTTTATCCATATCGATATCTCTCAGGCAAATCACGATGCGACCGAAGACGAAATTATCGCCGCTACCAAAGAGGTGGTCGAATACGCCAAATTCACTGGCGCACTCGTCGAGAGCGAGCCACACTATTTCGGTGGGAGCAGTAATGTCATCAAAGAAGATATCGACTACGAAGAGATCAAGAAGACATTTAGCACGCCGGAAGGCAGCAAGCACTTCACTGAAGCGACAAATATCGACACATTTGCGGCGGCTATCGGAAATCTTCACGGTAAGTACCCGGTTCCGAAGCAGCTCGACCTTGAACTGCTCGGGCGCATCCGCGAGGCTGTACAGTGCCAGATTAGCCTCCATGGCGGAAGTGATACGCCTCTGCATTATTTTGAAGAAGCAGTACGGATTGGTGTCAGTAAGATCAATATCAACAGTGACTTGCGCTATAGCTATCGCACGACGCTTGAACGAGTGCTCGCTGAGCATCCAGACGAATATGCGGTATTTAAGCTCATGCCAGAGGTATTAAGCGCAGTGCAAGCGGTTGTCGAGGAGAAAATCAACGCGTTTAATAGCGCGGGCAAGGCAGTTCTCTAGATGAGCGTTCCGACAATACTCGCGATCGGAAAAGGAACACAAGATGTCTTCGTGCATTCCGATGAATTTGACCCGCACACCCAGGGAAAGCACGTCTTTACTGAGATTCCGCTCGGGATCAAGATGGAAGTTGAAGATGTGACATTTAGCACTGGCGGCAATGCAACCAACGTCGCGGTGACGTTCGCGCGGCAAGGCCTCAATAGTCAGTATATGTGGACACTTGGCGACGATCCGGTGAGCAACATTATCATGAGCGATCTTGACAAAGACGGTGTCGATACGCGATTTGTGGTCCAAAAAGAACGCTACACAAGTGGTTACTCACTAATTTTGATCGCCAACAATGGCGAACGGACGATCCTCAATCACCGTGGTGTATCGACCGGAAAGACCGGTGTCGACCTCGACTTTGATGCGATCTCTGCAGCCGATTGGGTATATCCGACGAGTCTCGCAAGTGGTGGCATTGAGCTCCTTGGAAAGATCGTCCATGCAGCCAATAAGGGTGGCGCGAAGGTCATGTTAAATCCTGCCGGTCCTGAACTAGCCGAACCCGATAAGCTCAAGGGATTACTCGACAGCGTCGAGGTGCTTTGTATGAATAAAGAAGAGATGCAGCTGCTCGTGCACGGTGAAACCCTTGAAGAGCTGGTGCGTCATGCGTTAAATTACTGCCCAGTAGTCATCGTGAGCGACGGTCCGAACGGCGTCGTCGCGAGTGATGGCAAAACGATCGTACGAGCCGGTATGTACGAGGATGTCAAAGTCGTCGATCGTACGGGCGCCGGCGATGCCTTCGCCAGTGGGTTCCTCAGTCAATGGGCCATGGGCAAATCTCTCAAAGATTCCATAATCTTTGCCAGTGCAAATTCGACGTCGGTCGTGACTATGGTCGGCGCAAAAGCCGGCATCCTACATAAGGGCGTCAAACTACACGAAATGCCCCTGGTGGAGAGGCCGCTTTAATAACCATGAGCGTGATATACTACTACTGATGGCGCGCTATTTGCAACAACTTCTCGACGCGAAAGAACCTCTCTTTTCGCTAGGTTTGGCGCAGCTCGAAAAAGCAACCGGCTACCAAGCGATTGACGTTGCCCTGATCGGCGATATTCATGCCAGGGCGCACGCCGTGCTTCGCATCTGGAAACTTGACCCCGCGGACAGTACGCCAGAGGAAATATATCGGGCGCTTCAGGCTCACGCCGATGATCGACGACTTCGACAGGCTGATTTTTCGGGCCTCGTCACGCCAGCCGGTATCATCTCGTTTAATCCAAATGATGTGAAACGAAATACGCATCGTGAATTTGAAACGAGAACCTTCGATACACTAAAAGCTAGATTGGTCGAAGAAATCGTGAATCGCTATGAAGCGACCGGAAGACTGACGCGCGCACGCGTCGAGGAAGTGATGAAAGATGCGGGCGTGGCTGCATTGCTCGCCAGCCAAACTCGAAAGAAGGAGAATTTATGAAATATCAGATATGTGTGTCGGGGGCTGCGGCTGGACAAACAGTACAGGGAGCGCATGACATGGCATTTGCAGTCGGAAAAGAAATCGCACTCGCGGGCAAGACGCTTCTCACTGGCGCAACTGTCGGACTTCCGCACGCGGCGGCAAAGGGCTTCAAGTCTGTACTTAATCCACAAGGTTACTCGATCGGTTTTAGCCCGGCGAGTTCATTCCGCGAGCACGTCGCGACCTATCGTCTGCCGACAATTGAATTTGATTATATTAATTTCACTGGCATGGAATATGTCGGTCGTGACGTACATCTGGTGCGTTCGAGCGACGCAGTTATCACTGTCGGAGGGCGCATGGGAAGCCTGCACGAACTCGCCACGGCGCTAGAAGGACACAAGGTTTGCGGGATACTTCTCGGAAGCGGCGGTCTTGCTGATTACGCGCAGATATTGCTAAAGCACATTGAGGCGCCAGGAGCGACCGATATTGTCTATGATACCGATCCGAAGCGACTGGTGACGACGATCGTGAGCATACTTGACATGAAATACGCGGATTTCCATGATGACGGCACCGACAGCCAGATCTCTCCCAAGCGTGCCGGCAACGGCTAGCTGCAGTGAGCACCAGTTTCGGGTATACTAGAGTGTATGTACGCGTTCAAATTGAAATCATCTTATAGCCCAACCGGAGATCAACCGGTTGCTATTGAAAAGCTCATAGCGGGTCTCGAGAATGGTGCGCGTGAGCAAACATTGCTTGGTGTCACAGGATCGGGCAAGACGTTTACGATGGCGAATATTATTGCGGATCGCAATGTGCCAACACTTGTCATGGCGCACAACAAAACACTCGCCGCGCAGCTCTATTCAGAGTTCAAATCGTTCTTTCCGGACGCTGAAGTCCATTATTTCGTGAGCTATTTTGACTATTATCAGCCAGAAGCCTATATCGCCTCGAGCGACACCTACATTGAGAAAGACAGCGCGATCAATGAGGAAATTGATCGTTTGCGACACGCGGCGACGAGCGCACTGCTCACGCGGCGTGATGTGATAATCGTCGCCAGTGTGAGTTGTATCTATGGCATCGGTTCGCCAGATGATTATTCAGAAATGTCCATGACAGTCGAACGAGGTGAACGACGAGTACAGGACAAGTTCGTTCGGCAACTTACCGATATTCAATATTCACGCAATGATATCGATTTTCATCGTGGTACATTTCGTGTCCGGGGCGATGTCGTCGATGTTTTTCCGGCCGGCAAAGATAGCGCCTATCGGGTTGAGTTCTATGGTGATGAGGTCGAGCGAATTACAGAGATAGATTCGCTGACGGGTGAGATCATGACTGAACCGACGAGTATTCACATCTTTCCGTCAAGCCACTATGTGACACCGAAGGATAAGGTGGCAGTGGCGGTTGAGAATATCAAACTTGAATTTGAATCGCGCATGGCGTGGTTTGAGAAGCATGGAAAGTTGCTGGAGGCCCAGCGCCTGTCTCAGCGAACTAAATATGATATCGAGATGCTCGAGCAAACCGGATTTGTCAAAGGCATCGAAAATTACAGCCGCTATCTCACGAACCGCGAGCCCGGGGAGCAGCCGGCCACGCTCATGGATTATTTCCCCGATGATTTCCTGCTGTTCGTAGACGAAAGTCATATGACGCTTCCGCAGGTTCGAGGTATGTATAACGGCGACCGGGCGCGTAAAGAGGTGCTTGTCGAGCACGGATTCCGCCTGCCGAGCGCGCTCGATAATCGTCCGCTTCGGTTTGATGAATTTGAGAAACATATCAATCAAGCGATCTTCGTCTCGGCGACGCCAGGACCATATGAGCTTGCGAACACTCCTGAGCCAATTCAGCAGATTATCCGACCGACCGGCCTCATCGATCCGCGTATTGAAGTGCGAACGAGTGAACACCAGATTGACGATCTCATCGCCGAAATACGCGATCGTACCGCCAAGCAGCAGCGCGTGCTCGTGACGACGCTCACGAAACGCATGGCGGAAGATCTATCGGCACACCTTCAGGAACTCGGTATCAAGACCGCCTATATCCATAGTGATATCGATACACTTGAACGTGGCGATATTTTGAGAGATCTACGCATTGGCATTTATGATGTCCTGGTCGGCATTAACCTACTTCGCGAAGGGCTTGATCTTCCAGAAGTTAGCCTGGTAGCTATCATTGACGCCGACAAGGAAGGCTTCCTCCGTAGTGACGGTGCGCTCATCCAGACGGTTGGCCGAGCGGCTCGTCACATCAACGGCATGGTGATCATGTATGCCGATAAGATAACAGAAAGTATGAAACGCGCGATCGGAGAAACGGACCGACGCCGCGCTATTCAAGAAGCCTACAATACGGAACACGGAATTACACCCGTCAGTGTCAGCAAGGAGATCGGTGAAGGGCTGCGAGCCATTATTCCACAAAAGGATACTGACCTAAAGGCCAAGATCGATCTCGGAAAGATTCCGATCGATGAGTATGCAAGTCTCGTGAAAGACCTGTCAGGCCAGATGCAACTCGCGAGTGCGAATCTCGAATTTGAGCGAGCGGCCGAACTCCGCGACTTGATCGCCGATATCCGATCGAAGATGAAATAGTCTATTTATCAGTTTTGTCTTGGGAAAGGATGAATACGCCGTAGGGGGGCAGTGCGAGCACGGCATCACCTTCGTCATTTGTGGTGAGTGTATCAAGTGCAATTTCCTTGAAATCGTCGGCGTAGCCATGCCAACTGCTATTGAATCGCACCGTCCACGTGCCACTAAGCGGCAAATGCAGCGCGTACTCTGGAAACTGGCTTGAGCCGCAGTTTGCAATCACTACTACGTCATCATCTGGTCCACCCTGGTCCCAGCGATGATAGGCCAGTACAAAGTTGACATTGTCCTGATGGACGATGGACGTGTGCTGTCCGAGCAGACCAGCGGTATGCCCATAACGATTGAGTCGTAGGTCGATAAGGTGTCGATGAGCATCGACGATGCCTTGATGCTTTTCGAGATTATCCCAATCCAGTGCATGCCAGTCATTGAATGAGCCATCCTGCAAAAACTCTGACCCCTGAAGTATCATCGGAATTCCAGCGCACGTGAGTGCGATTGCATCGACGAGGAGTGCGACTTCGCGGGCGCGTTTATTGTCAGCGTGCTTCGGGGCGGCAGCCTCATTTATTCTTACGGAGCCATTTGCGGCGGTATCGTGGCTGTCGCTAAAGACGACTTTTTGAAACGGATTGCCGTTATACGTTCGTTCTATCTCAAATTGCAAGCTGACAAGACTTTGAGTGACGCCATATTGCAAGCCAGTGGCCTCGCGGAGAGCGCGCGGGAAGCTGATCTCCCACTGCGCATCGAAGCCAGCGCCCGATTCGCTACGGGGTTTGGTAATGAATTCGGTTGAAGAAGAGTCTTCAGCAAGCGTAATAACACGTGAATTGATCTCGTGTGCGACAGTATTCATATCTTGCAATAAGTACCAGGCATCGGGTATATCGTGCGCCGGGTCATTACTAAATCCGGCGGTGTTGCGCATGTAAATGGTCGAATCGACCCGAAGGCCGTCGAGCCTATAGTCGGTCAGCCACATCGTGACATTGTCGAGGAAGAACTGGCGTACCTCGGCGCGGCCGTAGTCCGGCCTTCCACCCCAAGGAGTGTCGCCACGTTCGTCATTGTAAAAATAAATACCACCCCTGTTATTTTCACTCCAGCCATCAAATTGCCAGAGGTCACTGTCACCATAAAAATGGTTATACACGATGTCCAAGATCACGCCGATGCCGCGCTTATGACACTCACGCACAAACATCATGAGTCCATGTCGTCCGCCGAGCATCGCCTCAACACTATACAAATAGTTTGGTGCGTAGCCCCAGCCATTGCTAAACGCCATGCTTGTTATCGGCATGAGCTCAATCATGTTGATACCGAGCTCTCGAAGATAATCGAGCTTCTCGATTGCCGTTTCGAATGTGCCGGGAGTCGCAGGATCGGCGCGATTAAACGTTCCAACATGCATTTCATAGATCACCTGTTCGTTGTAGTTTGGCGCTCTGAACTGGTCATCTTCCCAGTCGAATTCATCGTCAACTACCACTGAATAGCCGTGATCGCTTGCCGTCAGCGCGAGGCCGCGCGGGTCGTTCCTGTGCAAAACTGTCGTACCAGTATCGATGTGATATTGGTAATTTTGTCCTGGTTGAACACCAGCGATTTTGACCGACCAGTAGCCGTCATCTTCACTTGAAAGTTCGATCGGACCACTGGGTGTAAATGTTCCTACGATTAAGACGCGCACGGCGTTTGGCGCCCACACACGAAATTCAGTGGCGTTCTTGTGATAGATAACTCCGAGATTTTTCTTTACCTGATGACTCATCTAGTAAGTAGTATGTATGCATAAGCACTATTTCGCAAGCTTTCCCCAGATGATTTTTCGAGTATAATAGGTAGCAATGAGCACAATAACTACCGAAGAAGTGCGGTTGCTCGCACAATTAAGTAATATTCAGCTAAGCGACGAAGAAGTCGATAGTCTGAAGGAAGACATCCCAAATATCCTTGGTTATGTCGATATGCTCGGCGAGCTCGATACCGAGGGCATTGAGCCGACGTATCAGGTCAATTCGCTCGAAAATGTGTTTCGTGAAGACGTTGTCGACCAGGGTTCGGTGACGCGCGAGAATTTACTGTCGATCGCACCAGAATCGCTCGAAAATCAAGTGAAAGTGCCAAAGGTACTCTAATGACAATTCAAGAAATACGGGACAGGGTCGTTCGTGGTGAATCGACAGCGCGCGAAGAAGTAGAAGCGGCGTTGTCACGCGCTGAACAAGCCAATGGCTACCATGCACTTCTGAGCACCATCCGCGATCGAGCGCTCGAACGAGCTGATATGATTGATTTACAGATCAAGAATGGCGAGGAAGTCGGGCCACTGGCCGGCGTACCTTTCGTCGCTAAGGACAATTACCTCGTATTCGGCGCGCCGACAACGGCTGCAAGTCATATGCTCGAAGATTTCGTCGCGCCACTTCAGGCAACGGTGATCGAGCGGCTGGAACACGCGGGTGCGATTTGTATCGGCAAGACTAATCTCGACGCCTTTGCTCATGGTGGCTCGACCGAGAACTCCGCATTTGGAGTCACGAATAACGCCTATGACATGACGAAAGTCGCCGGTGGATCATCAGGTGGTTCGGCGGTACTGGCGGCGCTTGACGTGGTTCCATTCGCGCTCGGTAGTGACACTGGTGGCTCAATTCGACAACCGGCGAGCTTTAACGGCGTCTACGGCTACAAGCCGACCTACGGCATGACAAGTCGCTATGGGGTTGTTGCGATGGCTTCGAGTACAGACACGATGGGATGTTTCGCGAAAACGGCGGAGGATACGGAGCTCGTTATGAGTATTATGTCAGGTAAAGATGACAAGGATCTCACGACGCTTGACGATTACTTCGTCGCGATGCCTGCAACTACTGATAAGCTCAAGATCGGTGTGATTCGCGAATCACTCACTGACGATGTCGATCCTGAAGTCAAACGCGTAACGCATGAATTTGTCACCCGTCTCGAGTCTATGGGACATACCGTCGAAGAAGTTGATTTGCCGATGGCCAAATACGCGCTCGCGATCTACTACATTATCGTTCCCGCCGAAGTTTCATCAAATCTCGCTCGCTATGATGGCATTCGCTATGGCCTGCGCGCCGATGGCGTTCACGAGCTCACGGAGCTCTACGGATTATCGCGCGACCAGGGATTTATGCCAGAGAACAAACGACGAATTATGATCGGCAGCTATGTGCTGTCGAGCGGCTACTACGATGCCTATTTCCAGCAGGCGTCAAGAGCACGCACGATATTGATCAACCAGTACAATGCATTGTTCGAGAAATATGATCTGCTTCTCACGCCGACCGCTCCGACCCCGGCCTTTGGTATCGGTGATAACGTCGACGATCCGATCAAAATGTACCTTGCTGATATCATGACAGTTCCGCCTAGTCTCGCAGGCCTTCCGGCACTCAACGTTCCAGCCGGCAAAAGTGAGACGGGCTTGCCAATTGGCGTACAGCTAGTCGGACCTGCTAAGCGCGACGATCTGGTGTTTGCACTTGCGAAACAGATGGAGAAGGCCTCATGATTAACCCCGTACTCTTTTTGTTGATTGGCGTCCTGATTATAGCAGTCGTGATGATTCTCTATATTGCCGTCGCCAAGAAAGACAACCCGTACCTCAACCGTGACAAGTATCAGGCACGCTGGCTAGAGATAGAAAATGGCTTAAACCGCGAAACCCCCACGAGTTACCACATGGCCGTGCTCAACGCGGACAAGTTGCTCGATCAGGCGATGCGAGACTGTCGGATTAAGGGAGAAACGATGGGTGATCGCCTGAAATCTGCGAATTCACGCTGGAAAAATGCCAATAACGTGTGGTCGGCGCACAAAGTCCGCAATCAGCTCGCCCACGAAGCGGACGCGAAGATTTCCTATGACACCGCGATGCACGCATTGGCGGCTTTCAAACAAGCATTAAAAGATCTGGGAGCAATCTAATGGCACTTCCTCAAGAGATTCTCGATACCTATGAGATGACGATCGGCATCGAGAGTCATGTCCAGCTAAAGACGGCCAGCAAACTCTTTAGTCCCGCCGAAAACGATGCCCGCAACAAAGAGCCGAATACGTGCGTACACCCGATCGACTATGGTCTACCGGGCATGCTACCACTTCTCAATAAAGAGGCGGTCAATCTCGCGATCAAAGCCGGTAAAGCGATGAATGCAAAGATCGCCAACGTCAGCCGATTTGACCGAAAGCATTATTTCTACCCTGATCTGCCGAACGGATATCAGATCACGCAGATGTATCACCCGACCATCCTTGCTGGTTTCGTCGACGCGCCACTCGAAGATGGCTCAAGTGTCCATGTACGGATCAATCACGCGCACCTCGAAGCCGATGCGGGCAAGTTGACCCATTATGGGACGTATACTCTTGCCGACTATAACCGTACCGGTACTCCGCTCATCGAAGTCGTCACTGAACCTGATATGCATAGTGCCGAAGAAGCAAAAGCATTTTGTCAGGAACTTCACAAATTGATGATCTATGCCGGCGTTACATACGGGGATCTCTACCAGGGAAATCAACGCTTCGACGTGAATATTTCTGTCGCGAAGAAGGGTGCTACGGAACTCGGCAAACGTGCGGAGGTCAAAAACCTTAACAGCTTCCGATCAATCGAACGAGCGGTTTTGTATGAGTATAATCGCCAGATAGAACTCCTCGAAAAGGGCGAATTGGTTGTCCAGGAAACGCGCGGCTGGAATGACGCCAAACAGATTACGACCAGTCAGCGTTCGAAGGAGAATGCTCAGGATTATCGCTACATGCCAGATCCTGATATTCCGCCAGTCGTGCTCACCGATGAGTATGTTGCCGAAGTCCAGGCGAGCGTGCCAATATTGCCACCACAGTACCGCGAGAAGTTCACGGGCCTTAACGTCGACAAGTCCGTGATTAACTCACTCCTGTCGACCAAAGAATATGCCGATACCGTGCTCGAGGTCCAGGTAAAAGTCGGTGATGAGGCCGCTAGGCGTGTCGCGAACTGGTACGCGTCTGTTGTCGCTCCGGCCGAAGAAGAGACTAGTGAGACGCCTGCTCGGGAATTATTTGGCAATGTTTCTGAACTTATTGAGCTCAACCGTATGGTTGATGCAAATGAAGTATCTGGTTCGACCGCCAAAGAATTATTTGCTCGCATCGTGACCCGCGGAAGTAATTATAGTGTCCGCCAAGATGCTACCGAAAGTGGTTTGGTTCAAGTCAGTGACGAGGCTGAAATTGCCGCTATCGTCGATGCCGTGCTTGCGGATCCCGCAAACGCCACCAGCATCGCGGATGTCAAAGCCGGCAAAGACAAAGCGATTGGCTACCTCGTCGGCCAGGTGATGAAACAGTCACGCGGCAAGGCTAACCCATCTCTCGCACAACAATTGATTCGACAACGTTTATAAATTAGGAGGGCTTTTATGAGACGACCAACCAAGGCGATTATTCCAGCTGCAGGGCTCGGGACGCGTTTTCTACCGTGGACAAAGGCGATGCCAAAAGAGATGCTGCCCATCCTCGACAAGCCCGTCATTCAACTTGTCGTTGAAGACTTGGTTTCGGCCGGTGTCACAGATATCATCATTGTGACTGGCGCCACGAAGCGTGGTATTGAGGACCACTTCGATCGCTCAGACGCCATGGAAGCTGATCTGATCGAGAAGGGAAAGTCCGAGCAGGCTCAGACGATCAAAGAGATTGGCGAGATGGCAAACTTCATCTATGTTCGCCAAAAGGGTAGTCCGAAAGGAAATGGCCGACCAGTCTTGAATGCGAAACATCTTATCGACGACGATGAGCCGTTCTTTGTAGTGGCGGCAGATGATTTCTTCTGGACAAAAGGCGCAACGTCACGCGCCCAACAGATGGTTGAAGCCTACGAAAAGACCGGCGGAAGCATCGTCGCCCTCGCTGATGTCGACCCGAAAGATACGGCCAAATACGGAATAGCCGATATTGGCGCCGATTTAGGAAACGGCTTATTCGAGCTAAAAGGGACAACCGAGAAGCCAGCACCAGAAGTAGCGCCAAGCCACTTCATGATTCAAATGGGATATCTCCTGACTCCTGGCATCTGGCCACTTCTTGAGAGAGAGCTAGTCGACGCGAACAATGAAATCGTAATGATTGAAAATATCAACGATTTACTCGCGACTGAAAAAGTATATGGCCAGGTGATCGATGGTACCTATCAGGACACTGGTAACCCGATCAAATACCTGCAAACACTCTTCACGATCGCACTTGATCATCCCGAATATGGCTCTGAGCTACGCGAGTTTCTGCGCGATAAGTAGGACGCGAAGACCAGCTGCCGCCACTAGAGATTCAACCGCGAGAGGTGTACAATAAAGATGTACAACTAATGATGAAAGGAGAAGGACGAAGACATGGACTGGTTTCAGATTCTCGTAATCATTTTGTCAGTCTTTTTGGCCGCGTTCCTCATACTAGGAATTGTCTTGCTCATACTGATTATCAACCTTACAAAACAGATCAGATCAGTGACAGATAGCGCCAAATCAGCGGTTGGAAGGTTTGTCTCGACGGCATCCGTCGTTAGCAAGGCCACATCGCCAGCCTACATCGGTCGTTTTGTGAGTAAGTTTTTTACAAAGTTAAAGAAATAAGGAGATTATATGTCAAAAGGTAAATTTGCACTAGGCGCATTATTCGGAGCAGCAGTAGGTGTGGTCGCCGGCGTCCTGACAGCACCAAAATCAGGCAAAGAAACTCGCGCTGACCTCAAGAAAAAAGCCAACGAAGTCGCTGATAAAGCAGTAAACACCGCAGACGACGTACGAAATCGTGCTGATACCGTCGTCAAAGACGCGAAGGTTACTGCCGAGAGTTACGCTGACCGCGTACGCCGCGCTGCAGTGAGCGCAAAAGCTGAGCTTGACCGCGAAGACACAACGAAGAAATAGAAGCCTTTAAACGCGCCTACACTCAATCTCCCGCCATAAGGCGGGAGATTTTATCATAAGCGTGGGAAATATTACTACAGATTATAAAGCGGAAATTGGTATAATAGAATCAAAGACATGGGGGTTACAAATCACAACGACAAGGCAATATTGACGTCGCTTGCACCGAGCGACTTTGTTCATTTGCATAATCACACCCACCATTCACTCCTTGATGGCCTTACCAAGATGGACGAGCTCGTGAATAAGGTCAAAGAATTCGGCATGGTAGCGGCAGCCGTCACCGACCACGGCACGATGAGCGGCACGCTGGAGTACTACAAACTCGCGAAAGACGCTGGCATCAAACCGCTACTCGGTATCGAAGCCTATGTTGCTGCGCGTTCGCGCCACGACCGCGATCCCGCCAAGGACAAAGCACGCTATCACCTCACGATCATCGCGATGAACAATCAAGGCTGGCAGAATCTCATGCAGCTCAGTACAACGGCGAACCTCGACGGCATGTATTATAAACCGCGCATGGATCACGACATCTTGGAGCAGTACAATGAGGGACTCATCATCCTTAGTGGATGTGCAGGAGGTGAACTGGCTGAGAACATTCGCTCAAATAACTACGGTGAAGCGAAACGAATCGCCGAGTGGTACAAGAGTGTATTTGGCGATAGGTATTATCTCGAACTTCAAGATCACGGCCACCCCGAATCGCCAAGTCACTGGGATGAGCAACTGAAAGTCAATAAGGCTCTGCTCAAGCTGGGCAAGGAACTAGATATCAAGTGCGTCGTGACGTGCGATGGCCACTACCTCGAGCATTCCGATCAGGATGCCCACGAGATCTTACTTTGCGTGGGTACTGGCTCGTATCTGAGCGATACTAACCGCATGAGTCTCAAAAATGTCGAACTTCACTTGACAGATCCCCGCGACATCATCAAGCGGTGGGGCGCGGAGCATCCCGAGCTGATCACGAATACTCGCGCGATTGCCGATCGCTGTGATGTTGAGATTGAGCTCGGACGGATATTGATCCCGACATTTCCGACCCCTGAGGGTGTGTCCGAACAGCAGCTGCTCGAGCAGATGACATTTCAAGGACTCGCCAGGCGCTATGTGCATAAATCCGATGAGGAGATCGAAAAGCTTGATATCCCGAAGATTCGTAAACTCCTTCCCACCGAGGTACTCGAGCGCGCAGACATGGAATTCGAAGTGGTCACGCGTATGGGCTTCAATGGCTATTTCTTGATCGTCCAAGACTTCATTAACTGGGGTAAGGCAAAAGGTATCATCTTTGGTCCAGGACGGGGAAGCGCAGCCGGATCAATCATCGCCTACGCGCTTAATATCACCGACCTCGATCCGCTCAAGTACGGCCTGCTTTTCGAGCGCTTTTTGAACCCAGATCGTATCTCGATGCCTGATATTGACATTGACATTCAAGACACGCGTCGCGAGGAAGTCGTTCAATATTGTGCGGATAAATATGGTGAGGCACGCGTCAGCAATATCATGACATTCGGCAAAATGGCGGCAAGGGCGGCGGTTCGTGATGTTGCCCGCGTCCTGCAGGTCCCATACTCCGAAGCAGATCGCCTCAGTAAGATGATCCCACCGCCAGTGCAGGGTCGTCATATCCCACTCAAAGTAAGCATCAAGGAAGACCATGACCTCAAGGCCGAGTACGAGTCAAACGCAACTGCGAAAGAAGTATTCGACTACGCGGTTCGACTGGAAGGCACGATTCGTAGCCATGGCGTTCACGCCTGTGGCGTGGTGATCGCGCCCGATGATCTCGTCAAATACTTACCACTCGAGCAGGCACAAAAGGGTGTTGTCGCGACTCAGTTCCCGATGGGCCAGGTGGAAGAACTCGGACTACTCAAGATGGACTTCCTCGGTCTTTCTAACCTCACGATCATCAATAATGCGATGCGCATCATCCGAAAAGTATATAAAACTGAGATCGACCTCTCGACGATTCCACTTGAAGACAGCGAAACGTACAAACTTTTCCAACGTGGCGATACGACCGGCGTATTCCAGCTCGAATCGGCCGGAATGAAACGCTATCTCAAGGAACTCAAGCCGACAGAATTTGAAGATATTATCGCCATGGTGGCTTTGTATCGACCGGGCCCGATGCAGTTTATCGACAGCTTCATCAAGCGCAAACATGGCCAGGAAGATATCAGCTATTTGCACGAAGGAATGAAAAATTCCCTTGAGAATACCTACGGTATCCTCGTCTACCAGGAGCAATTTATGCAGATCAGTAAGGAATGGTGCGGCTTTACTGGTGGCCAGGCTGACACGCTACGAAAAGCGGTTGGTAAAAAGAAAATGGACCTCATGCTCAAGATCAAACCAGAATTTGTCGAGGGTGCGGTGTCTTACGGTGGCGCTTCGAGAGAAGTCGCTGAGTTATTCTGGGATCAGTTAGTCGAATTCGCCAATTACTGTTTCAACAAGAGCCACGCGGCATGTTACGCCTTGATCGCCTACTGGACGGCGTATCTCAAGGCGCATTATCCGGATGCCTTCATGGCGGCGCTCATGACTAGTGATGCCGACGATATCGACCGCCTCGCCATCGAGATCACCGAGTGCAAACACATGGGCCTCAAAGTTCTTAACCCAGACGTTAACGAATCATTCGTCGAGTTCGCCGTAGTCCCTGGAGAAAACGAAATTCGCTTCGGTATGGCAGCAGTCAAGGGCGTAGGAGCGGGCTCAGTCGAGGAAATCTTGCGAGCGCGTGCTGATGGAAAGTTTGTGAGCATCGAAGATTTCGCGAAGCGTGTCAGCTCAAGCAAGTGTAATCGCAAAGTTTATGAATCTCTCATCAAGGCTGGCGGATTTGATGAACTTGGCGAGCGCTCGGATATGTTATTCAATCTCGAAACGATTCTTGGCTTTTCCCAAAAAATTCAAAAAGAAGCCCTATCCGGACAAACGGATTTGTTCGGTGATCTCGGAGGTAATCGGTCACTCATGCCATCAATTGATCTAAAACCCGCGCCCGTGAAGTATACCGACAAGGAGAAACTCATGTGGGAGCGCGAACTACTCGGACTCTATATCAGCGCGCATCCGCTCGATAATTATGACGCGTTCTTCGAAGAGCAGATGATCTCACTGGTGAATATCTCGCCAGAGATTGATGGTCAGAAGGTGACAATTGGTGGACTGGTGACGACACTCCGTACTATCGTGACAAAGAGCGGTAGCAAGATGGCGTTTGTCGGAATCGAGGACAAGACCGGCGAAGCTGAAGTGATCGTGTTCCCGAATCTCTACGAGCAAATAGGCCAGCGTCTTGCGCAGGATCTCGTAGTCAAAGTAACTGGCAAGCTTTCTGCTCGCGACAAAGACGGCAACACGCTCAGTGAGGCCAAGATGATCGCCGACGAAATCGATATTATTTCCGACAAGGAACTCTCCACTTACGAATCGACCGGACGTAAAATGGCAGCGCCGAACGGTAAGGCAAAGGTCTATCGCAAAAAAGCCGTGACTTCGAGTGATCAGAAGCCGATCGTACGCTCGGCGTCGATCACCATCAAGCCGGTGATGTCACTGCCAGATCTCTATATTCACGTCAAGGATCCCAACGACACCAATTCACTACTTGAGCTAAAGAAAACTTGCGCGCAGTATCCTGGCGAGCAATCGGTCATCATGGTACTTGGGCCAGACAAGTCGAAGGCGATTCGTCTGCCATTCCGCGTTGACTGCGACGCAAACCTCCTCGGTCAGCTCGTTAAGATTTTTGGCGAAGACGCTATCGCGACTAAGTAGTCAGCGCGTAGAGCGCGATACCGGTAGCGACCGACACGTTGAACGATTCTTTTTGTCCCTGCATAGGGATTTCGATAATATCATCGCATTGAGCGAGTAACTCGGCTTCGATGCCGTGGACTTCTTCGCCGAGGAGCAGGGCAATTTTCTCTGGTGATTTGTACTCCGAAATAGGAACCGATCGCTCGTTTTGCTCGAGGGCAACGATTCGGTAGCCCGCTAGCTGTAGTGTGCCCAGATCTAGCGTCTCGTGGTATTCGAATGGAACCAGAGCCTCGGCGCCGAGGGCGGTTTTGTGGATCTGATTCGTTAACTTTTCGGCGATATACGGAAGGCGAGTGTCAGGGGCGAGCCTCGGATAGGGAGTATACCCGCTGAGTATGATTCGCTCCACGCCAAATCCCTCGGCCGTTCGGAAAATCGACCCGACGTTATGTGTCGAGCGAATATTGTGGGCGATCAGGGTGATATGGGGCATGCATTCATTCTATCACTATAAAAAACGTAAGCATTTTGCTATAGTGAACCTAATGGACGAAGCGAGTATTCAGTTGAAGCGACGCGAGAGCGATGAGCACTCTACTCAAGAGCGGGCCGCTATTTTGGGCCTGCAGTATCTTGATATGCGTACAATGGAAGAGAACCTGCCGCTAGCCAACGACGTCATGTCGATCGACGACATGCACAAGAACCGCATTGTCCCGCTTATCAAGGGCGATCAAGAGACGGTCACGCAGTTCGGCGTGACGAATCAGACACCTCAGTCGGTTATCCAACGTATGCAGCATGATTACAATGAAGGCGGCAAGAACATTCTCTTCTCACTGATCAGCAATAGCGCCTACCGCGTCCTCATGGACCGCTATGACCCGCCGAAGAAGGTCGTCTATGATGACATCAAGATCGCCAAAGAAGGCGACAGCGAGACGATCAACATGGTGTCACAGACGCTCAACTCCGTGAGCAGCCAAGAGATCTTCGACTTTCTCATCAAGCAGGCCGACAAACTCAACGCCAGCGATATTCACATCGAAAACATGCGCGAAGATATTCGCGTTCGCATGCGCATCGACGGTGCCCTGCACCCCGTGGCTCATCTCGATAAAGAACGCTATCGCACGATCATGGGTGAGCTCGCTAGTCGTTCGGGTATTTCGAGTGCCGCCGAGGAATCGCAGTCCGGTCATATCCAGATGGAAATTACGCACGAAGGCAGCACAAGATTATTGAACCTTCGCGTTGAAACCATTCCGACAATGTACGGACAGGACGCCGTGCTTCGACTATTTAACTTCGATGAGACATTACTCGATCTCAACCTTCTTGGTATTCCGGCCAAGCAGCGCTCTGAGATTGATGAAATCATCAGCCACCCCCGTGGACTTGTCCTCATGGTTGGTCCGACTGGTTCGGGTAAATCGACGACGATGTATAGCATGCTTAACGCCCTCAATACGCCAGACCGCAAGATTATTACCCTCGAAGATCCGATCGAATACGGCCTCACGGGTATTTCACAGATCCCGATCAATACGACCAAAGGCCAGACGTTTGCAGATGGGCTACGCGCGGTGCTTCGACTCGACCCAGACGTGGTGATGGTAGGTGAGATTCGTGATGCCGATACCGCAAAGACGGCGATCCAGGCATCGATCACCGGTCACCTCGTCCTTTCTTCATTCCACGCCAACTCAACTGCGACCGCGTTTAGCCGCATGATCGATCTCATCGGCGTCAACCCGATCTTTAGTACCGCGATTCGTCTCGTGATCGCGCAGCGCCTGGTGCGCCGACTTGTCGATACGACGAAGGAGCAATACGATCCCGACCAAGCCACTCGCGACTACGTCAAGCGTATGCTCGAGGGTATTCCGGAGGATACGGAGCATCCCGACCTCGACACATTTGTTCTCTGGCGACCAGTGGTCACCGAAGAATACCCGTTCGGCTACAGTGGTCGAATCGTCATTATGGAACAACTAGTCGTAAATGAAGAGATCCAGAAATTTATTCGTGGCGATATCAGTAATATCGATCCAAATGCGATCGAAAAAACCGCCAAACAGCAAGGAATGCTGACACTCGAGCAAGTCGGAGTGCTCGCGGCCCTTCGTGGTGAAACAACACTTGACGAAGTCGGACGCGTGATTTAAGCTCCAATCTCGCATACCTCTTGAAAATTTGTGACAAATTTGCTAAAGTTGATAGTTGATTGTCAATATAAATTAGTAAGGCGAGAATAATGAGTTTTGAACTTATCCAAAAAGTGAACAACGAGCAGAAAAAAGCTCAAGTCGTCGATGTCCGCACCGGTGACACTGTTCGTGTATATCAGAAGATTAAAGAAGGCGCAAAAGAGCGCATCCAGATGTTTGAAGGTGTGGTTATCCGCACCGATAATAAAGGTCAGCACACCAGCCGCATCACGGTCCGCAAGATCACTAGTGGTGTTGGTGTTGAGAAGAGCTTCTTGCTCCACAGCCCACTAGTCGAAAAAGTTGAAGTTGTACGCCGAAGCAAAGTTCGTCGCAACTTCCTCAGTTACCTTCGCAAGCGCAGTGGTAAATCGGCCCGTCTCGCATCTGTTCAATTCGACCGCGAAACGGTTAACGATGTCCGCGATGTCCACGCCGAAGAAGAGGCTGTTCGCCTGAAAGATGAGGCTCGTCTCGAAGCTGAAGCCAAAGCCGCTGAAAAAGCCGTCGTTGAAGCCGAACTTGAAGCCAAGCAGGCCGAAGTCGTCGCTCGTCACGAAGACGCAGAATAAGTAGATAACAATAAATCGCCCGGAGACTATCCGGGCGATTTTGATATGCAGGTTAGATTGACAGAGTAGGGGTCTTGCGTGCGGGGGCCTTGTCGGCCCCCGCACTTGTGGTTTAGTAGACTTTAGCCGGATGGCGTCAAGTCTGGGGGTGGGTTGTCGAACGCTTGCAGGATCGTGAGGATTGCGAACGCGATCTGCGGGGCGGTGAATCCCGACCTATGGGCTTCTTTTCTCACGCCCTTCATGATTTCAGGCTGGAGATGGTCCCAGCGCGGTAGATCTGTCCTATAGGTGAAGTGTTCCAGCGAGATGTCGAACTCGAGGGTTAAGTCGGTCGCTATCTTGTTGATCTGCTTCTGTTCAAACGTGACAGCCATGATTGGTTGAGCCTTTCGTTTGGGGGTAAAGCCGCGGTAAGCGGTAATGATTACTGCACACTGCGGCCACCCCAAACGTTCCTACTCTGTCAAAGAGCTTTGCGTATATGTATACTGCAAAGTATTATCATTATATCACAGAAGGCTACGGATGTCAATGTATGAGGAGCCATATTTCGCCGTTATCACTTTATCACCTATAATCAAAGTATGATTCTTGGTATCGATGAAGTTGGGCGGGGGCCATGGGCGGGGCCTTTGGTTGTCGGTGCGGTTGTGCTCGGCGGCGTTGAGATCGAGGGGCTGAATGATAGCAAGAAGCTCACGAAAAAGAAGCGCGAGGTGTTAGATATTGAGATCCGCGAGAAAGCTCCAGGCTTCGGACTGGGATGGGTGAGTGCGACTGAACTCGACGAAATCGGCCTAAGTGAATCCTTGCGTCTCGCAACTCGACGTGCTGTTGAGCAAGTTCACGCACCATATCACGAGATTATTATCGACGGCACCGTCAATTTTCTCTCAGAAACGGGGAAGGGGAAGTTTGTCACGACCTTGCCAAAAGCCGACGCGCTCATACCAAGCGTTTCGGCTGCAAGTATCATCGCGAAAGTCGCCCGCGACGCGTATATGACCGAGCAAGATGTAATTTATCCAGGCTATGGGTTTGCGGCTCACGTCGGCTACGGCGTGCAGCGACATCGTGATGCGATCGAGCAGCTCGGTGTGACGCCACTGCATCGGTTGAGTTTCGCGCCGCTGCAGAAGTATCGTCAGCGACCTGATGGCGACAATCGCCCCCATTCCCCCGAGAGATGGCTTCGCGCCCGAATCCCCTCGAGTACGCATCGGGGTGATACGGGGCTGCAGATATCTCCCGAGGAAACGGGGACGATGACGCCAACAACGCGCGCCATCGGCAACGCGAGCGAGGGCGAAGCGGCAAATTATCTGGTGCGGCACGGTCATGAGATTATCGATCGAAATTGGCGCACGCGTTGGTGCGAGATTGATATTGTCTCAAAAAAAGGCTCCACACTGTATTTTACAGAGGTGAAACATCGCAAATCAGCGATGCAAGGCGGAGGATTTGCAGCGATCACAAAGACAAAACAGCGCCAAATGACGCTCGCGGCTCGCATGTACGTGCATTTGCATGAGGAGTCAATGCAATATGACCTACGGCTTACCGCAATGGCGACAAGCGGCGAACCTCCAGTTATTGAAGACTATTTAGAGCTCGAGTAGGCGGGCTGATACGCCGGGCTTGTCTGACTCGATCAGTTCGACACGTGCCTCGATATCGTTCAGCCCGACGCTGATCGCACGTGCGAGGCTCGGATCTTTCAGAAGCGGCGTGAAGAATTTGCGGAACTCAGCGAGCTGTTGGCGGGTGGATAGAAGCTGAGCGCTATACTTCGCGAATGAGTCATAGCTTTTCTCGCCGTCGAATACTTCTACAACCCATGCCCACTCATCCCGGAGCCATTTCCAGACGAAATCGCGCGAGTGGCGATTCGCAAGGAGGCGGACAAACCAACGAATGGTATCTTGTGTACGGATGACCGACAAGTCTTTGAGGAGGGCGAGTAATTTTTCTAACTCATCGAGATTGTCTGTGCTAGTGACGGCGTCGCAGATACTATCTTTGATGTCGGCGGAGTGGGTTATTTTGAATTGGTCCATGAGGTCTGTAATTGCATGTGATGTATTGCCGAAACGAACTTCCGCGATAAGGATATCACCACGGAGTTCAGCGTCCATCATCTCAAGCGTTTGCTCGGCATATCTTTTGCGCGCCTCGGCGATTACTGCGGGGTCCTCACCGTACAGCAAGAGGCTGATGACAGTGGCGCGAAGCATGGTGTCATCTTCGGACTCATTAGGTCGTTGGTTCCAACCGAGCTTCTGGTACATTGGCTGCGCCATAATGAGTGCGAAATGTTTAAGCGTTTTTTCTTCTGGTGTGCCAGGATCGACGAATCGCTTGAGATCGGAGACAATTCCAGCCATCATACTCCAAACTTTGTCGTTTGTTTCATTCTTGTAGGCGATGAGGAGGTCGATCAGCGCGGCGCTCGCTAATATTGGGCTCTTCGCAAGCAGTGTCTGCTCTTTGATGATCTGAGCACGCGTGATCTCGTTAGCTTTACCGTTCTTGATGTCGTCGAGAATGGCCGACAGTAACCTTTCGTCGTAATGGGTAATGAAATGGGCAGTATCATCAGTGTTGAGACGATATGGTCCGTCTATATCGAATTTGGCTTCACGTTCCTTGAGGAGCTCGGGGATAGCTGCTACATTGCTTCCAAGAGGAATGGGCCACAGTTTGTCATCGTCTTCCTTCGGGCCAATCACGAATTGTTCTTGGCTGAGTGAACCGTCAGAGTGCGCGTGAACGACCGGGAATCCGTTCTGTAATAACCATGGATCCATTAATGCTTTCACATTCTTTCCGCTCGCGGTGTTGAGCGCTGACCAGAGGTCGTCGCCGATTGTATTGCCGTAAGCATGTATTTCGAAATATGATTTGAGACCTGCTCGAAAGGCAGTCTCACCGACGAAGGATTCTATCATGCGCATGAGCCGCGCGCCTTTCGCGTAGACAATGGCACCGTCAAATATACTTTGGATTTCATCTGGGTGATGCACGGCTACTTTGACGGGTTGAACGCCAGTGAGACTATCGCGACGAAGGGCGTAGACTGATTCACTGATATTAAAATCGAGCCATGTGCCCCAATCGGGGTGTAGGGCGTCCACGGCGACAGATGCCATTACGGTTGCAAAACTTTCATTAAGCCACACATCGTCCCACCATTTCATCGTGACGAGATCGCCGAACCACTGATGGCTTACCTCATGGCTGATGACACTCGCGATATATTGCTTCGAGGCGATGTCCGTTAGTGCTGGATCATAAAGAAGACACGATTCGCGGTAAGTGAGCAGTCCCCAGTTCTCCATGGCGCCATTGGCAAAGTCGGGGATTGCGACTTGATCGCATTTGGGGAGCGGATATGGTACACCGAAGTAATCATTAAAGAATTCAATCGATTGGACTGAGTGCTCAAGGGCAAAATCGAGACTATTCTCGGGTTGTGCGGGAGTTGCATACACGTTTACTTCGACGCCATCTTTGGTTGCGCCGGTTTTCTTCTGCAGCTCGCCGATCACAAAGGCGAGTAGATAGGTACTCATGCGCGGTGTCGTGTCAAATGTTGTGACGAGCTGGCTGGCTTTATCTCGTTGAGAAACAACTGGCATATTACCAATTACTGTCACGCCGGATTCGGTCGTGAGTGTGACATCAAAGGTTGTTTTGGCCTCAGGCTCATCGATACACGGGAAGACTTCGCGGGCATAGTGACTTTCGAATTGCGTCATGAGGATTTCTTGTTTGGCCCCATCGTGAGTGTAATAACAGGGGTAGAGACCGTGGAGTTGGTGATCAATAATTATTCCGCTGAACTCGATTTCAACTTGTACGGTATCGATAAATTTCCCGTCATATGCGAGTGTGAGCTCGTCGTCCGCTCCACTTGACCATTTAACTGGCTTGCCATCAATACACGCAGAATGAATCGTGAGACCCTTATGGTGTAGTTTGAGGGTATTGTCATGAGGTTTGCCATTGATAATCACCGTTCCATGAAAGGCTCGTCCAACGCGATCGATTGTGAGTGATAGATTATATGAAACTGGAGTGAAGTGTGAGATGAGGCGATCGGCTATATACATCTCTCTATTGTAACAAAGGTATAATGAATACATGGAAACGAGGGTGCGAAGAATTGTCGGTGTTCTATTCATTCTTTGCTCGGTTGGATTCGCAATCTACCAGTCGCAACACCCAACGGCCACGACTACTTCAACTCCGCCGAACACCACTCAGAGCGCAGACCAAGGGACTGCGCTTGCGGCGCTGAATACGATTGCGGTCAAAGGTCGGGCGCCGAAGACAGACTATAACAGGGCGCAATTTGGTGATGGCTGGGCGACACAGGGACTTTGCGATACGCGCAATATCATCCTTCACCGAGATCTACAAAATCCTGTGGTAAATGATCAATGTCAAGTAACGAGTGGTACGCTCAACGACCCCTATAGCGGCACGGTAATCGAATTTAACAGAGGTGCAACGACAAGTGCTGACGTACAGATCGACCATGTCGTCGCTCTTTCTGATGCCTGGCAAACTGGCGCGCAGCAATTTACGCCCGCTCAGAGGGTGGCGCTTGCGAATGATCCACTCGAATTATTGGCGGTCGGCGCGCAGCAAAATCAACAGAAATCAGACGGTGATGCAGCGACGTGGCTGCCGGCCAACAAAGCCTTTCGATGTCAATATATAGCGCGGCAGATTGCCGTGAAGGCAAAGTACGGCCTGTGGGTCACCTCGGGAGAGGGTGACGCCATGCGGAATATCTTGAGCACCTGTCCTGATCAGCAGCTACCGGCCGCCGTTACATTAAGTACCGTTTAGGACTGACGAGCTAGCGCCGGTAGTACGCCGTAAGAAACTGGTCGCGGAATGCGTAGAACGTTCCGTCTTTGATCGATGTTCGGATATCATCGACAAGTTTGATGATGAAGCGCTCGTTATGGATGCTGAGGAGCGTCCCGGACAATGTTTCTTTGGCACGGGCGAGGTGATTGATATAGGCGAGTGTGTAATGCTGGCAGGTATAACAATCACACCCCTCAAAGATTGGCGTGAAGGCATCAATGTACTGCTTGCCGCGAATGTTCACGCGGCCATGAGGTGTGTAGGCGCTTCCGTTTCGAGCCACGCGGGTCGGAGATACGCAGTCGAAGGTGTCGATGCCTTGCTCGATGGCGGCGAAGATGTCGTCGGGTTCTGAGATACCGAGGAGGTGGCGCGGTTTGTTTTCGGGCAGAATCTCGTTACACCAGCGGATGATCGTGCCTATTTCATCTTTTTCGAGTGCGCCACCGATTCCGAAGCCATCGAAATCGCGTTCCGCCATCCAGGCGGCAGTTTCTTTCCTCAGGTCTTCATAGTTTGCGCCCTGCAGCACACCGAAGAGGGCTTGGTAGTATCCCGGTGTCGAGGCGTTGAGCCGCTTCATCTCATTGAGGCTACGATCTCCCCATGCGTGGGTACGAGCCAGGGCTTTTTCCTGGTATTTACGGTTGTCAGCCAGGCTGGTGAGCTCGTCGAATGCCATCGCGACATCACTGCCGATACCGTGTTGGATTTGCATACTAAATTCTGGGGTGAAGAAATGGAAACTACCGTCGAGGTGGCTCTTGAACTTGACACCGTCATCCGTTACCCAGGCATGGCGATCACATTTACGGGCAATGGCAAGTTCCGCGTCGACGTCTGTGGTCATTGCGAGGACTTTTTTGAACCCACTCCCGAGAGAAAGCACCTGAAATCCGCCGCTGTCGGTGAATGTTGGTCCGTTCCAGTTCATAAATTTACTCAGCCCACCGGCCCGGGCGATCAGTTCGTGGCCGGGTTGCAGATAGAGATGGTAGGCGTTAGCGAGCACCGCTTGTGCGCCGACCTCATGCACCATTTCCGGCATCATCGCCTTCACGTCGGCTTTGGTGCCGACCACAATAAATGCCGGCGTCTCAATATCGCCGTGGGGTGTGTGCATTACCCCAGTTCGCGCAAGGGTGCCCGGAAGCCTTGAGGCAACTTCGAAGTAGAATGGTTTATTGCTCATTGATTATAGTATATCAAACAGAGGTAAATATTGACTAAACGACACAGTAGTAGTATAATATAGAAATGGATGAAGATTCCCCCGAGATAGGTTACGGCAGAGCTATCGACAGAAGCCATATGGACGCCAAGGTTTTTTAAAAAATTGCTTCTGAACTCGATCAAATTCTTAGTTCATATGGGGATGAGCGGGAAAATGGAAATGTGGACATCTCCTGGAACTCTTATGAATTAGGTGCCCGTCTGATCCTTCTCCGTGGTACATGGAGCGGCGAAACACAATATGTACTTTATATTACATACCACGAGCTCGACGAAGACGACTGCGAAAAGGAGTCGACAATCACATTTACACCCGGTGAAGGCGTAACGGGAATTACCGGTGAAGTGTGCGCGGAAATAGATAAGTTTGGCATAGGAGAGTGGTCTGAGATGGCCGAGATTATTTTTGTGGCATACATAGACACATATACCGCCTAGTTGACAATATAAATTCAATCAATTAGTATAAGAACGTACATTCCGGCCGGCAGGTCGGAGTTTTTCGTAGAAAAAGGAGAAAAAACTTATGGAAGACCTCAATATCAAACAACTCAGCCTCGCGCTTCGCACGATCGCTGAAGAGAAAAATTTGCCAGAAGACGTAGTCATCGATGTCATCGAGCAGGCTATTGCTGCTGCATGGCGCCGCGACAACGGCGAGCGCGACCAAGATGTTCGCGCTGAACTAAACCTCGTTGACGGTACCGCACGGGTATTTGTCCAGCGTGAAGTCGTCGAAGAAGTTGGTGTCGACAGTGTCGAGATCAGCCTCGCCGATGCAAAAAAGCGCAAAAAAGACACCGTACTCGGTGATGTTATCGAGGACGATTTCGAAGTCACAAGCTTCGGTCGCGTCGCGGCTCAGACCGCAAAACAAGTCGTCTTGCAGCGCCTGCGAGAAGCAGAACGCGAAGTCGTACTTGCTGAGTACGAAGACAAGGTCGGTCAGATCGTGACCGGTATTATCAGCCGTGTCGAGCCACGCGTCGTGCGTATCGAGCTCGGTAAAGCTATGGGCATCATGCCGCAGAGCGAACAGATTCAGGGTGAATATTACAGCGTCGGCTCCCGCACAAAAGTGCTTATCAAGGACATTGAGCGCGATAACCGTGGTCCTCAGCTCATTCTTAGCCGAGGCTCAGAAGCATTTGTCACAAAACTCTTTGAACAAGAAGTTCCAGAGATGGACACCGGTGCAGTTGAAATTCGCGGGATTGCTCGTGAAGCTGGACGTCGTACTAAACTCGCCGTCGCTTCGACAGTACCTGGAGTGGATCCAGTCGGTACATTCGTCGGTGGTCACGGTACGCGCGTCAACGCCGTCATGAACGAAGTCGGTGAGCAGGAAAAGATCGACATCATTCCATTTGATGAAAATATCGATACCTTTATCCGCAATTCGCTTCAGCCAGCTGAAGTTGTCCGTGTTGAGCTCGACAAAGAGAGCAAGCGCGCCAAGGTTTTCGTGACTGAAGACCAGCAGTCAATCGCGATCGGCCGCGGCGGTCAAAACGTCCGTCTCGCTAGCCGATTGACAGGTTATGAGCTCGATATCGAAGCTGCCGTCAACAAGCCAGTTGAAAAGAAGGCAAAGAAGAACATCGAAGACGATCTCTTCTCAGCAATCCAAGAACAAGGCAAATAGCCAAAATAACATTAAAATCAATTAGCACTCGACATTGACGAGTGCTAATTTGTTTTGTACAATAGAATGCAGTGGAACATTCCACCTTGGAGGATTTAATTATGAATGATGGAATGAATGAATTTGTTTCTCGGTTAACCGAGAATGCACGGGGTAGTATTCAGAACGCTGATGCGATTGCTCGTGGTTATGGCAGCCCGTATATCGGCACCGAGCATCTATTGCTGGGCCTACTAGCGCAGGGTTCGAGTGTCGGCGCGAAAGTGCTGGCTGACGCTGGTGTCACGCTTCAGCGGGCTGAGTCGTCTCTCAACCTTACGCCGAAGAAACTGGTGGTCAGCACAGGCCTGATCGGTATGAGCGAAACGACGCTTCTAACGCTTCGTATGGGCCTCGAGATGAGCAAGGAGCTCAATCAAGAGTATATGGGCACGGAGCACATTCTCTACAGCCTGCTCAAGCAAAACAACGCTCGGGCGACGGTGCTCCTACGCGAACTCGGCGTTGATATCGATAATCTGATCTCAGAACTTGAAGAATTTATGGATCGCAGTGCGCCACAAGAGCTTGCAGAAGTCACGGTGGAGACGCGAAAGAGCGCGCAGCGAGGTGGTGCGCTTGATGTTTATGGCATTGATCTCACGGCGAAGTCTCAGGCGGGTGAGCTTGACGCGATGATTGGGCGTGATGCAGAAGTTGAGCGACTGGTCACTATCCTCAGTCGCCGAACGAAGAATAATCCCGTGCTCATCGGTGAGCCTGGTGTCGGCAAGACGGCGATCGTCGAAGGTCTCGCAGAGCGAATTGTCCGCGAAGAGGTGCCCGACCACCTGCTCGACCGTCGGGTGATGATGCTCGATATGGCCAGTATGATCGCGGGGACGAAATACCGTGGCGAATTCGAGGAGCGACTCAAAAAAGTTATCACCGAGATCAAGCGTCTCGGCAATATCATCGTGTTTATCGATGAGCTTCACTTGCTCGTCGGTGCCGGTGCGGCGGAAGGTGCGATGGATGCGGCCAATATCTTGAAACCGGCTCTCTCGCGTGGAGAACTACATATGATCGGCGCGACGACGCTCGACGAATACCGAAAGCATATCGAAAAAGATGCGGCGCTCGAACGACGTTTCCAGCCGATCGTCGTCAAAGAACCGACGCTCAAAGAGACGTTTGCGATTCTCAAAGGGCTAAAGAAATATTATGAAGACCATCATGGCGTGAACCTCAGTGATGACGTCCTCGAGTCAGCGGTGTATATGGCCGATCGCTATGTATCGGACCGTTTCATGCCCGATAAAGCGATCGATGTGGTCGACGAAGCAGCGTCACTTGTACGCGTCAAACGGGGCAATCGACCATCCAAACAGCGCGCATTGTTACGTGAGCTCAAATCGCTTGAGGCGAAGATTGACGATGCAGTCTCGACTGAAGATTTCGAGCGGGCTGCGCTCTACAAAACGCGTACCAGCCGGATTTCGCAACAGCTTGATGACATAAAAGCGGCTGAAAACGAATCAACACGCAACAATCTCACCGATGACGATATCGCGAAGGCCATCGCGTCGATGACGCAGATACCAGTTGATAAGATTCGTACCAGTGAAGCGAAGATGCTCATGAATCTCGAGAAACATATCGGCAAATACCTCATCGGCCAGGACGAGGCGGTCAGCAAGGTTGCGCGGGCGATCCGTCGATCGCGTAGTGGCGTAGCGACCAGTAAACGTCCGATCGGGAGCTTTGTCTTCATGGGACCGACTGGAGTCGGAAAGACTGAGCTCGCGAGAGTGCTCGCAAGAGAGGTGTTTGGCAGTGAGCAATCGCTCGTCAAGATCGATATGAGTGAATTTGGCGAAAAACACTCGACGAGCCGACTGGTCGGCGCGCCAGCAGGCTACGTGGGCTACGAGGATGGCGGTAAACTGACCGACAAGATTCGTCGCCAACCCTATAGCGTCGTGCTCTTTGACGAGATCGAAAAAGCCCACCCTGATGTATTTCAGTTGCTTTTGCAGCTACTTGAGGATGGCACGCTGACTGATGCAAAGGGTCGGCCAGTGAGTTTTCGTAATACGATCGTCATCCTGACGAGTAACCTCGGTGCTGATAAGATGATGAAAGAATCAAGCCTCGGATTTCATGCCGTGACCAAACAAGATGAACGCGCCCTTGACGTAATTCATGAACGCAACGCAAAAGCGACCGAAGATGAATTGAAAAAGACCATGCGACCTGAGCTCATCAACCGATTTGACAGTATTGTGACATTCCGAGCGCTGACGCGCAAAGAGGTCGGAAAGATATTTGACAAAATGATCGGCGAGCTGCGAAGTCGCCTAGTGGCGAAGGGAATTGGCATCACTGTGCAGTCGGCCGCAAAACGCTTCTTGATCAATACGGGCTACAGCGAAACGTTTGGCGCCCGCCCCCTAAGGCGCGCCATCGAAGATCACGTCGAACACGCCATCGCAGAGGGAATTATCGATGGGAAATTCGAAAAAGGCGATATACTAGAAGTAGGTATTAAAAGAGGGGTGATTTCACTTGAGAGGCGACGCGAAACAGACCACGACGTCTAACTCAGTACATTATGCGCGGCGCATTTTGTCGCCTGTATTGATGATATTAGCAATTTCCATGTTGATTATCGTCTATGGACAGCACGTATATGACCATTTCGTGGCTGCCCGTTTCGTTCCAACGAGCAAAATTGCCTCTGTCCACGACAATCTCAAGCTCACTTGGCTCGGAAATGACCTACTTTATGCGAGCAATCCGTCGGTCGAGACTGGCCAACAGTTTAACGTGCACTGCGACACGACCGAGCGTACGGCGGCAATCCTCGGGTGCTATTACAAACGAAGCATCTACCTTTACGATGTCACTAATCCTGAGCTTGCGGGTGCCGAAGAGGTCACGGCGGCTCATGAGATGCTCCATGCGGCGTATGAGCGACTCCAGATTTGGGAAAAGAATCACGTCAACTCACTGCTTGAGGCAGAATACGCCAAAATTAAGGATCAGCCTGATATCAAGAAGCTGATGGGATACTACTCGACGAATGAACCGGGCGAGTTCGACAATGAGCTGCACTCGATTATAGGTACGACGGTCGCATCCATCTCGCCTGAACTCGCGCAGTATTATGCGCAGTATTTCAATGATCGTGCCACTATTATCACGATGAATGCGAAGTATAATACGTTGTTTGCGACGGTTGAAGCCCAGTCGACTACGCTCGCAGCCAAAATTGACGCCGACGGTCCAACGTTGCAGAGTGACCTATCGGTGTACGAGGCAAAGCGTACGGTTCTCACGAATGACATTCAGACCTTTAACCAGAGGGTAAAGGGAAATTACTACACATCGACCAGCGTGTTTGAAAGTGCTAAGCAGGCGCTCCTCGCGAGGTCTAGTGCGCTCGAAGCTGGGCGTGTCTCGCTGAATGATCGGGTCGACGCCTATAACGCACTGGTAAAGCAGTACAACAACCTTTCGATCCGGGTTAATCAACTCAATAGCAGCATAAATGGCGTAAGTGCGCCGACACCAGGAGTGTAAATGGCCAAATCACGCATTCAATTCGTCTGTCAAAACTGTGCCGCCACCTATTCTAAGTGGACGGGTCGATGTGATAACTGTGGCGAATGGAACACGCTCGTCGAGCAAGATGTGGTTCCTGTCGGCGCTTCGGTTGTCGCAAAAAGCCTCAAATCGGGATCGATACTTCGTCCGCAAACGATGCGATCGATCTCGGCAGAGGACCGGATCGAGCGGATGACATCGGGCTTCGCCGATCTTGACGCAGTTCTCGGGGGCGGAATTCTACCAGGTGGCGTCATACTACTCGCGGGACAGCCGGGAATTGGTAAGAGCACGCTCCTCTTGCAGGTAGCGTCTATCGTCGCTCATGACCACACTGTTCTCTATGCCAGTGGTGAGGAATCATCTTCGCAGGTGAAGCTACGGGCAATGCGCCTGGGCGCGGACAAAGATGACCGACTGGAATTTGTCGCTAGCACCAGTGCCGATGATATCGCGGCGACGATCCGAGCGGCGAAACACAACCTGATTATCATCGATTCGATCCAAACACTCAGTCTCGGAGAGATAAGCTCAGCACCTGGATCGGTCAGTCAGATCACGAACTCGGCTAATGTGATTATCCGAGCCGCCAAAGAGGTCGGAGCAGCGGTGATCATGGTCGGGCATGTGACAAAAGAGGGCTCAATCGCCGGTCCGAAAGTGCTCGAGCACCTCGTCGACGTCGTCTTGCAGTTTGAGGGCGATCGATACGGTGGCTTCAAGGTCGTTCGGGCGATCAAAAACCGGTTTGGATCAACCGCAGAGGCCGCAATTTTCGAGATGAACGAAGAAGGACTCGAAATCGTCTCTAACCCTTCTGCGGCGCTACTCGAAGAGCGTCAAAACACCGATGGATCGATCATTCTCGCGACCCTCGAAGGCAATCGACCTATTCTGGTAGAAATCCAGGCACTTGTCAATTCGACCAATTTCGGGTATCCTAAGAGAACGGCAAGCGGTTTTGATCTCAACCGACTCAACCTCTTGATTGCGGTCCTGGAGCGCCGCACGAAATTGAACTTATCGGACAAAGATATCTATATCAATGTCGTTGGTGGGTTAAAGCTTGCTGATCCAGCTGCTGATCTCGCGGTCGCGATGGCGATTGCCTCAGCTGCTGCAGGACGACGACTCGATGACGGGATCGTCGTGTTTGGCGAAGTAGGACTTGGCGGCGAACTCCGCAGCGTCCCACTCGTCGAAAAGAGAGTAAGCGAAGCAAAAAAACTTGGCTTCACTCGTGCAATCGGCCCTGTGCCGAAACACAAAGAACCATTTATAAAAGGCGTAAAAGATTTACGCCAGGCATTAATCGATTACTTAAAGACGTAATCGTAGAAAGAAATTATATGAATACAAATTTGGAATTATTGCTCGTGGCGGTCGTGGTTATCACGCTCGCAGAGGTGACTTATCTATTAGCTCGCCTTCCTAAAACGAGTGTGAAAGCAAAAGATCGTGCTATCCTCGTGGATACGTCGGTCGTAATGGACGGACGAATCGTCGCGGTCGCAAAGACAGGCTTTATCGGTGGCACGCTGGTTATCCCACGCAGTGTGATCGGAGAACTGCAGTTCCTAGCGGACAACGCCGATCCAGATAAGCGGGCTCGCGCTCGCTTCGGACTTGACGTGGTCAAAGAACTTCAAGATATGGACGGCGTCAGCGTCGAGCTATTACAAGACGGCAGTCGTACCGAACACGGTGTCGACGAGCGTCTCCTTGAGCTCGCGAAACAACATAACGCAGTTGTCTGTACGATTGACTACAACCTGAATAAGGTTGCGGCGGTCGAGGGCATTCAGGTGCTCAATATCAACGAACTAGCTCAGAGTCTACGCATGGCACACCTGCCAGGTGACCGTATGCGGCTCGACGTTGTCCAAAAGGGCAACGACGCCCATCAGGGAGTCGCCTATCTTACCGATGGCACCATGGTGGTGATTGAACAGGCTTCGACGCTCATCGGCCAGGCTGTAGAGATAGAAATTATTCGTAGCCTTCAAACAGCCGCAGGAAAGATGATGTTTGCACGGAGGGTTACACTTCCACAAACGTCCGCAAAGCAGCCAGAGCAGCGTCAGAACGCCCCACGATCACGCAAAGCGGCCGAGACCCGTGAGAGTCGTCCCGCTAAGCAAACTCCACAGTCTCAAGCCCCACGACGCCAGGATGATCGTCAAAAACAGCAGACCCAAGCTCCACAGCAAGCTTCTCAGCCAAACAAAGGAAATGGTGGCCGTCCACGATCGCCATTTACTCCTCCTCGCTCACGCCAGAAGCGCGTTGACCACGAGGCGAACCTCGTTAGCATGATTGACCATCAGCAATAAACGCTACTGCTCTAGTGGGCGATGTAGGTGACACCTGCACTTGGGGTTTGGTAGTAACCTGAGTCAGTAATAACGGCGGTCACGGTGTGTTGGCCTGTAGCCACTTTGTCGAGTGGCACGCTCCATGTGCCAGAACTTGTGATTGGCTGTGAAGTAGGTTGTTGACCGTCGATTAGTAACTCAATGGTCGTCGGGGCAAATGTCCCTGCGGTATAGACAACAGATGCAGTCTTGCCAGTTATCGTGACCGTGGCCGTTGGCTTCGCGTCTGAGCATGAGTGGGCGTCGTCATTTGCTGTTGCATCGTAGCCATCTGGCGACGTGAAGATGCCTTGCTTCGTGACGGGGTCAGTTGACTTGAGGACGTTGATGGTCTCTTTCGCAAGATCAGGCGTACAGTCGGTCGCTTTCTTCTTAGAAATTTTGTCAAACACCATAGGGGTATTGGCGGGGATGCTCGCTTTGTCGAAGTATGAAGGGTAGATGTCGCCATTAATCACTTGAATGCCAGTTGGTCGCTTCCAATAGGCATCAGCGAGCTTGTTCTGCTGTGAGTAGAGATCGGTTGCGGCCGCCATGACCTGGTCGACCATGTACATTGGGATGCGAGAGTTACCACGATTGACTGTAAGCGGTTTGCTGTCGGTATTGCCGAGCCAGACAGACATTGCCAGTGATGATGTATAGCCGATCGCCCAGAGATCCTTTGAGTACGGCTTGCCATTGATAGACACGTCCGTCGTACCGGTTTTCGCTGCCATCTTAATGCCCTTGCCGTTCGTATTGGCAAGGGAATTGGTGCCGAGGAGCCCGGCGCGGACTTTGGTGTCGGACAGAATATCGTTGACGATATAGGCAGACTGCGGATCGACCACTTGGGTCGGTTGCGCATTGGTGTACTTCTTGAGTGTCTCGCCGCTACTGCTCTTGACCTCAAGGATGGTTGTTTGAGGCAGGTAGGCACCGAGGCGACCGAGTGACGCCATGGCGTTCACGTGGTCGACGAGACGGGTACCACAGCTTCCGATAGCGCTCGAGAGTCCCGCGTCGGTTTCTGTGCCATTTGTGCAATAGCCTGTGTCACCGAGGTCAGATCGG
>Ga0209540_10000463_pt1 | contig 38616 bp, 26 predicted proteins | sample BarGraIncu01121A_FD_184501 | JGI IMG/M metagenome (GOLD analysis project Ga0209540, IMG submission 184501) | Arctic peat soil microbial communities from Barrow, Alaska - Barrow Graham LP Incubations 011-21A (SPAdes) (version 2) | ecosystem: Environmental > Terrestrial > Soil > Wetlands > Peat... | reverse complement strand
TTTCGATATTCTTATCATCGTGCGGATGATAATTAGTTCCGACATACAATCCTTGTGCTTTCAATGCAAAAGTAAAAAAGAAAGGAATTGCAATTAGAAGCAAAATTGTGGTTTTTCCCGTTTTCATATGATCATTAAATTATTTAGATTATCCGCAAAATCTCCTAATTAATTAGAGACAAAACATGGAATTTATTGTTTGATTTTTACATTTTATATTACGATATTTCCATTCATAGCTCTCTAGTTTCACAAGTCAATGCGCTAGTTTTATTCGAAGTTGTTATCTACTCAATGCAACTTGGAGTCTCGCCCACAAATAAGCAGTTATCTTACCAGATATTTCACACCGGTAATCATTCCTTTTTCTACCTGATAGATATTTCCTTTTTTAGAAACTTCCACTTCCACTAATTTATTGTCCAAAGGTAGACAAATTAGTCCTTTTGCAAAAGGCTGATTGCCGTAAACTTTCAAGTCAATCGTCGACCAATCAATCTTATCTGTCGACTGCGCCAGCTTGGCATGAGGAATGACCGCGCCATCACGAACCAGAATAATACAAGGGATTTCTCCTGCTTCAATATCGTTCCAACCACGATCATAGGTTTTACCGGTTTGATAGTCGATCCATTTTCCACCGGGCAAATACACCTGGCGTCCTTTGGTATTTTCCATCAACGGTGCTACATAGATATCTGAGCCAAAAAGATAAGCGTCATCTACTGTCCATGCTCCGGGATCGTTCGAGAATTCCACAAAGAGTGCCCGTACCATTGGCAATCCTTTTTCGGTACATTGTTTAGCTTGTGCGTACACGTAAGGCATGAGTTTGTATTTCATTTCGGCTGCTTCGCGAAATGCTTTCACGAAACTTTGATTGTACAACCATGGTTCCTTGGGAGGTGCACCGTGCGCGCGACTGTGCGAAGTGAGGAAACCGAATGGCAACCAACGGCGGTATAATGCTTCGGGTGAAGATTGAACGAAACCGCCAATATCATGACTCCAGAATGAGAAGCCGCTCAACCCAAAGGACAAACCGCCACGCAATTCCGATTCCATGGCAATGTCTTTATTGGCAGCATCACCACCCCAATGTAATGGGTAACGTTGACTACCTGCCCACGCGCTGCGTGCCCAGATGATATTCTCGTTGTTGGTAGCCTTGGTAACTTCGGCTACTGCTTTGTTATAGCGCAAAGGATAGAGATTATGCTCGTACCAGCCCCCACGGCCCGATGCGTAAATCCCTTCCAACGGTGCTGCCTCACCAAAGTCGACTTTGATGGCTCCAACGCCCATTTTGAGCAAACCGACCAGTTTATCCTGATACCATTTCACGGTGTTCGTATTCGAGAAATCGAGTACAGCATCCTCGTAGGGCATTTCTCCTTTCGTATTCTTTACATTCAGATTCTTGTCAATAATTTCCGGAAAGAATTTATTCTTTGGCGTAAAATAAGTCAGTTGCCACAAAGAAATATGGAAACCATCCTTTTTCAAATCGTTGATCATCTTTTGCGGATCGGAGAAACGTGAAGGTGAGAATTTGTAATCGCATTGCCAATCGGTTTCGAACCAACCGGTATCGAAGTGAATCACATCGGAAGGAATTTTATACTCGCGCAATTTCGCAGCCACCTCGTATCCTTCTTTTTGTGCAAAATAAGTAATGCGACTCATCCATGTTCCGAACGACCAAAGCGGAGGCATTTGTGCTTTGCCGGTAATCTCGGTATATTCATTCAAAATATCTTTTGGTTCGCCCACAAAAACAAATAAATCCAGGGCCTCGTCGCCCATAAAAAGTTTATTGGCACCAACATAAGTATTACCAAAATCGCAGGTAACGGGTGCTGAAGTGTGCATAAACATACCGTAGCCACGGTTACTCATAAAGAATGGAATCGGCTTGTACATCTGATCAGTTTCCGGTCCCTGCGGATCAGCAACAAAAAGGTTTACTTTTTGTCCACGCTTGTCCAACTTGGTAAACGATTCACCGCAACCGAAAATCTTTTCGTTAGGAGAAAGCGAAAACACCGGATTTATCTCACGACTATTGTCTACACCCTTTTTGATAAAATTGAAAGGCAGGATCTTTACCTGAGAAGAGTCATTATCATTCCAACGCCATGTATCGGTTAAGCGGTTGCCTTTAGCATCCATCAACACAATACGGAACGGATTTTCCTCAATCAACAACTTGCCAAATGCACTGGTATAGGTATGTCCGGTTCTTGTTTTTGCATATTTCCACGAACTATCTTTGCCCGGCTCTTTCACCAACATAGGCGAATCAAAAGGCTTTGGTTCTACCGGAGTTGTCAACATACGAATACGCAAAGTCCGGGGAGTGATAAAATCCACCGTAAAGCTTAATTCGGGGTTTTGCTGATAGGCGTCACCCGGAAAGTCGAGCATCTTCAAATCCTGCGGCAAAATAGTGTTCACATTAAAAGCCTGACGGGTATAAAGCGACGAACGTTTCCAACTGATTTTACCTTTGGCTGTAGCCGGATCGAAACTAGCCAACTTATCGGCAAAGAAAAAGGTGTTGTGAAAGTCCTTAAAGTCAAGGCTCATATCTACGGGGTCGCCGAGGAGCCGTTTTTGTTGTGCCATAAGTGGCTGCAAACAACTGCAAACCAACAAAAGAAAAGCGGAAATAATTTGTTTTTTCATGGGATATATGATTTTTTTGTTATTTTTATAATTATTCAACTGCTGACAGGTTCTTCAACCGCTGCCAGAGTTGTGAGCTTCAAATTTTATTATTCTATTTCTTCAAATACTAACAGGATCTTCTACCGCTGTCAGAGTTGTGAGCATCAACCGCTGTCAGCAGCCGGAGGCTCTGACAGCGGTTGCAAAGCTCTATTTTACATCCACCAGTTTTGTCAGTTTTATATCTGCCGACGAACTTCCGATCAGCAACTTAAGCTTAGCGCTTTCCATCACAAAAGCATGTTTTTCTACGTTCCAATACGCAACATCAGATGCTTTTAATGGAATTTGAACTGTTTGTGTTTTGCCAACGGGGATAAACACGCGTTTGAATCCTTTGAGTTGTTTGAGAGGTCGCTCCACTTTGGAGTCAGGATAGGAAACATAGAGTTGAACCACTTCATCACCGACTCGACTGCCTATATTTCGCACATTCACCGAAACAAGGATAGAATCGGTAAGTGTTGGTTTTGATGTTTTTAAACCTGAATATTCAAACGAAGTATAGCTCAATCCAAACCCAAACGGATAAAGTGCTTTGCCTTTGAAATATTGATAAGTTCTGCCATGACGAATATCATAGTCCATCATCGGAGGCAAGTCAGTAATGCTCTTTACCCAGGTTTGATTGGTGCGTCCTGCAGGATTGGCATCCCCAAAAATCACATCCGCCAAACCGTTACCCAACTCCTGACTGTTATTGGTAACATGCACAATAGCCGGCACGTTTTCTTCCGACCAGTTAATGGCAAATGGGAAATTGCTTACCAACACCATCACCGTTTTGGGATTAGCTTGTGCCACCACTTTCACTAAGTCCTCTTGTTCCAATGTTATTGATTTGCGGTCCACTCCTTCCCGCCCATCGCTTGGCACCGGTGAAACCATCCAACGTGCATCTGTTCCGTAAGGATGGTTACCCACGCAAACAATTGCCACATCAGCTTTTCGGGCAGCCAGAGTTGCTTTGTCCATTTGGTCTGAAGGAGCATAGAATACCTCTACGTCTTTTCCAACAGCATTTTTTATTCCTTGCAAAATGCTTACCGCATAGGGTGGCGTTCCGCTGTACCAGTCAAGCAACACCTCATTGGCACGAGGTCCTATAACGGCTATTGATTTTAGTTTTGATTTATTCAATGGCAATAGTTGATTTGAGTTTTTCAACAATACCACCGATTTAGCGGTTACCTCACGCACAAAAGCCTTCACCTCCGGTTTATTCCAGGGTGAGACAGTATCGGTTACACCAATATTGGCGTAAGGTACTTTTGATTGATTGGCATCCAATAATCCCAGTTTCAATGCCACGTAGAAATTACCACGAATGGCATCGTCAATATCTTTTTCAGTCAATAAACCTTTTTTCAAAGCTTCGTGAACATGGGGTTTAAAATTATCCAAAAACTGACCAACCGAAGCTTTCACCACAGCTGCAGCACCTTCAGTCATTGTTGGATAAGCCTTGTGTGCATTCACAAGCAAACTAAGTGCACCGCCATCGGTACAAATAATACCGTTGTTACCCCATTCGTCACGGGTGATCTTTTTCAGAACAGGATGAATAGTCATTGGTATTCCATTCCATGCGTTGTACGAAGCCATAAATGCCCGCGAACCGCCTTCGGTGATGCCTTTATAAAATGGGAAGGAATAATACTCGCGGAAAAGTCGTTCGTCGAAGTTAGACGAAGTGGAATCGCGCCCATCTTCATTGCTGTTGGCCAAAAAGTGTTTCATGAGCGAAGCTGATTTCCAGTACTTCGGATCGTTGCCTTGCAGTCCTTTGACAAATGCCACCGTAAGTCGGGATCCAAGAAATGCATCTTCACCGTAACTTTCTTCGGTACGCCCCCAACGAGGATCACGAGCCAGATCAGCATTCGGAGCACGCATCACCATTCCTCCTTTTTGTAAATTAGCGTTTTGAGCATAAAAACGTATTTCGGTCGCTTCCATGTCAGCTACCTTTTGGATTAATTCTGTATCCCAGGTTTCGCCCAGTCCGTAAGCTTGAGGGAAAGTAGTGGTTGGATAGGTTTTAGGAACACCCTTAGGACCAAAGTCACCCCAATTGCCAGGACCACCAAGTGCCATACCGTGTAATCCTTCGGAATGTCCGGTATTACGAATTCCCAAGCGGGGAACACCCAGATTTGTAGAGAGTGCATTTACTTTTTCATCGATTGTCATCAACGAAAGTAAATTCTCAACACGCTTACTATCGGGCAAGGAAGTATTTTGAAACGGGAAAGTTGTTTGAGCTGAAAACGTAAAGGGGAGTATCAGGAAAAAAGAAAGTAGTTGAATGGATTTTTTATTCATGGCGTGCATAGATTTTAAAGTCTTGCAAATATAGTTATATTCAAAAAAAACAATACTACCTAAATGTTTCCGAAAGGGTAGGCAAATGATAATGCAACGTGATTACCAGTGATAAGTTATAGGATGTTAGGCAGGAAGGATAAAAAAACAATTGGCTGTCTGAATCGCATTTTCGGACAGCCAATCGCATTTTGCATTAATTTACAAATTTCTTTTTATACTCGTTCGGACTTACTCCGTATTCGTCTTTGAAGTATTTACGGAAATACTTTGGATCATTAAAACCTACCTGATAAGCCACTTCATTCACAAACATCTGACTTTTCTCCAATAAGTCTGCAGCACGTTTAATACGAATAAAACGGATAAACTCTGAAGGTGTTTTATCGGTGAGTGCCAGTATCTTTTTGTAGAAATACACGCGACTCATTCCCATCTCCCGACAAAGATCTTCCACCAAAAATTCGCTGCTGGCAATGTTGGCTTCGACCAACGCAACCGCTTTCTTGACGAACTTCTCGTCCATCGAAGTAATTTCCACATCTTCGGTGGTAATGTCCACCTTTCGTTTAAATTGCTCGCGCGTTTTCTTTTGCCGTTCAATGATGCGCGAAACTTTTAGCGAAAGCATTTCCATATTAAAGGGTTTGGCAATATAATCTTCGGCACCGGCTTCCAGTCCACGGTATTTATTTTCCTCGCCGGCTTTGGCGGTAAGTAAAATAATAGGAATGTGCGATACACGAATATCTTTTTTCAGCAATCTGCAAAGCTCCAGTCCATCCATTTTTGGCATCATTACATCACATATGATGATATCCGGCATCTTTTCCAGAATCATTTTGTGAGCAACTTCCCCATCCTCTGCTTTAAGGATACGATAGCTTTCGGTAAATAAGGCCGAAATATAATCTCTAAAATCCTCGTTATCATCCACCACCAACATCAGTGGCAATTTATTCTTAGCTTCGATAGACACAGCTTCCTCTTCTGGAGTCAAGGCTTCCTCGGGTAAAACATCCTCTACCTTGTTTTTCGATATCAGTTCTTCGTGAACAACCTGAACAGCAGGAATTAAAACCGAGAAGATGGATCCTTTGCCAAGCACACTTTCTACACCTATATCGCCAGAGTGCAGTTTTACATACTCACTCACCATGTGTAATCCAACGCCTGTACCGGTTTGGTTACCGTTCTCCGCATTTTCTACTCTATAGAAACGCTCAAAAACACGTTCCAGATCTTTTGCCGGAATACCTATGCCGGTATCCGATACGGTCATTTTAAACAATTTCTTGTCATCGTTCAGTTGTTGTATCAGACTCAGATTCACATCTATCTTTCCATCATTCGGGGTAAACTTAAAGGCGTTCGAAAGCAAGTTAGATACTATCTTCCGCATTTTTTCCGGGTCAAACTCCATTCGAAGTTCCGAGATAGAAGTTGAAAACGAGAATTTAATGGATTTACTATCGGCCAGTTCGGTAAAAGAGTAGCAAATATCTTTTACAAAACCAATCACATCGCCTACCGATTTATTCAAAGTATCTTTTTGCACATCCAGTTTTCTGAAATCCAACAATTGGTTCACTAATTCTAATAAACCGTTGGCATTGCGGTGAATAATGGAAAGCATCGTTTGATGTTCGTCCAATTTTAATTCCCGTAGTAGTTTTTCAACCGGTCCGATAATCAGGGTTAGTGGTGTGCGGAACTCGTGACTGATATTGGTAAAGAAACGGAATTTCATTTCGTCCATTTCATGTACCTGCTTTGCCTGACTAATGCGTTGAGCATTCTCAAATTCCATTTGCTGCTTGCGGAAATTGTAATCGAGCACGTACCACAACAAGGTCAGACCCAAAATCAGGTAAAGGGTAACAGCCCACCATGACAACCAGAAAGGAGGCCAGATAACGATTTCCATTTCCAACGGCACAGTACTCCAAACATTATCATTATTGCTGGCGTACACAATCAAACGATAGGTTCCCTGATTTAAATTTGAATATGCCGCTGCCCCAATACCATTTCTTGTTTCTGACCAGTCTTCATCGAGTCCAACAAGTTTGTATCTGTACCTGTTCTTCTCAGGATGTATATAACTCATCGCTGAGAACTTAACAACAAAATTCTTTTCGTCGTAATTCAGTTCAATTTTATTTCTATGAGAAATGGAAGCATTCAATATAATGCGGTTTTTATATTTCACATCCGGCACAATGACATCATTGCTTATCAGCAGCTCTGTAAATCGTGGTTGAGGAACCAAATGATTGAACCGTATATTCTTTGGGTTAAAAACCGTGTACCCTTTTGTACAACCAAGAAAAATGCTTCCCTCTTTATTTTTGAAAATCGCGTTTTGATTAAAAATAGAACTCACTAGCCCATCATTTTCATCGAACGATACAACAGAGTATTTAATCTGATTCGTTTCGCTATTCCTCTTGCAATAAATACAAGCCAATCCATTACGAGTACCGGCCCAAACATTTCCATTGTTATCTTCAACCAACGAAACCACCTGGTCACTGGGCAAACCGCTGATTTTATTGATATAAGCTATTGATTTATTGCTAGAATTGTAGACATTTATTCCATTATCGGTAGCAATCCAGAGTTGATTTCTACTATCCACAAGGGTATTATAGATAATCAGATCAGAAAGTTTATTCAGTTGTGCCCTCGTTTTAAAAACAGGTGTAATAACATTTGAACGAGCATCTAAAATATAAATACCATTGGGAGTACTTAGATATACTAAATTAGGAGTCTTGGAGTACAACGATAGCACGGCATTGGAAGAGCTACCCCTATCAACATTTATTTGAGTAAATTTTTGGCGCGTAGGATCAAGTTTATTTAGTCCTCCTTCAAGCGTACCCAACCATATATTTTGTTGGTCATCTTCTACCATTCCATAAATACTTTTGTTCGATATCGAATTAGGATTATTTATGTCCGGCATATAGTTAATAAACCCTTCGCCCACCATCTGATTTAACCCACCTAAATATGTTCCAAACCACATTGTTCCTTTTTTATCTTGCAGCACTGAAATAATAATATCGGACGATATGCTCTGGGTATTCTCTTTTTGATTGCGATAGAGTTTAAAGCTCTGACTTGATCTTTCGCGTTTCAGCAACCCACCGCCATTGGTTCCGATCCATAGGTTACCTGTTCGATCTTCGTAAAGTTTGTTGCAATCTTTGGTTTCCAACTCGTTATTATGATAAAAAAACAAGGGAGACTTTTCGAATTTAAACATTCCCGGATGGTAGTAAGAAACTCCGTTTTTGTAAGTACCTATCCACATAATTCCCGTATTGTCGCAATATAAGCTTATAGGTGAATTTTGACTGAGTGAGTTTGGGTTCATAGGGTCGTTAAGCAACACTGTGACCTGTTCAGACTTTTTATCATAAATATTTACACCACCATGGTCGGCTGCTATCCAAATTTTACCACTCTGATCTTGCTTTACATCACGTACGAAGTTGGACGCAATATAATGGTCATTCGCTCCTCGAAAATCTCTTTTGTCATTACCAAAAAAAGTCCATTGAGACTTTTGCAAATCATACTTAAGAACTCCTTTATCACCTAAGCCAGGATAAACCCATGGACAGCCATTGTCATCTACAAATAAATTCTTAGGTAAATAAGAGCCTCTCAAGTTTTCCAACACATAAGAGTTTTGGAAATCAACTCTATTTGCTTTCTCACTAAAACGTTCCAACAACCCGGTTTGAAAAAGAACCCAAAAATGACCTCTATCAGCTTTAAGACTACTAACAATTCCTTTGCTTAAGGTGTGTACATCAGCAGATTGTGTGAAATGCTTTAGCTTTTTTGTGGTTACATTGTATTTATAAATACCTGCAGAAGGATTGTAAAAATATAAATTTTTATTACCGTCTATTTCTACAATGGTTGGAGTAAAATTTATACCCATTTTTGAAAGAAATGGAGATAACGTGCGAATGAATTTCTCCTTTTTGACGTCGTATATAACATAACAGCTAGTACCACTGTTTGTCCATAAATTACCATTTATCCATAAATTACCGGTAATATCTTCCTGAATTCGAGAAATAGAATTGAAGGGTAAACTTGTGGTATCGTTTTTAATCAACTTATACACCTTTATATTATATCCATCGTATCTGTTCAACCCGAAATTTGTTCCGAACCAGATAAACCCTCTACTGTCTTTAAAAGTAGAGGTAATCTGGTTGTTCGACAATCCCCGCGAATTATCTAAGCGCGCGAAATTATAAGTCTCGGCACAAACATAAACAGTCAGCAGTAAAACCAGAAGCAAAAGAGATTTTCTCATATTGTTAATTCAGTGATTTATAAAGTACAAATGTATGAAAATATTATCTGCTATTAGAAAAGATTGACATTCGTTATCAATTTACACCCATTCAGTTTACATTGCTCCCCCCTGAGTTATCAAATGTATATACGTATAAAAACATCCTTCCCAAGCTTACTGAATATAGAGCTGTATATTTGCCAACTTTAAATGCGGAATTTTCTCATCCAATATATACTATTAGAATTATGACCAGGTACAAATTAATTGTGTTGTTTAGTTTTCTTATTTCTTTATCACTTTATTCCAGTAATACTTATCAGAAAAATGTTGATGGAATTCAAATTTCTTTAAAACAAAAATCATCCGCAGCCGTAAAGACAATACGTCTTCAGGTTATCACCGACGATATCATTCGCGTATCGGCTACTCCTGCCACAAAACTTCCTTCAATTACTAGTTTAATTACCACCTACGGAAGCACAATGCAAAAAGGTTGGACAGCTACACAAAACGATGACTATGTAATTTTAAAAACAGCGACTACCAAAGCAATTGTATTCACCAAAACGGGCGAAATAAAATTCACCGATTTAAACGGAAAAACAATTCTGCAAGAACAAAAAAATGGAGGAAAAACATTTAGTACCATAACTGTTGAAGGCAAATCAGGTTATACCTTCCGTCAGGTTTTCGAATCGCCTGCCGACGAAGCTTTTTACGGTTTAGGTCAACATCAATCCGACGAGTTCAATTACAAAGGTAAAAACGAAGAACTATTTCAATATAATACCAAAGTTTCTATTCCATTTATTGTATCAAACAAAAACTACGGAATTCTTTGGGATAATTACTCTATGAGCCGTTTTGGCGATCCTCGTCCGTACGCTAATTTAGATCAATTCAAACTTTTCGACAAAAACGGAAAAGAAGGTGGACTTACCACTACTTATATGACCGACAAAAACGCTAAAACCGTTTCGGTGGAGAGAACCGAATCTACGGTGGATTATGAGAATATCCAAACAATAAAAAACTTTCCAAAAAATTTTTCATTTGCCAACGCAGCGGTAACCTGGGAAGGTAAAATTCAACCCAAAGAGAGCGGACTCTTCCGTTTTATACTTTACTATGCAGGTTACACCAAAGTTTTTATTGATGATAGCCTTGTTGTATCCGAACGCTGGCGCACAGCATGGAATCCAAACAGCTACAAGTTCTCCGCAAATCTTGATTCCAAAAAACAACATAAACTGCGTATCGAATGGTTACCCGATGGCAACATTTCGTATATCGGCTTGAAAGCATTGAGCCCAGTACCGGAAAAAGAACAAACCAAGTTGTCTTTCTGGTCAGAAATGGGTCAACAAATGGATTACTATTTCATCCGTGGAAATAATGCCGACGAAGTTATAAGTGGCTACCGCCAGGTTACCGGCAAAGCATCCATTATGCCTAAATGGGCTATGGGTTTCTGGCAAAGTCGCGAGCGTTACAAAACACAGGATGAAATTGTAGGTGCATTGAAAGAGTTCCGCCAACGTCAGATTCCGATTGACAATATCGTTCTCGACTGGAACTACTGGCCGGAAACCGAATGGGGAAGTCATGAGTTTGACAAAGCCCGTTTCCCAAATCCCAAAGGAATGGTTGATTCCATCCACGCGTTGAACGCCCGAATCATGATTTCCGTATGGCCTAAGTTTTATCACAACACCGACCACTTCAAAGAATTTGACGCTAAAGGGTGGATGTACCAACAAGCCATTAAAGACAGCATCAAAGACTGGGTTGGTCCTGGCTATGTTGGATCATTCTACGATGCCTATTCGGCTGACGCGCGCAAGCTTTTCTGGAAACAAATGAAAGAGCATCTTTATTCACTCGGAATGGATGCATGGTGGATGGATGCAAGCGAACCCAATGTGCGCGACTGTACAGATATGCCTTATCGTAAAGCCCTTTGTGGCCCAACTGCCCTTGGTCCTTCAACAGAATACTTCAATGCTTATGCGCTAATGAATGCCGAAGCCATTTATGATGGACAACGCAGCACTGACAATAACAAACGTGTATTCTTGCTTACCCGTTCGGGTTTTGCAGGATTGCAACGCTACTCAACCGCTACTTGGAGTGGCGATATTGCTACCCGTTGGGAAGATATGAAAGCACAAATTTCGGCCGGTCTGAACTTCTCTATGAGCGGTGTTCCTTATTGGACAATGGACAATGGTGGTTTTTGCGTAGAAAAACGTTACGAAAATGCACCCGAAGGTTCGAAAGACCGTGATGAATGGCGCGAATTAAATGTACGCTGGCATCAGTTTGGCGCCTTTGTACCTTTGTTCCGTACCCACGGACAATTCCCGTTCCGCGAATTGTGGAACATTGCTCCCGAAACACATCCTGCCTATAAAACGATGTTATATTATACACAATTACGCTATCGCTTGATGCCATACATTTATTCCCTGGCCGGGAAATGTTATTTTGACGATTTCACCATGATGCGTGGATTGATGATGGACTTCGGAGCGGACAAAAACGTGTTGAACATCTCCGACCAGTATATGTTTGGAACGAACCTTATGGTTTGCCCTGTCAGCACCTACAAAGAACGTAGTCGCGAGGTTTATTTCCCTCAAGGCAGCGGTTGGTACAATTTATATACTGGCGCATTCGTTGCTGGTGGCAACAAACAAATGGTAGATGCTCCTTACGAACGCATGCCGATATTCGTAAAAGCAGGAAGCATCTTGCCAATAGGTGAGTTGATTCAAAATACCAACCAAGCACAAACCAACCTGACATTGTACGTTTATGCCGGTAAAAATGGCAAGTTCACTTTGTATGAAGATGAAAATGTGAACTACAATTATGAAAAAGGAGCTTTCTCCACTATCGATTTCACTTACAACGACGCTAACAAAACCCTTAGCATCGGCAATAGGAATGGAGACTTCAAGGGAATGGTAAAAGAACGCAATTTCAAAGTAGTGCTTATTGAACCGGGCAATGCTAATGGAATTGACGGAGGTTTGAACAATGTAAAATCACTGCATTACAATGGCACTGAAGTTACAGTGAACTTCTGAAAATAATTTTAAAATCACAAAATAAACTACCTCGCAGCAGAGCTGACGAGGTATTAAGAAAAAAACAAAGAAAAAACGAAGCAGAGCTTCGAGGAATTAAACCTTAATGAGATTAAAACTGCATTTGGCTTCAAGGGCATATTACTTTAAATATATAACAAAACGTGCCATTGCCAACGGCTGTTTACCATTTTTCTGGGATACCGGTGGATTGATCAATAGAAATAACTACTCGGTATCTGATCAGTTGGCATTGGATGGTCTGATACAAGGTGCAAACGGATTGTAGATTTAGTCCTACTTATCAAACTCATCCACCGAAACTGTGAATGGATAAAAAATTATACAAACCCATTTTGGATTGATTTTCCTTAGGTTTATTTTTTTAAGGTTCTCTGAATAGCCCGATTGACAATGTCATTTGGGCTATTCTCTTTTAAAACAGATTTGAGTCCTGTTTCTGTAAGTTTAAACAAAATACTCTATTTTTATTCAAAAACGGAATGATAATTACTGATCATCCCTGTCAATATACATTTAATCCTTATAGATATAAATTAAATCTGTATTTTTGTAGGTAATTCAATCGGCTATCCAAAACAGCCTAATAATAAAATTACATGAAGTACCTTTGTCTCTTACTATCTTTTTTCACTTTCGGATTTTCAGCCGTTCAGGCACAAAGTAAAACTATTCCTGTGGACAAAGCCTGGGCGGGAAACTCCGTAAATGCAGTTATTTTTCGAAAAAACTCATTGGTTACCTACAAAAACATTCAGTTTATTGCTTTCTACAATCAAAAAGGGAAGCTGACCCTGGGAAAACGGAAACTCAATTCATCCAAATGGGAAATACTAGAAACTGCTTTCAGTGGGAATATCCACGATGCGCACAACTGCATCAGCATAATGGTGGACGGAGACGGTTTTTTGCATGTTTCGTGGGATCATCATGGCAATCCGCTGAACTATGCACATTCCGTGGCACCGCTATCGTTACAGTTGACGGCTAAAATACCGATGACCGGATTAAACGAAACCAATGCAACCTACCCCGAATTCTACAAAATGCCCAATGGCAATCTGATCTTTTTGTATCGCGACGGACGCTCAGGGAAAGGAAATCTGGTGATGAACCGCTATGCTGTAAAATCAAAAACATGGACGCAATTGCACACCAATCTTATCGATGGCGAAGGTCGTCAAAATGCTTATTGGCAAGCTTGTGTGGATAAGAATGGAACCTTCAATATATCGTGGGTATGGCGTGGCTCTCCCGACGTAGCCAGCAATCACAATATGCTTTTTGCACGCTCCACCGATGGCGGCTTCAGTTGGGAGAAATCTACCGGCGAAAAGTACACCTTACCGATAAACGAAGCAAATGCAGAGTTAGCGTGCAGTATTCCTCAAAACAGTGAGCTTATCAATCAAACATCAATGACTACGGATGAACTTGGGAATCCGTTTATCGCCTCCTATTGGCGTAGTGCCAACAGTACAGTTCCACAATATCACATTATTTACAATGTGGGCGGCGAGTGGAAAGAATCAGATCTTGGCTTCCGTACAACTCCTTTTTCGCTCAGTGGAGTCGGCACCAAGCGAATTCCAATTTCCCGTCCGCAAGTGTTGGTAAGTGGTAAAGGTGATAAAGCTTCGATACGGTTATTCTTCCGAGATAGCGAACGAGGTGATAAAGTATCCATAGCCGTTTGTAATGATATTGCTCAAAACCAGTGGAAGATTTCCGACTTAACCAATTTTGGAGTTGGTTCGTGGGAACCTACATACGACACCGAGTTATGGAAGGATAAAAAAAGTCTGCACCTGTTCGTTGAAAATGTTCAACAGGTAGATGGCGAAGGTGTAGCCGAAGCGCAACCGGAGATGGTGAATGTGCTGGAAGTAAAATAGAACTCTAATAATTGCCTAAATAAATAAATTCTCATATTATATCTACAAACAAGAAATCATGAAAACAACAAAACTAATTTTGTTACTGCTAGTCAGCACCTGCATAAGCTACGCTGCAAATAAAAGCACCACGGCAAGGGTGCAGAACTTTACCCAAAGTTGGAAGTTCACCCTGGGCGACAGTACTACAAACGCCTCTGCGACGACATTTGACGACAGCAAATGGCGCATGCTTAATTTGCCACACGACTGGAGTATTGAATCCGATTTTGGCAAAGACTTTCCCGCCTCGCCGGGTGGTGGTGCCTTACCAGGCGGACTAGGTTGGTACCGCAAGACCTTTACCGTGCCGCTTACCGACAAAGACAAACGCATCTTTATCGACTTCGACGGTGTGTATCGCAACAGCGAGGTATGGATTAACGGCACTTCGGTGGGCAAACGTCCCTACGGTTATTCGTCGTTTCGTTATGAATTGACGCATTACATCCGTTTTGGCAGTACTAACGTCATTGCGGTAAAAGTGGATAACTCCAAAGAACCCAACTCCCGATGGTATTCGGGCTCGGGTATCTATCGCAATGTGTGGTTGGTGACTACCAATCCCATTCACATCGATCAATGGGGAACATACGTTACTACGCCAAACATCAATGCCGATAGTGCCGAGGTAGCCATCCAAACCACTATCAAGAACGATGAACCGAAACAAAAAACCGTCAGAGTGGAACAATCGCTTTACGATGCCAGCGGTAATCTGGTGAGCACTGTTTTCGGATATTTGTATGTTGGTGCAAACAAAGCGCACCAGTACCTTCAAAAGTTGGTGGTAAAGAAACCAACGCTGTGGAATATAGAAAATCCGTATTTGTATAAACTGGTAACACGTACCTATGCGGTAGGTCGGTTGACCGATGAATACAGCACCAACGTGGGCATTCGTTCGTTTACTTTCGATGTAAAAAAAGGATTTATCCTGAATGGAAAACGCGTGAAGATAAACGGTGTGTGTAATCACCACGACTTAGGTGCATTGGGCGCAGCCGTAAACACGCGCGCTATCGAACGTCAGTTGCAGATATTGAAAGAGATGGGTTGTAACGGTATCCGTACCTCGCACAATCCTCCTGCTCCCGAATTGCTCGATCTTTGCGACAAAATGGGCTTTATCGTGATGGACGAAGCTTTTGATATGTGGTTGAAAAAGAAAACGACCTTCGATTATTCGAAAAATTTTGCGGAATGGCACGTGCGTGACCTGACCGACATGGTTACCCGCGACCGCAATCACCCTTCTATTTTTATCTGGAGTATTGGCAATGAAGTAGCAGAGCAATGGGGCGAGGACAAATCGTTAGAGAATATGGATTTGCAACAAGCCAATGTATTGCTCAACAACCGAAAAACCAATAATGCCGAAGAAGTAGTAAACGGCACCATGGGTAAGTACGCTTTGCTTACCAAACATTTGGTAGATGTAACCAAAGAGGTGGATCCTACCCGCCCTGTTTCGGCAGCTTGCAACGGTACCGATGCCAATAACCCGTTGCTGAAATCGGAAGCACTTGATTTAATCGGTTTCAATTATCACGAAACCGAATATGCCGATATCACTAAACGTTACCCAAAACAAGGGTTCTTCAGTTCCGAGTCGGTGTCAGCATTGCAGTCGCGTGGATTTTACCTGATGCCTTCGGATAGCATGAACATCTGGCCCGAACGTTGGGATAAACCTTTTAGCAATCCACTTCAAAAATGCTCGGCTTACGACAATAGCCATGCGCCATGGGGATCGACCCACGAAACGACCTGGAAACTGGTGAAGAAATACGACCATATTGCCGGACAATATATCTGGACCGGATTCGATTACCTGGGTGAACCAACTCCTTACTGGTGGCCGTCACGCAGTTCGTACTTCGGCATCATTGACCTTGCCGGATTCCCGAAAGACGTGTATTACATGTATCAAAGTGAGTGGACTACTAAGGATGTGTTGTACATTTTCCCGCACTGGAACTGGGAAGCCGGTAAAACAGTAGATGTATGGGCGTATTACAATAATGCCGACGAAGTGGAATTGTATCTCAACGGACAATCTCTCGGCAAACGCAGCAAAGTAGGCGAAGACCTGCACGTGATGTGGCGTGTACCTTATACTCCGGGCACTCTGAAAGCCGTTTCGCGCAAAGGGGGCAAAGAAATACTGACCAAAGAGATCAAAACCGTGGGTCAACCGGTAAGCATACGCCTGAAAGCCGACCGCTCTACTATTACTGCCGACGGTCAGGATCTGTCGTTTGTTACCGTTGAATTACTCGACAAAGACGGCAATGCCTCACCGGTTGCCGACAAATTGGTAAAATTCACCGTAGAAGGCGAAGGTACTATTGTAGGAACCGATAACGGCGACCAGAACGATCACGTATCGCTCAAGAAACCCGAACGTCATTTGTTCTTCGGTAAATGTCTAGCCATTGTGCAAACCAACGGTAAAGCCGGAAGTATCACCCTGAAAGCTTCGGTAGAAGGTCTGCCAACACAACAAGTTGTGATCACAAGCAAATAAAAAAGTTGGGAGAACGGATTTCCATATCCGTTTATATAAATCCATTCGAGGCGCTACCGGGAGTCGCACTCCGAATAAAACAAACTCCCCTTGTGCCGGTTGGTGCATGGGGAGTTTTTGATTTTAGGTATTATCCGAATCCTGGAAGATGAGACTACATGAGTTACTCAAAGTCTATAAATAACGAGAATTAAGGCATGAAATTCGTTTAACGCAAAGTAGATGAATTATCTTTGTTCTTTTGTTGTATTCAATAACACGACATGTATGGATAATATGATTGACACAGCATCTTCAAAACTAAGAAAAGAAGCCAAGGAATTTCTGAAATCAAGACTGGCGATAGCCAATACTGATTGCCCGGAGTCGAAGAGTCTGCAGCTTATTCAGGATCTTTTGGCTAATCAGACTCTGTTAGAAGATCAAAACGAAAAACAACGTATTTCAAAAGCGACACTTAAGCAGGAATATGAGTTTTATCAGGATATAATCAATAATCAACCCGTAGGCATTTATCGTATTCATGTATTCCCGTTGAAAGAGTGGCGAGAAAATGCATGGCATAGTTCCGATAGTCCTCCCTATAAAATGGAGTTGGCAAGTGATCGGTTCTGCGAAATTCTGGGAGTGACCCGACAGGAGTTTGAAACAAATCCATATGTGATTGTTGACTTAATATGCGATGATGATAGAGACGACTTTATCCATAAAAATGAGGAAGCAAATCAAAACCTTACACCATTCAACTGGCAGGGGCGACTGCTTATTGCCGAAAAAACGATATGGGTACGTTTAGAGTCGCGACCTCAACCACTTGCCGCCGGAGATATAATATGGACAGGTTTGCTCTATGATATTACTGAAAGAAAAAGAACAGAGGAGGCCTTAATTGCAACTCGGTTAAAACTCGATGGCATTATAGAGGCAGTACATGTTGGTATTGTAGATTTAAATTTAGAAACCAGCGAATTGATTTTCAATCAGGCATATCCGAAAATGTTAGGATATACTTTTAATGAAATTGACAAACTATTAAAAGAATCTGTTCCGAGCGGGTGGAGAGGACTTATACACCCCAATGATATAGAAATAACCGTGGAGGCACATACCCGGTATTTGGAAAATAACATGCCTTATTATGAGTATGAATGTCGGCTAAGACATAAAGATGGTTATTGGGTATGGATGCATCAACGAGCCAGTATTACCGGTAGAACTCCCAATGGTAAACCGTTGATTATGTCGGGAATTCATACCGATATTTCGCGCCGTAAACAATTGGAAAAAGAGTTGAATGAATTGAACGAAGAGTTGGAAAAGCGCATTGCCGAACGTACCCGCGAGCTGGAAGAACTAAATTCATCGCTTCATCTTACTGAGGAGAAATTTCGTACGATAGCTGACCTTACTTACGATTGGGAATACTGGAAAAGTCCGGAGAATGAAATAATCTACATGTCGCCATTGGTAGAAAGAATTACCGGTTATAATGTTCAGGAATTTGTTGATGATCCGGAATTATTAGATATAATAATTTACAGGAACGATCATGCAAGTTGGCAAAATCATAAGAGAGAGAGAAACAATTATACAGCTAATGAAAATAGTACGGAACTAAATTTCAGAATTAAAAAAAAAGACGGTCAAATACGTTGGATTGGTCATGTGTGTCGAAGTATAAACATAGATGGCAAATATCTGGGAGTGCGGGTTTCGAATCGGGATATTACCGAAAAAGTGGAAGCGGAAAATGAGCTGCTGCAAGTGGCTATAAAAGTAGAGGAACGGGAGCGTAGCCGATTCTCGAGCGAGCTACATGATGGAATGGGACCGTTGCTTTCCATCATTAAATTATACTTCCAATGGCTTTCGGAAACTACTGATGTCGAAAAGATAAAAATTATTACCCAAAAAGGGAATGAAAGCATTGAAAGTGCCATACAATCAACTCGGGAACTGGCTCGTGGATTAAGCTCACAGTTATTGATCAAGTCGGGTTATGTAAATGCCCTGATTCATTTTACAGAGCGAATTAACGAGACACAAAAGATAAAAATTAATTTTGTTTTCAATAGTACCGATAGGTTTAGTCGGTTTATGGAGATGGCTCTTTATCGGATTACCACCGAGCTGATAAAAAATACACTGACTTATGCTCGGGCAACAAATATTGAGATTTCATTCAATTTTGATAAAGACAAAAATACGATTATCTTTGTCTACACAGACGATGGTATTGGGTTCGACTGGTTGGAAGTGGAGAAAACCGGTGCCGGTTTAGGGCTAATGAACATCCAAGACCGGGTACAACTGATGAAAGCCGTGTTGAGTATTGATTCCAGTCCCGGAAATGGCATGAAAGCATCTCTGGAATGTCATCTGAATGAGCATCCGGATGCGAATATGTTTAAAGAATAGAATCTGCAGCTGTTGCATAAAGTAATAGTGAAGAAATAATGTCGTATTTTTCTATTCATTTTAATTAGATTATTTTGATCTAATTACTTAATATCTTATCGTATTTGTAATAATGCGAATCAGGAGTTGAAAACAATTCTATTTTGCTTACAGTAAGCTATTTCCCGTAGGCTTCGGCGTGAGCTCAGTCGAACGGGGATAAACAAAGATAAAACGTTAATGTCCTACACACAATAAAACATTGATACATGTTTATTCTATTGATATTGAATTCCTACGGACTATTTTTCAACTCCTGATTCGCATAAATAAATAAAAATCATTAAAATATGGAGAAAATTATACTCGTAGATGACCATGCTTTGTTTCGTGAAGGACTGAAACTGCTTATTGAAACCGAGAGGATAGGCATGGTGGTAGCCGAAGCTGAAAATGGAAAAGTGTTTGTCGATTTACTGGCCGTGCATACTCCAGATTTAGTGATTCTGGATATTGAAATGCCGGTAATGGGAGGTCTGGAAGCAATACAGGAAGCGAAAAGAATTCAACCCGATATAAAAATACTGATACTTACCATGCTCAGCGAAAGAGCAAACTACTTCGACATGGTAAGTGCCGGGGCTATGGGCTTTGTGCTAAAAACTGCAGGCAAAAAGGATCTCGAAAAAGCCATAAAAACATTGATTGGTGGTGAGTGTTTTTTCTCCAATGAGTTGTTGCGTCAAATAATTGTCAATGTAAATACGCAGCAACAAATCAAACCCAAGCTGTTGACCACAACCGGTCATGGATTTACTGACAATGAAATGGAAGTGCTTCGCTATCTTTGTCAGGGCTTTACGGTTTCTCAAATTGCCGAAAAGATTTTTAGAACCGTAAAGGCTGTGGAAGCGCGTCGCTCTTTGTTGCTAAAAAAAACAAATGCTCCCGATACTATTAATCTGATACTATATGCCATTAAAAATGGATTAGTGCATATTTGACTCCTACTGAAATAGAAACTACCTGCTTATTATAACTTTCCAGAATCGCCCCAGAATTCTTTTTAAAGGATTTTGGGACGATTCTGCGATCTGCTATTTATCATCCTTCGCCCTCATTAATTAGGGTTTACACTAAGTCTATTAGGGTTTTTGCTTCGTAAACCTATATGTATTTTCAATTATCTTTGCTCCCATACTACGTAAGCGTACGGCAGAAGAGTTATAGCAGAAGCTAAACAGGCAATTATTACTTTAACTTGTGTAATGCCTAACAGCTCAAGTATCATACTTCCGTCTAAACGGACAAAGCAAGTAAACTGTTTTCACCAATCGAATAGATAGAGCATCGTAACATGGGGCGCTCGCAATATAGTATCGTATCTACATCCCGGCAACGGGATAAAAACTTTGTAGATTTGGCTGCAGGTTAGCCTAAAGCGTAAATGTGAACAACGAAGTGATAAATTTATTTTTAGAGAGTACACCTTAATTATCAAGTTTTCTGAAATGGCGGCAAAGCACCTGTTTTGCCGCCATAATTGTTTTATTGAGTGCTGCAATCAACAGCACAAAACAGAAAAAATGATACGTTATCGGACATAAAAACCACATCTTATATAAACTTCTATGACTAATACAACCGAAATGCCTGTACTTATCCAACCACCAACCGTATCTGTTTTAAAACTCGTGCAGAATGATGAAAGCAATGACTTTTACATTGTGGGTATAGAACATACAGCCCAGCTAATAGTGAGTGACCTTCACTGCAAGGTACTACTCAAACAACAAATAGCGAGCAAAGAACTTATATCAATAAGCTCATTTCGAAAAGGCATATACATAGCCAAGATTATTACTGAAACCGCTATGGTGGAAAAGAAATTGGTGAAGAAATAGCAAAAACTCCCCTTGTGCCGGTTGGTGCATGGGGAGTTTTTGATTTTAGGCATACCCAACGATCGCTGCAAGCTGACTGTAGGACAACAAGCATATTCGGGGCGCGACTTCTATGTATATTCGGGGCGCAACTTTGAGTCGCACTCCGAATCAGTTACGTGATTTAAATTCCCCTTATAACTAAAACAAACAGACCGATTCTCCCGAACCGGTCTGTTTTAGACAATAAATTTAATTCTTAAACCTAAATTTTATCATTATGACTCTGCAAATATAGCAATAATTTTAATAGTCAGTATTTATTCGAACTAAATATTTTTAATTAATGCAAAGTTGATTCGACAGCTTGCACATTCGGAGTACAGATTTACACATTACATTACTCGCTGAATAGATAGCAAAGACTATTTGCCAACAGTTATTTAAGGTTGAAGCACTAGAACTGAACAAATATTAGTTGCGAGGCAACAGACTAAGTAAAGAAAGAAGACATTTTACTTGAAAACCAGACTAAAATTAGCTGAAAATTGTTATCGCCATTCGCGAAATGATAAAAACAGCTTGCGAGAAGGTTTCGCCATTCGCGAAATCAACAAAACAGTCTGCGAGAGGGTTTCGCCATTCGCGAAATGGCAAAACATGCCTGCGAGGAGGTTTCGCCGTTCGCGAAATCAATAAAACAAGCTGCGAGAAGGTTTCGCAGTTTGCGAAATGGTAAAACAGGCATCCAACGGTTATTTACAAGCGAAGCTCCAAAACTCCCGTTGCCGAGCTGGTAAAACAACCCGAATAAAGATCTCCTTCTTTTACAACCCCAAAAGACATATCTGAGAGCCGCATTTGGTATCAATGCCAAAGGCGGCTTTTTATTTACAAATAGTTAGAAAAATGATTGGTAACATTCATGACATTTTGTAAGTTTGTGCAGTGTAAAAATAACAGACACTACCCACAAAGGCAATATATGTCCAGTTTACCGAGTATATCCAGCTAAAACAAGGAATAAAGTGAGTGAACTGGGGGTGTATGGGTGTTAGGGCACCTAAAAATAAAAAAAAACAGACATATGATTAGAACAGAATTATATTTTGATTTTAGAATAATTGGTAGGGAAGACTTTTCGGAACAGATTAAGTTTTATCAGAAATATCGTGTATTAATCAACAAAGAGGACGGATTTAACGAAATAAAGTCAAGACAGGAATTTCTGCGAAGAATCTTTGTTTTATACTATTGCGGTATTGCTTTCTCTAGAACTTATAATTATGAAAAATCGAAAAGAATCTTTGATATGATAATCGAAAAAATTCGAGAGAAAGAAGTTGATTTAAACATTGATTTAAAAAAAGAAAATTATTATATCAATTCAATATTTGAAAAAGGAAAAGCACAATATAATCTCAAAAGATATTATAAATCAGAACTGACTTTCAAAGAAATTTTAGATACAGGTTTCGCTAACCATCAACATGCTAAATGGTATACCTATTCAAGGAACGCCAGACTATTTGACAATCTTAATAACTGGATATTATATTTGATTATTTTCTTATTTGTATTTCCCCAAATTGCATTTTCCCTTTCTAGTACTCAATCTTCGAGTCTAGGAATAATAAATCTTGTATTATTTATACTATACTTATTCAATCCATCCGATAAGATTTCAACTTTTTTCACGAACAAGAATTATAAGAAATTTAACCAACAACTTAATGACAAAGAAGATGATATAGAATACTACAGTGAAAAAATAAAGCAAAATCCAAATGATTATGTCGCATTAATAGAGAGGGGAATCTCGTATAATCTAGAAGATGATTTTGAGAATTCATTAAAAGATTTAAATGCCGCTCTAGGAATAAACATTAACAATGCAGATGGTCTATATTATCGAGCAATTGCATTTTCAAATCTTGAAAGGTACGAAGAAGCAATTAATGATCTGAATAAATCAATAGAATTAAATGAATTTGACATGGCCGAGTTTTATCATAATAGGGGCTATAATTATATGATGCTTAAAAACTACGAATCTGCTCTTCTAGATTTCAATAAAGCATTGGAATTAGAGCCATATTATGCCTCTTATAGGCATGACAGAGGGTATATTTTACAGGAAACAGGAAAAAACAAAGAAGCAATTGAAGACTACGATTTTGTAATTAAACTTGAACCTGAGAATTTCACCGCAATAACAAATAGAGGAGAAGCACATTATGCACTCGGCGATAAAGAAAAAGCTTTAATTGATTTTAAAACAGCAAAAGAGTTTGGTTATACAGAAGCAATTGAAAACTTAGAAAAACTCGATTTTGAATAATTTACGATGCCCTAACACACGCCTCGAATGTTTGCAGAATATTTCAAATTGACAAAAAAAATTGAGATATTTGCAAGAAAACCAGAGTAGCACAAGTTTAGGCACAGCCGTAATCCGCCGGTAGTCGGACAAGCATTGTGCTGAAAACTCAGAAAGTTTGTAACTTTTGTTTTAAATCAGTTGAAAACTGCAATGGTTTTCAGTCCAAGCTACACTTCGTTAAGCTTGAACTATCCACATTTGCGCATTTTTATAGACTTGGAGGAAGAACAGAAAATACTTTTATCAAATTATATTTCTTGGCTAAAAAATTAGCCGTCACACTAAAGTAAAGGAGATTTATTATGTCAGTTAAACAATTTAGCATTCAAATTAAGCAGGAAGTTCTTGATGATTTAAATTATAGATTAGACCATTTCCGCTGGCCAGATCAATTAAAAGACACTGGTTGGGAACGTGGTACTCAAATTGATTATTTGCGATCGCTCGTATCGTATTGGCGAAATCAATTCGATTGGCGCAAAGAAGAGTCCGAATTGAACCGCCTTTCTCAGTTTCACTGTGATGTAGACGGAATAGATGTACATTTCGTGCACGAACGCGGTAAAGGCCCGAATCCTTTGCCAATTATTCTTACTCACGGTTGGCCTGACAGTTTCATTCGCTACCAAAAAATTATCCCTTTTCTTACTGATCCGGCTCGTTATGGTGGTGACCCAGAGGACTCTTTTGATGTGATTGTACCTTCGCTTCCCGGCTTTGGTTTCTCAGGTCGCCCCAATAAGAGTGGTGTCAATAATTTTTCTGTTTCTGAACTTTGGACAAAATTAATGACAGAAAAGCTCGGTTATCGCAAATTTGCAGCTGCCGGAGGAGATATTGGCTCCGGTGTTACAAGATATATGGCATTAAACCACCCTGAACTTCTTTTCGGAATCCATCTTACTGACATCGGTATAATTAGAAATCTTCTAATGGCACAAAATCTGTCCGATCTTTCTGAAGAAGAACTACAATACAAAAAGACAGCTCAGGAATGGGTTGCGCAAGAGGGAGCTTACATGTCAATTCAATCGACAAAGCCTCAGACTCTTGCTTACTCTCTTTCTGATTCGCCGGTAGGGTTGGCTGCTTGGATTATTGAAAAATTCCGTGCATGGAGCGATTGTGATGGGGATCTTCGTAAAAAATTCAGTGAGGATGAATTGCTTACCAATATAATGATTTATTGGGTTACGAATACTGCTAGTTCTTCAACACGTATTTATTATGAAAACACACATTCTTTACCTCCAATGGGGCATATAGATGTCCCTACAGGTATTGCACTCTTCCCCGCAGATATATTGTTGCCGCCGAAAGCGTGGACAGAACAAAACCTGAACATAACTCATTGGACAGAAATGCCTAGTGGTGGCCATTTTACAGCCATGGAAGAACCCGAACTTCTTGCCGACGACATTCGTTCATTCTTTAGACAATTTAGAAATACGAACAAAATATAAAAATAAAATTATGTCTCTCGTCCAAGTTTGTTGTTTTGCACTCGGTGAATAGCGCAAGTTTAGGCGCAGCCGTAATCCGCCGGTAGTCGGACAAGCATTGTGCTGAAAACTCGGAAAGTTTGTAACTTTGGTTTTAAATCAGTTGAAAACTGCAATGGTTTTCAGTCCAAGCTACACTTCGTTAAGCTTGAACTATCCATATTTGCGCATTTTTATAGACTTGGAGGAAGAACAGAAAGACATTGCACACAACAGATATTGAACCTTGAATCAGAACAAATTTAGATTGAATGAAAAACAAATTTACAATAGTGATTTTGATTGTTGTTTTTAATCAAGCTTGCGTTGAGAAACCAAAACGAATCCTGACTGACTCAATTGACATTCGGAAAGAATTGGGTTTTGCAGAGACAAGTATCCCTAAAAAATCTCAACTAAAGAAATCTTATTTTCAAGATTTCAATTTTTGTTATGGTAGTTTAGAATTGTATGAGAATTCAACATTTTGGAAATCTTCAGTTTGCGAAGGTAAATTATATTTTTCGATTGGTAGTTGGATAATTAAACATGATTCGATAATATTAAGTTATACACCAGTAAATAAATTGAATTTGATAAAAAATTATTCAATCAAAGGTGACACAAGTAAATTTTTTGTTCTCAAAGTAACAAATCAAGATAATGAACCAATAGAAGATTTTCTAATTATAGGTTATATGAAAGGAGTATCAATAAAGTTATCACCAAAACATGGCTCACTCGAAACTGATAAACAGGGAGAAATTAAAATAATTAAGGCTAATTTTGATAGTCTTGAGTTTAATGGGTTCATAGATATAACTCAAAAAAAAATTACGATAAAAGCAAAACTACTACCTGACACAATAAATCTTACATTATTCTATAACAGACGAAACTTCTTTCGATATCCAGTGTATCAGTTTGGAACAAATGATACACTTTTTGTCATAAAGGAACAAAAACTTATCGCAAAAGAATATATAATGACTGAATTGAAAATTAAATAGAATAAATAAACGACCACCTAACCCTTTTTCGCCCAAGTTTTCAGTTTTGCACTCGGTGAATAGTGCAAGTTTAGGCGCAGCCGTAATCCGCCGGTAGTCGGACAAGCATTGTGCTGAAAACTCGGAAAGTTTGTAACTTTAGTTTTAAATCAGTTGAAAACTGCAATGGTTTTCAGTCCAAGCTACACTTCGTTAAGCTTGAGCTATCCACATTTGCACATTTTTATAGACTTGGAGGAAAAAAAGAAAGCAGTAATTTTAGAAAAAGAATACTATGCCGATTAATATTTATACGGAAAATTCATCTGATAGAATCGTATGTTTGTGTGATGACATTTGGGATTTACCTAATCAAATTGCAGAACTTGAGAAATGGTTAAATGAAAATCACAAGACATTACCTAAAGCAGACTACGTGATTGACATTGGATTTGATGTTCGACCAAATGCAAATGGAGGTGGAGCTGTAATTAGTTCAAAGTTGATGAAGCTTATGGCTGACAAAGGATTTGACTTGTATTTATCTGAATACCCAAACCAATTAATTGATTAGTGAATATGACACCGATAACCATACCATACTATTTATTTATACCTGGATTGATTAGTTTGATTCTATTCATATTAATTCTGACACTTTGGAAAAAGATTTTTAGTCGTTCAAAAAAGAAAACGATTTGGGTGAGTACACTATTTTTTCTGATAATTTACACTATTATCGTTGGTAGTGCGACATTTGAAGACATTTATTGTCAATGGGATTTGAATAAATACGACCTAAATATGGACGGATTCTTTAGCGGAAATGAAATTTGCACGAATCAACAAGCAGCATACGAGAGATTTACAAATGATTTAGGGCGAAACCTCACAGTTTTTACTGGACTAATCTTTTCTGGGGTGATTTCATTGTTTGTATTTATAATTGGTACTGGAATCGAAAAATACAGAAAACTAAAAAAGGAAGAAAAAAACTACGGCTAATACACGCTCTTTTAGGTTTGCACTGAAATTAGAATTTTGAGATGCGAGTTTGATTTCTTTACTCACCTCTTGGCACAGTTTATGTAAACCGTAACAAGCCAAAAGAAAGTAAAACAATATGTGGAGACCAAAACCACTAAAAAAAAAGGGGCGGAACTGAAAAGCCTTACGAGTAGGAAAATTTTATTGTACAAACTTCAACATGAACGAACAAATTTCTGTAGCACAAAATTACATCAACAAAGTGGTAGACCTGGGTTTTGATTATGGTCCGAAATTGATAGGCGCCATCATCGTACTCATACTGGGTTTATGGGTTATTAAGCTTGCCACAAAGATGGCCGGCAAGTCCTTGCAAAAAGCAAAGTTGGATCAATCGCTGGTTTCTTTTATGATGAGCCTCACCAATGTGCTGTTGAAGATTCTGTTATTCATCACCGTAATGGGAATGGTGGGCATCCAAATGACTTCCTTTATTGCTATTTTGGGTGCTGCCGGTTTGGCTGTAGGCATGGCTTTGTCGGGTACCTTACAAAATTTTGCCGGAGGTGTTATCGTATTGGTGTTTAAACCGTTTAAAGTAGGCGATTTTATCGAGGCACAAGGCTTTTCGGGTACCGTAAAGGAAATCAGCATTTTCACAACGCACTTAAACACGGTCGATAAAAAGCTCATCGTTATTCCTAACGGACCGCTTTCTACCGCTTCACTTACTAACTTCTCGGCTGAACCATTGCGAAGAGTTGATTGGAAGTTCGCCGTTGCCTATAGAGATAATATGGATGATTTCAAAAAAGCCATCAATGATTTTATTGCTGAAGACAACCGCATCTTAAAAGAGCCTGCAAGTTTTATGGGTCTTTCCGAATTGGGCGATAGTTCCGTGAGTTTGGTCGTCAGAGCATGGGTAAATAATTCCGATTATTGGGATGTGCACTTTGAAATGAACGAAAAAGTTTACACACTACTTAAAAGCAACAAACTGAGTGTTCCAGCACCACAAATGATAGTACAACTGCAGGAGAAAAAATAATTGGAGAATTAAACAGGTCATTGAATAAGCAAGTTTAGATTTGCTTATTCAACGATAACCTGCGCAGCACCGGATTTATCTTAGCCGTTGTGCCCACAACAATCAAAGTCATAATACCACCAAATGCCACCGAAGGAACAAGTCCCATCAGTTTGGCAGTAACTCCCGATTCAAAAGCACCCAGCTCGTTGGACGAACCAATAAAAATACTATTGACAGACGCCACACGTCCACGCATATGCTCGGGGGTATAAAGTTGTAGGATAGTGCCACGGATAACCACGCTTACGTTGTCGAACAACCCACTCAACAACAACAGTAGTGCCGACAACCAAAACCAGTGCGAAAACGCGAAACCAATCATGCACAAACCGAAAGCCGAAACAGCGAACAACAAGGTGCGTCCGCTATTATGAACCGGTGGATAAAACATAAGGTAAAACGACATCATAATAGCTCCGATAGCCGGACAAGCCCGCAAAAAACCAAGTCCTTCGGGACCAACGTGTAAAACGTCGGAAGCAAAAACAGGCAACAAAGCCACCGCCCCTCCAAACAACACCGCAAACATATCGAGCGAAAAAGCGCCCAGTAACTCGGGCGATTGGAGAACAAAGCGAATGCCCTCCCGTATCCTGCTAAAAATATCCTCATCGGCCGTAAGTGCCTTGTTTATGATGTGTTTTATTTGTACACGACTGATCATATACAACGAAATAAGATAGATGAAAATAATGGAACTGTACGCAACGGTAATGGTAGTGAAACCGTAAATCAAGCCACCAAGTGCAGGCCCCATTACAGCACCTATCTGCCAGTTAGCACTACTCCAGGTGGCTGCATTAGCATAATCCTTTTTATCTACTAACTGCCCCAACAGAGCGGTATGTGCCGGCATAAGTATACCTCTGGAAAGTCCGGTAAGGAAAATAGTGATGAAGATGGGCCAAATCCCCAACCGTTCGAAGGAGTGAAAGGACTCAATACTGTAAATGGCCAAGATAGAAGACCCTATTAATAGAATTATCGTGGAGTTTCTGACAATCTTTTTCCGATCCCACAAATCGATATAATGCCCTGCAAAAAGTGAAATGGAAATCTGCGGAATCACTTCCACCAATCCGACAAGCCCTAACCAAAGCACATTATGTGTCAGATAATACATGTGCCAACTTACAATTACCGATTGCATCAATGTAGCCATTGTCATAAAAAACCGATACCCTAAAAAATATCTAAAATTGCCATTCCGAACCGCAGTGAACGCGTCGCGTTTAAATAATCCACTCATTTATTCGTCTTTTTTTATACCGCTGCAAAGGTACGGAATAATTTTCCTGTCCGTTACTCAGTTCATTACTTAAAAAAAAGACACAATCTCTTGTGTCTTTTTTTTTGTTATCCTATTTCATTTCAAAAAAAGTAAAGTTTACGCTTCCATAGCTTCGGTGGTCGCTAAAGTTTGGATGAAGCTCAAAACTATTCTTAGAGGAATGTTCCAGCACGAAAAGTCCGTCGGGCTTAAGCATGTTTTGTGCAAAAATAAGATTCGGTATCTCCGCCAGTTTTTCCAACTCGTAAGGAGGATCGGCAAAAATCATATCGAACTGCGTATGGCAACTGTTTATAAACTTGAAAACATCCGTTCTCAGCAGCGACAAGTTATCAATCTTCAATTCAGCGCACACCTTGCGAATAAAAGCGCAGTGACGCTCATTTTGCTCAATACTAATAACGCTGTTGCAGTCGCGCGATACAAACTCCACTCCTATCCCACCCGTTCCGGCAAACAAATCAAGCACATCAATTCCTTCAAAATCAATCCGGTTATTCAACAGATTAAACAAACCCTCTTTGGCAAAATCGGTTGTAGGACGTGCCGTGATATTACTTGGCGCACTAATTCTACGTCCCTTATATTTTCCACTAATTATTCTCATCGTAATTCAATTTAAAAATTTGTTGGTTCTAATTGTCAACTAACAATTAGCAATACACCACCGTTTTCACATATTTCTGCACATTCATCTGCAAATCATTCAGTTTATGCATTCCATGCAGTCTCACATCATACTTTTCAGCACTGAGCGACAGTTGCTCAAATACATGAAGCGTAAAATACACAAAATCTTCGGTACTGCGATACGTAAAGCTGTTTATCAAAACAGGTTTTGCATCGGTCATCACCACCACATCCATCATTTTGGGACGCACCCAAATCTGAAGGCAGTTGTTATTGTTTGGATTAATCTTATCCGTAAAAAAATTGCTTAAATGATGCTCCAACACTAAATCAGGATACATATGAATAAGCGCAGCATGCAATGCAGGCGGAATTGAAAACACATTTACCATATCCCATGCCACAAGCTCATTATAAAGTACCTTTTCCGGCTTTTCTTTTTTGTCATGATAAAACAAAAACAATTCAGCCTCGTCAGATTTGAAGATGGAAGCCGGCACAAAAGCGTAAGTATCCAGTTCGCAGATCAAGCGTATATTTTTACAGTTCACCTGAAGTTCAGGCTCATGCATCAACATGCGTATTATTTCTTCTTCGGAAAGCGAGTAAAGCAATGCCGATACTTTTTTTATAGACAGCATCTTGTTTAGCTCATCGTAAACCGATAAAGAAAATCCATCCGAACTAAATCGAATGGATAAGCTATATTGATTATAATCCCTTGTTGAGGAAACTTTTTCCATATTTAAGTAACAAATGTGTAAAATTGAATTCAAAAAACCATTACGGTTTGCAAATTTAGAAAGAAAAATCCACTCATCAACTTTCTATGCATTTTTTATCGTCATATTTTGCGTTTTTATTCATTTCAGTGTTTATCACCTACTTTATGACTTTTTCTAATCCAATTCTGTATGTTCTTGAATTTTGTGTCGTATATTTGCACTGCAATTGACTCATTTCATTGCCAATGTATTTAGTTTAGCTAACATCGTTTTATTCAGTGGAATAAATTCATTTTTATTCCACTTATCAACCGCCCATTCTTTATGAAAACGACTCAACCAAATGCCATAGCATCTCAATATCGAAAGATGGTGAGTACGCATCCCCTTCTCTTCGCATTCGACGAAAGAAAAAATTTAAAGAACATTTTCAATAAATTTTCTGGCCAAATTTTTTCAAAAGGAAACGACACTGAGAAGCTAATTTCTACAAAGATAAAGATTATAGAAATTATACTCACAGAAATTGGACTCGGTAAAGCTGCTGTATTAAGCATACTTCTTCACGAGATAGTGGAGAAAAAACTGCTTTCAGTTGAGGAAATTGAAAAAACGTTCAATACTCAAATATCATCCATCATGCAGGGAATGATACGGGTACAGGAACTTTATGCTAGAAAAGCATCGCTTGAAACCGAAAATTTCAGAAAGCTATTCCTTACTTTTGCGCAAGACATCCGCGTAATTCTGATCATTATTGCAGAACATCTGCAAACAATGCGTGAACTTGAAACTGCATCGGAAGAAGACAGACAAAGCACTGCCAGAGAAAGTTCGTTTCTCTACGCACCACTCGCCCATCGTATGGGTTTATATGCTATAAAAACTGAACTCGAAGATCTATCTTTGAAGTACACCAACAGGGATATTTATCGCGACATTGCAACCAAAATAAACGAAACAAAAAGCTCCCGCGATCAATTCATTTCGGAATTTATAACTCCATTGAAAGAGAAAATTGAAGGGATTGGGTTTACTTTTGAAATAAAAGGACGTACAAAATCTATCAATTCCATTTACAATAAAATAAAGAAGCAGAATACACCTTTCGAAAATATATATGACCTTTTTGCCATTCGAATCATTTTCGATGTGCCTTTCGAAAAAGAAAAAGCTGCTTGTTGGCAAGCCTACTCCATTGTGGCCGATATGTACCAACCCAACCCAAAACGCTTGCGCGACTGGCTTTCAATCCCTAAAACAAATGGATATGAAAGTTTGCACACCACGGTATTAGGTCCCGAAGGCAGATGGGTGGAAGTGCAAATTCGTACAGTACGCATGGACGAAGTTGCTGAAAAAGGACTTGCTGCACACTGGAAATACAAAGGAATTAAGAGTGAATCGGGCATGGACGAATGGTTGAAAAATATTCGCGAGATACTCGAAAATCCGGAATTGAATGCGGTAGACTTTATGGATGAATTCAAATTGAATTTGTACGATAAAGAAGTCTTCGTTTTCACTCCAAACGGCGATTTGCATAAACTGCCCAAAGGTGCTACTGCGCTCGATTTCGCCTTCTCCATTCACACTGCCTTAGGTTCCAAATGTGTGGGAGCGCAGGTAAATGGTAAAAACATGCCCATTAAATATGTGCTCAACAACGGCGATCAAGTAAAAGTGCTTACTTCGCCAACGCAAAAGCCTAATCCGGCATGGCTGAAAGTGGTTACTACATCGAGGGCAAAAACGAAGATCCGTCAGGCCCTTAAAGATGTGGAGTTTAAAGATGCAGAAATGGGGCGAGAAACCATCGTGCGTCGCTTCAAAAACTGGAAAATTGAGCTTGACGATGGTAAACTATCTCGCCTTGCCAAGAAAAAAGGATTCAAAACTGTTAGTGACTTCTATCAGGAAATTGCTCACGAGAAGTTGGATATGCACATAGTGCGGGATGCTTATCTGGATTTGGACAAGCAAACTTTACCAGAGCAACCCGAATCGAGAAAAGCAGATTCGTTTTCGAAAGACACTAACGTTGAGACGTCAAGCAAAGAAGACATACTCGTTATTGGTGAAGATCTGAAAGGCATCGATTTCAAACTGGCCAATTGCTGTCATCCTATTTATGGCGACGATGTATTTGGGTTTGTATCGGTATCGGGAGGTATCAAAATCCATCGTACCGACTGTCCGAATGCACCTCAAATGATAGCGCGTTTAGGGTATCGTATTGTTAATGCACGGTGGTCCGGCAAATCAATCGGATCGCAGTACCCCATCACCTTACACATTGTAGGGCACGACGATATCGGCATTGTAACGAATGTAACGTCACTGATATCCAAAGAAAAAAACATCTCCTTGCGTTCCATCTCCATCGATTCAAACGCAGGGTTGTTTCAAGGCAATCTCACCATTATGGTGAGCGACACCAAAGAACTGGAAGATATCGTAAAGAAAATAAAACTGGTAAAAGGAGTAAAAAGTGTATCGAGATAATTATCCTTGCACAGTTTCCATATCTAAATTGAATAAATAATCCGAGTCTTTTGTCCCCTTTAGGGGATTTAGGGGTCATTAATCAAATAATATGTTTTCAGGAATAATTGAAGAAGCAGCCACAGTAGTTGCATTAAACAAAGAGCAGGAAAATTTGCATATAACCATGGCATGTTCGTTCACCAACGAATTGAAAATAGACCAAAGTGTAGCACACAATGGCGTTTGTCTCACTGTTGTGTCGATAAAAGACGACACTTATACTGTTACAGCCATCAAAGAAACGTTGGACTGCACCAATCTGGGACTTCTGGTACCGGGTAGCAAGGTAAATCTTGAACGCAGCATGCTTATGAACGGTCGTTTGGACGGGCATATCGTTCAGGGACATGTTGACCAAACAGCAGTTTGCACCGAAGTAAAAGAAGCCGATGGCAGCTGGTATTTCACTTTCGAATATGCGTTTGATAGTGTAATGGCAAAACGTGGATACATGACGGTTGACAAAGGTTCGGCTACGGTTAATGGTGTAAGCCTTACCGTGTGTAACCCTACCGACAATAGCTTTCAGGTAGCCATTATACCATACACTCACGAGCACACAAATTTTCACCAAATCAAAGAAGGAACAGTGGTGAACATCGAATTTGACATTATCGGAAAATATGTAAGCCGGATGATGGCCTTTAGCTAAATCAGAAGTACTTATTGAATATTGAAATCCACAAGGAAGACTCTTCTTTGTGGATTTTTAGGTTCTATAAATCTAATTTGAGGCTGTTTAATTCTCGCATCAGATATTAGTGGGCTCACATTCGAGAGTGTCGCACTAATGCAGGGGAGAGAGCCGCTTTAATGTATAGAATAGCACTAAGCTAAAGTATATTATTTAAGCCAAGGAATCACATTCTCGTATCAATTTCAACGCGACAGAAACCATGCAGAAACTACACTTTGGTTCTTTTTTTATTCCAAAATAAACTATAATTGATTACTGTTGTTAGTATTTCGATGACACTAGTTGACTGATATGATAAAACTAAGAAAACAAATAAAAGAATCATTCTTTAATCCTGTACTACATTTCTTGCCACTACTCTTATTTATGGTAGTTGATGAACTTGGGGGCATGGATATAGCCTGGAAAGTAGCATTTCCTGTAGCTTTTGGTATTGTAATTTACATTTACTTCCGATACAATCAAATTTTCATTTGGAACCTCGTATTCACGTTTATGTTTATGGGGATTGGTATTTTTGCCAGTCTGGCTCCTTTGCTCCCACTCCCATTGGTTTTTCAGGGTGCAGAAGACAAACTCGTAGTACTTGCATTTGTCATTGTATTTCTCTTTTTCCGGAAACAAATACAGCATATAATATTGCAAATAATGCCAAGATTGATTCCTATGTCAAACAATTTCAGCGAATTGTACCGTGCATTTTGGGTAATGTTTTTTGTATTGCTAAGCTATATTTCATCCAATTTACTTTTACGGTTATTTGCTTTAGTGAATTATTCACTTTACTTTCAACTTTTACAAGGCATCTTTATTGCAATAATTTGTGTTCTCTCTATTTTTGAAGTCATACGCGTGCATATCATTCGTTCAAAACTGGTTCGTGAAGAATGGTGGCCAATTGTGACCAAACAAGGCAAAATAATTGGAAGTATTCAGCATCTAATAAGCCTTTCAGACGAGAAAAAATACATGCACCCAATTGTGCGGGTTTTACTTATTGATAAGGGAATGATCTTTATGCAAAAAAGGTCAGCCGAAGATTTGATTTTCCCTGGTTTTTGGGATACCGCGATTTCCAATCATGTGCGTGTAGGAGAAACAATAGAACAATGCATTGACCGTACAACAGAGGAGCGGTACGCGCTTAAAGGAGTAAAATATATGTATCTATCCAACTACACAAACGAAACTCCTAAAGAGCATCAATACGCTTTTTTGTTTGTAAGTTGCCAACTTACTGAGATAAATCCAAATCCAACCTTTATTGAACTTACTAAATGGTGGACACAACAGCAAATTGAAGAAAATCTGGACAAAGCGATATTCACCGAGAATTTTAAAATAGAATACGATTTACTACAACGGAGCGGATTACTGGAAACCGGCAAATGTCAATGCAATTGCAAATTAAAGGAAGTCATTTATCAGCAACCAAGTGCTGTAAAATAGTAACACAGGATAATAAAAAAGATAAAAAGGGAAAAACGTATGCTTTTCCCTTTTAGATATTCAGAAAATTTTGATTTTGAATTACTCAGCTGCTGGAGTTTCTTCAGTTGCTACTGGTGCAGCAACCGGAGCTTCAGCTGCTACCGGAGCAGCAGTTTCTTTCTTTGCAGCCGTAGAACGACGCGTACGCGCAGCTTTCTTAACAGCTTTTTCTTTCAACATATTTTCGTTATAGTCAACCAATTCGATAATACACATTTCTGCGTTATCACCTAAACGGAAACCGGTACGTAAAATACGAGTATAACCTCCCGGACGATTAGCAATTTTCACTGCAACATTTTGAAATAGTTCAGTTACCATTTCTTTGTTTTGCAAGTGACTAAATACTGTACGACGTGAGTGTGTAGTATCTTCTTTTGATTTCGTCAACAATGGTTCTACATAAACTTGCAAGGCTTTAGCTTTAGCCAAAGTAGTAGCAATTCTCTTATGTTGAATAAGAGAAGAAGCCATATTGGACAACATTGCCTTTCTGTGAGCCGTTTTACGGCCTAAGTGGTTAAATTTTTTATTATGTCTCATCTCTTTACTCTTTTTCTAATTTATATTTAGCGATATCCATTCCAAATGACAGATTCAAGCTTTCTAATTTTTCATCTAACTCGGTGAGAGATTTTTTACCGAAGTTACGGAACTTCAATAAATCATGACGGTGATATCCGGCCAATTGACCTAATGTATCCACATCAGCAGCTTTCAAACAATTGAGAGCACGAACAGATAGTTCGAGGTCAGTCAATTTTGTTTTAAGCAATTGACGCATATGCAAGATTTCTTCGTCAAACTCATCACTACCTTCACCTTCAGTTACTTCCAACGAGATTTTCTCGTCAGAGAACAACATAAAGTGATGAATTAAAATTTTGGCAGCTTCTTTCAAGGCATCTTTCGGATGAATAGAACCATCGGTACTAATTTCAATTACTAATTTCTCGTAATCAGTAACTTGTTCAACACGATAATTTTCAATCGAATACTTTACGTTACGAATTGGCGTAAATATAGCATCAATCGGAATAACACCTATCTCAGCGTTAGCAGGTTTGTTTTCTTCCGATGGAGCATAACCACGTCCTTTATTCACCGTAATGTCAATTTGAAAACTAGCAGAAGGATCAAGTTCGCAAATTACTAATTTTGGGTTAAGCACTTCAAAACCAGTAAAATATTTTCCAATATCTCCAGCCTTAAAAGATGTTGCTCCAGAAACAGTAATAGTTACTTTTTCGTTTTCGATATCTTCAACTATCTGTTTGAAACGCACTTGTTTCAAGTTTAGAATGATGTTAGTAACATCATCAATTACTCCCGGAATAGTTGAATACTCATGATCGATTCCTTCTATTTTGATGGAAGTAATAGCGAAACCTTCTAGTGAAGACAATAGGATACGGCGCAAAGCATTACCTACTGTAATACCGTAACCGGGTTCTAGCGGACGAAATTCAAATTTGCCATGAAATGCGTCGGCTTCCATCATGATAACCTTTTCGGGCTTTTGAAATGCTAATATAGCCATGGATTCACTTATTATTTAGAGTACAACTCAACGATTAACTGTTCTTTGATATTTTCAGGAATATCTTCACGTTCTGGAACATGTAAATATGTTCCGCCCATTAAAGAAGCATTCCATTCAATCCAAGGGTATTTGCTGTGATTAAAACCTTCCAAAGAAGTATTGATAACTTCCATTGATTTGTTTTTCTCACGCACTGCAATAACTTGACCAGGTTTAATATGACAAGAAGCAATATTCACTACTTTGCCATCAACTGTAATGTGTTTGTGACTAACCAATTGGCGAGCACCTGAGCGCGTAGGAGCAAATCCTAAACGAAACACTAAGTTATCCAAACGTGATTCTAGTAATTGTAATAATACTTCACCAGTTACACCTTTAGTACGTTGAGCTTTTTCGTACATGTTACGGAATTGTTTTTCCAATACACCGTAAGTATACTTTGCTTTTTGTTTTTCGCGTAATTGAATACCGTACTCCGACGTTTTTTTACGACGACCTTGACCATGTTGTCCAGGTGGGTAGTTCTTTTTAGCTAACACTTTATCTGGTCCGAAAATAGCTTCACCAAATTTACGAGCTATTCTTGACTTTGGTCCAATATATCTTGCCATTGTTTTATTTTTTGTTTAAAATTGATTATGTGTTCCACGTGCACAAATTGGTCGAAACTTATTACAGCCGCGACTGCAGAGAGGTTTAAATGCAATCTATTTTTTATTTCACCTATTCGACTGCCGAGGAAACTCGATTACGAATTACACTCTTCTCCTTTTAGGAGGACGACAACCATTGTGTGGAAGTGGGGTAACATCAACAATTTCTGTTACTTCGATACCTGCACCGTGAATAGTACGAATCGCTGATTCACGACCGTTACCAGGTCCTTTTACATAGGCTTTCACTTTCTTCAAACCTAAATCTAATGCAACTTTTGAGCAATCCTGTGCTGCCATTTGAGCTGCGTAAGGAGTGTTTTTCTTTGAGCCACGGAATCCCATCTTACCAGCAGATGACCAAGATATAACTTGACCACTACCATTTGCAAGTGTAACAATAATGTTATTAAATGATGAATGTACGTGCAATTGACCTACACCGTCTACTTTAACGACTCTCTTTTTGGCTGCAACTGTTTTCTTTGCCATATTAATTGAATATTATTTTGCTTTTTCTAAAATTCGCAAACAGTTAATAACCTTATTTAGTTGCTTTTTTCTTGTTAGCAACTGTTTTCTTTTTACCTTTACGAGTACGAGCATTATTTTTCGTACTTTGTCCTCTCAATGGTAGGCCAATACGGTGGCGAACTCCACGGTAACAACCAATGTCCATCAATCGCTTGATGTTGGTTTGCACTTCAGAGCGAAGGTCACCTTCCACTTTGTATCCTGTTCCAATGATCTCGCGGATCTTAGATGCTTGGTCGTCTGTCCAATCTTTCACTTTGATGTTGATATCAACACCGGCAGTTTCTAAAATCTTTTTTGCACTATTGCGACCTATTCCGTAGATAT
>Ga0209540_10000459_pt1 | contig 38826 bp, 30 predicted proteins | sample BarGraIncu01121A_FD_184501 | JGI IMG/M metagenome (GOLD analysis project Ga0209540, IMG submission 184501) | Arctic peat soil microbial communities from Barrow, Alaska - Barrow Graham LP Incubations 011-21A (SPAdes) (version 2) | ecosystem: Environmental > Terrestrial > Soil > Wetlands > Peat... | reverse complement strand
GCGGCCTTCCTTCACCCAGCCGCGCTTTTGCCACAGTTCCCAAAGCTCGCCCGACGGCGCGTCGCCTTTGAAGATGTCTGCGGGCGCCTCGGAGTCCCGCCACTTGGCGAAAAAATCGGACAGTGATATCGCGCCCGCCAATCCCACAACGCCTGCCGCGCCCAGCCCGATGGCGGCGCGACGCGAAATCAGTCCTGCCGAACTGGAGCGCCGGGCTCCGACCCGGCGCAGTCTGCACTGTTCTCCGGGACACGCCGGACCGGAGGTCGGCGCTCCATGACTTTCGGATTTCGGATTGGCTTCGGCCTTTGGCCTTTGGCTTTCGGATTTCATTGTTCTTTGCGATGTTTGATCCAGCCCCATCGCTGCATGGCAAGATACACCGCTGGAACGACGTGTGCCACCACGAGAACGATCAGCGGCAGGTGCAGCATGCGGTGAAATGTCAGCGCGGATTTCTCGTCCAGCAGTTTGCCGAACCCGTAGCGGCCGTCCATGATGTAACCGGTCAACAGGAACAGCATCACCAGCGGCAACAACAGCCAGCCGCTCCAGCGAAGCATTTTGAGGGAAACAATGTTGAGTTTGTTCATGTCGAAACCTTTCTCCAAAACAGGACGCCGCCAGCCAGCGCATTCAACGCCGCCGTCAGCAGGCAGACGCCCGTCACGCCAACCAGCGGAATCAACAGCGTGCTCGCCAGCAGCGCGCCGAGGGATGCGCCCACGAAATCCGCCGTGTAAAGCCGCGACGCGCCCGTCGCCGTGCCGTCGAACTGCAGGCGGTTTGCCAGCGGGAACTGCGCGCCGACCAACACGGCGAGAATCAATGTCAGCAATGTAAAGGTCGCTTTGATCGCCAGGAGCGACGCAGCCGTGCCTCCCATTTGATTCAGCAGCGGCAGCAAAAGCGAAAGCAGGATGGCGTAACCGGCGATGGCCATCGCGAGAAAAGCCAAGCTTCTTCCACCGCAATCCTTGGAACTCGTAGCAGCCGACGTGAGGAGGCTCTGATCAATTTTGGATTCTCCAGTTAGAGCCTCCTTACGTCGGCTGCTACGGTTCGCCCACGCCGCCCCGGCCGCCAGCCCAGCCATGAAGACCGTCACGATCACGCCGACCTGATGATATACCGAGCCGCACAAAACCTGGAAGGCCAGCAGCAGCACGACCTCCAGCGCCGATCCCGCGAAGCCCGACGCAAAGAGCACGAGCGCCGGGCCGCGCAATCGAATGAGATACACGAGCAGCAACAGCAACAGCACCGCTTGCAGCGCGCCGAAGCTCAATGTGAACTGACTCATCCAGTGGCGCAGGTGGTAAAAATAAAGCATCGGACTGAAATCCCGGTTCAGCGCGGCGGGTTGCGACACAGCACGCTGGATGTCCGCCATCCGGTCGGCGGTGAGCATGGCGTCGAGATAATGCCGGTTCACGAGCTTCGTCGGAACGCCCTGCGCTTCGACCCGCGCGGCGATGTCGCCATGCAGCAGGCCATCGGACGCAAGGAAGAACACCCTGCCTCCGGGCAACGCCAGAATGTTGGCGAACGACTGCTTCAACGACCGGTGCGCCGAGGCCAGCAGTTGCGCCAGTTCCGGGCTGACGTAGTTTTCGTAACGGCCCAGCGCGAACGAGAGCACGCCGCCATCGGCCATCACCCGTTTGACCCCGCTGAAAAACTCGACCGTAAAGAAGCGGTTGAGCTGCGCCGTGGACGGGTCGGGCAGCGCGAGGATGACGACGTCGTAGCGGTTGGTCGTCTGCCGCACGAATTGCCGCGCGTCGGTGGCGATCACACGGATGCGCGGATCGGCGAAGTGATCCGGCAGGAAGCGGCGGCCGGTTTCGATGACGAGCGGGTCGAGTTCCACGCAGTCCACCCCGGCGACGCTGTATTTGAGGATTTCCTTCGCCACACCGGCGACGCCGCCTGAAACCAGCAGCACCCGCCGCGCGTCGGGCCGCTGGGCCATGGCGTAGTGCGTGGTTTCCTCCACCTGCTCGACGTTCGGCGTGGACACAATGGCGATGCCGTTCTCGATGAAATTGGTCTGCCCACCCGATTCCGTGACCACCAGCCGGCCGTAAGGCGAGTTGGCGCGGAACAAGACGTTCTGGCCGGGGAATTGGAGCGAGGTCGAGAGAGCGTCGGAGTTGGCGAGCCAGACGAAAGCGGAAATGCCCGCGACCAGTGTCAAAATGAAAATTTCCCGAATGAATTCGCGCTTTGAACCCCTGAACCGGGGCACAATTCCTGGGAGCGCTGGCGTCTCGCCGGCGAGTTCCGGTTTTCGGCTCCCGACTGGCCGGCGGGACGCCGGCGCTCCCAGGAGGTTTATGGAGGGAGGATTGCTTTGACTGCCTGCTCTACCAAGCCACGCCGCTGCCGCGAGGTTCAACAGGGCTGGCACGGCGAGCAGCGCGATGTGGTCGAGAAACCGCACCAACACGAAGCTGAACAGCGCGCCGCCGACAACGCTGCCCAGGCTGTCGGCGACATAAACGCGGCCCGCGGCCTGGTTCGGTGTCCCGCCTTCAGGCGGCTGGGTGTTTAACGTTTCCGGACCATGCGTACCTTCAACCACGGAACCGCCTAAAGGCGGGACACCAAACGCGCCAGCGTTCGTGATGCGCGCCAGGATTGAGCACGCCAGTGTCAGGGTGTATCCGGCAACGATGCAAAACGGCAGCAACAAAACCGCGGCGCTCAGGACTGTTCCAGTCACGCCCACCTCTGCGCCCCGCACGAAGACCACGTTGCGCAGGGCACGGACGGCAAACACCTGCGCCAATGGAATTACGGCGATGAAGATTTGCGCGGTGAACAGGACGGCCAGAGGATTTCGGAGTTTGTCAGCCGTCCGGCCCAGCGAAGTTCCCAGACTCGTGAGCAGCAGCCAGAGGCCTAGAGCGATGCCCAGCACCATTTCATTGCCCGCAAAGGCGCAGAGCAACTCGCGCATCAGCGCCAACTGCGTCATCACCGAGGCCATTCCCAACCCGGCGAGCGCCCAAAGCACCGGCAGCCTGCCGCGTGGTGAAACTTTACGCGGCCTGCCGCGTGATGAAACTTTACGCGGCCTGCCGCTGTCAGCAGGCGGAAGATTCGGGGTGTCAGCGGCCATCAAACATTCCTTTTACTTTTCCGATTCCTTGAACGCTTCAACCCGATAGATGAGGACCGAGACGCCGGGTTTGCGCCAATCCCCGGGCGCGCAGCCCGCCTTTTCGGAAAGGCGATTCAGGTATTCAACCTTGTCGGGTATCTGGCTCCAGACCTGGGGCAGAAATGTCGCGCCTCGGTCGCCAATCTTGAGCACCACGCCATCCTTATTGGGCTGCAATTTGTCCAGCAAATCTTCCGGCGAAGTGAACGGCAACTGTTTCGGCTCGGTCAACACGCTGATTTCAATCTCAAGCTGGTTCAGTTCCCCCGGTTGCACCGGCCGGAAACGGGGATCTTCCAGCGCAGCGCTCCGGGCGTTGTCCTGGATGGCCCGATAGAGCGACTCTTGCGGAAAGATGTGGCCAATGCACCCGCGCAAAGCCCCGGCCCTGGTGAGCGTGACGAAACAGCCGCGCGACTCGCGAAATTTTGCCGGCCAGTTGTTGGTGTCCGCCAGCGGGGAACGGCCTGGCGCGACGGCTTCCTTCAGTGCCCGCCGCGCCAGAGCGAGAAGCTGTTCTCTCTCCGTTGGGTTGAAATTTCCCTGCGCAGGCGCGAAGAAAGCGATGGCGCTGTAGCCGACCACGCGGCTTTTGTCGCCGGCGGTATCGCCGCTGTTGCGATAATCCAGCAACCGCGCCTGCCATCCATTCTGGTGTGCCAGGTGCAGCAGCGCCAGAATGGGCAGTTTGCCGCAGGCCTCCTGGGGCTCCATCGCCCCGATGTCCAGACTGCACATCGCCTTGACGCAACGGGTATCCAGTGCTTTGGCCTCGTCATAGGGATGGTAGTGGCTCAAATCCGAACTCACCACGAGCAGGGTTTTGTCGTCGAGTTGTGTCGCCACCGCCCGCGCCACCTGCGCGGGATCCACGTTGCCGAACACCACCGGCAAAATGGCGAAATTCGTCAAAACCTTTTGCAAAAATGGGACCTGGACTTCGGCGGAATGTTCCCAGGTATCCGGCGTGTCCTTGCCCGGGTCGGGCGCCGGCTTGGATGACTGCTGCCACCAAGGGGGACGTTGCACCGGACAGCAAGGTTCGCTGAGGCAGGGACTGGTTTTTGCCAGCGCCCGGGCTTTGGGAGAGATTGGCACCAGCCCAAGCGGCGTGCGATAGGCATCCACCGCCGGGACCGACGCCCCGTCAAAAAGCGCGTAATGGCTCGGAGCCAGAATGATTACCGTGTCGAACCGGCGGCCAACCAGATTTTTGTAGGCGTAGGCAGCGACCGGACCGGAAAACTCATAGCCGGCATGGGGACAAACGATGGCTTTAAGGTCCGCAACCGGCTCGACGGGCGCGGCGGCGAGCAGACGGTCAATCATTCGTGACAATTCGGCCGGGTCTTTCGGATAAAACAGCCCCGCCACGGCCGGCTCCCGCACCAATTGTTTTGCGACGGCCTTGGGCGTTTCGACCTGTGCCAGGCGTTCACCACCACGGAACGTTTTTTGTTCCACCGGCGCCAACAGCACTGCCATCAGCGCTGCCGCCGTGATTGCGCCCGCCAGGATGAACCATCTTGACCGCTTGACGCGGGACAAGCGCCCCGCCGGTTCACCGCTCACCGCCCCAATGAGAAACAAGTTTAGCATGAAGTTCATAAACATCCTTTGATTTGATCCAAGACATTCTTCGGGATAGAAAACTCTGCGCAAACGACAAGCCTCCCCTGCCGTTCGGAACGCCGGTTTCCAGCCGGCTTTCGGACAAGCTCGCGCCAACCCGCCAGCACCAACCCGCTCATGCCCCCCTTTTATCAAATCGCGGCAAACCGTTCAATCACTCAAGGAAATCCCTGACCATCTGAAAAATCCCTTCGTCGTCATCATCGTAGCAGAAGCCCAGATTGAATTGAGCTTCAGCATCTTCCTGTTCAGCGTTGGCTTTATATTCTTGAAAATTGCCAGGAACTGCGACGCCTTTCGGTGCGGCGGCGGTGATTGAAATTTGCAGGCGCACTTCGCTCGCTTGCGCGTGACGCACCACGTTGTTGAGCGCTTCCTTGACGATCAGAAACAGGCTGTGCCGCAACTCCGCCGACACGGGCCGTTCCGGCGGATGATCCGGCAAATCCAGGGCGCAACGGATGTTCGCCTGTTGCAGGAACTCCATTCCGAACTGGCCGATGTAGGCCACCAGCTCCGGCAACGTGTTGTTGATCGGGTTGACGGCCCACACTGCTGCGGCGTCCAATGACTTGATCGCCTCGCGTGCCGCCAGCAGGCCATCCTGCACTGTGCCGATGACGGCGTCCGGTTCGGGGCGCTGCTGCAACGCGAGTTCGAGCACCAGCGTTATCTGCGTCATGCTCGCGCCGAGATCGTCGTGCAAATCCTTGGCGATGCGCGCGCGCTCCTTGTCCAGCACCGCCTGCTGTTCCAACAACCGCATCCGTTGGCGCAGCCGACGGAATGAGACGTAACGCACCATGGCGATGACTGTGGCCGTGAATGTCATCACCAGCAGCGCGCGAAACTCCCAGGTTTGCCAGAAGAACGGCCGCACAACGAAAGGCAGATGGAAACCCGTTTTATTCCACACGCCAGCCTCGTTACAGGCGGTGACTTCAAATTCGTAACGGCCCGCAGGCAAACGGGGATACTTGGCGCTCCTTTGCGTCCCAGCCTCGATCCACTCGGTGTCGAACCCTTTCAGGCGATAGCGAAATTGAACATTCTCCGGTGAGTTAAAGCTCAAGGCGGTGAACGTAAACTCAATCTTGGCATGTCGCGGCGGCAATTGCCGCGGCTCGCCGGGCGCGTGCAGATCCATCAGCTTTGATTCGCCCGGCGTGCGGAGCGGGAATTGGCTTTCATATAGCGCAACGAGGTGGTCGTCCATCTTTACCTCCTTCACGAACACCGCCGGTGGAATCGGATTGTCACGAATCTTGTCCGGCTGCACCGTGAGCACTCCTTTGCGGGTGGAAAACCAAAGCTGGCCGTCGTTGCCGCGCCAGGCCGTGGGACTGTTTTCATAGACCGGTTGCAGGCTCGGCAACCCCTCGCCTCGACCGTAGGCATTGAAATGAAGATGCGTGCTGCGCCCCTCCGCCACGTCCACCAACTCCTCCAGCCGCACTTGAAACAACCCGTGATTGCCGGTCAGCCACAATCCGCCCTGGCCATCGGAAAGCATCTGCGAAACTTAATCATCGTATAATCCCTGGGTCGTGGTGATCCGCGAGTAGTGTCCGTCATGCCAGCGACCGATGCCCCAGGCGGCATAGCCAATCCAAAGACTTCCATCCGCCGTCGTATGCAGACAACGCACTGAAAATGGTGGCCCTAATGGTGGCCCTTTTTGGGCGGCCAATTCATTGACGACGGTGCGTCCCTGGATGCGCAGAATCTGGCCGTCGGAAGTCCCTGCCCAGATTGTTCCATCAACGCCCTCGGCCAGAGCGCGGATCGCGCGCACCCTGGCAGGCAACTGTAGTGCATGAAATTCCCCGCCCTGGAATAACCACAGACGGCTGGGCGAATCCGTCGCGATCCACAAATCACCATTCGCAGCTTGCAGCAACGAACGCACATTCTGGCTGCCCAAACCTTCGCGCTGCCCCCATTCTTGAAATTTCCCCGCTTGCCACCGCTGCAACCCGCGATCGCGCGTGCCAATCTAAACCCCTCCCTCACGGACGGGAGCGACGCAACTGGCATTGCCGCCGGGCCAACCTTCCGCACTGGACACGGCCTTCCATACACTGCCGTGCCCGCGTGCCAGTGAACCATTTTGCAGGACCACCCACACCCAGCCCTCCGCATCCTGACAGACCGAACGCACGGATTCGAAAGGCAGGCCGGCTTTCGTGCCGATCAAATCCATCGCCCGGGGGCGCAGCAGATTCAATCCTCCGCCCGCCGTACCGACCCACATGTTGCCCTCACGATCTTCTGTCAGCGCGGTTATTTCTGGGTGCGAGACCGCAATATGCTCCAGTTCTTTTCCCTCCAAACGCAGCAGCCCGTCTGCCCCTGTGCCAATCCACAATGCCCCAGTATGATCTTCCAGCATCACCTGCACCGTCACCCGCTCCGGCAACTTCACGAGTTCCTGCGGTTCTCCCCCCGCAGTGTATTTCACCACCCGCGTGGCCGTGCAAATCCACATGCCACCCGAGCGCGCGGCGGTCAGATGCACCGGGCCGGAATCCAGCGTCAACAAGGTTTGCCAGCGATCCGCACGGAAGATCCCCACATGCGACCCGCACGCGAACCACAGTTGCCCCTGTCCATCCGTGGCCAGCCAGATATTTCCGCCCGTTGGCAAACCCTCCTTCGCGCCAAAACGCTCCACCTTGTCTTCCCGGATGCGACAAACCTCGTTTCCGTAAACGAACCAAACGCCAGCCTCGTTATCTTCGGCCACGGCAGTCACTCTCGAATAGGTGAACCCATTTGTCGCGTCAAATACGCGTGCGGCCGTCTCACCCACTCGAATCACCGCCCCACGATCCATCACCAGCCAGAGCCGCCCGCCCCGGTCCAGATACATCGTCCGCACAACGTGGTTGGGCACTTTTGGAAGATGGGTTGTCGAAAACTCCTCGAAACATTCGCCATCAAAGCACATCAGCCCGCCCAGAGTTGCGACCCATAAATGACCGTCAATCGCCTGCGCCACGCCCGTCACGTTGTTGTCCGGCAACCCTTCGTCCGTCTGCCAAGTGCGGGTCAGCCAGAGGTTTGCCGACGAGTTCTTATCCTCGCCATCCAACGCTCTTGCTGGTTGGGCAAGGCCGCCAATCAGCACCGCATAAACAGCGCAAATGCCTGCGCGAAAAAATCTCGACCAGTTGGACACGAGCCAAATCTATTTCGTTTGGAGGCCAACTCAAGCCCAGACTCAAAACCGGAAAATCTTTGATGACATGGTGCAGACAGCAGGCCTGAACCTGCGAACTTTAGTCCATTGCCTTTTCATTTAGCTGAACGCGACTTGTTTTCTCGTCTTGCTTTACCGACAAGGTGACTGGCGACTAAAAATGGTTTATTGGTGCAATTTCCTAAAATCGTTTCCACCATGGAAACCATTTTGGAATTTTGCCGTCAGCATCCAGCGGCGGCAAAATCGTTTTGTGAAAACCCTTTTCACAATGAACTAGAATGCACTGGTGTTTTCTCAAATTGCATAATTCGTAGGGTTTGATTTTGTGTTCCTCAACATTTGTGTAAGAGCGCGTGGCCATCCCGCCCGAATAGCCATACGTCCTTTGGCGGACTTTTCGCTGTCCAAGAAAGTCCGCGCTTTCAATAGCGCCCGCCTCGTCCGCCCCTTTGAAAATCATCCGATTGCGAAGATTCAACGTCAGCACTTGCGCCTTTTCTTCTCCCAGCGGCGGTATGAATGAGGTTGATGACTGTGCGGCGGCAACCAACGTCGCCTTCGCTTCATGCATAACGTCAATGCAGTTGTAGGGGTGAATGGTTTCATCGCCAGTACGGTTTTGGTTAAACGCTAACTTTTTGACTGTGTAAAACCCAACAAATGACCCCTGTGAGGTTTTGGGAAATCAACTCCAGAATCGAACGACAACAGGTCGCTCAACATCTGCCATTGTTTCGTATCGGGCATGTGGGTGCCGCTTTCCCAAGCCAAAATCAGCGCCGTTTCAACCCCCATTTTACCCGCTACTTGGTAGGGATGAAGCCTCTTTTCGTAGCGCTTGGCCTGAATGTAATCACCAAGCGTTTTTATGACAATCGGGATGTGCTTTCGGCGGTTGCGATTCGGAGGAATGTGGGCGCGGGATACGCGAATTTGCCGTTGTGCAAAAGCCAACAGGGCTATTCTCCCCCGGGGAGAAGGAACAGTCATTGTCCGTCTTTCATTTCGCGGATGACCATTAGCCAAAGCCAGTCGCAAGTTTTCGAGTGAAACGGAGTACGATTCTCCCTCTTCGTGGAGAGAGGGCTGGGGTGAGGGAGGATGTGACCGAAGACCACATGCCTACCCGCAATGCATTAAAGTTTTCGAATAAACCGCTTTAACCGCACCATCGCTTCCTTGAGATTTTCCATGCTGGTCGCGTAGGCGCAGCGAATGAAGCCTTCGCCGCATTCGCCGAAAGCGGTGCCCGGCACCGCGGCCACCTTTTCCTCGTGCAGCAACTTCAACGCAAAGTCTTTCGACTTCATGCCGAATTTGGCCACGCTGGGGAATGCATAAAACGCGCCGAGCGGACGGTGACATTCAATGCCCATGTCCGCAAACGCCGCGGCAATGAAATTCCGCCGGCGACGATACTCATCCACCATCTCGCCGATGTCTGATTCCGGCCGGGCCAAAGCCTCAATGGCGGCCTTCTGGCCCATGGAAGAGGCGCAGAGCATCGTGTATTGATGAATTTTTATCATCGCCTCGATCAGCTCCGCCGGGCCGCAGGCGTAGCCGAGGCGGAAACCGGTCATCGCCCACGCCTTCGAAAAACCGTGCAGGAAAATCGTGCGGTCGCGCAGGCCGGGCAGGCTCACGATGCTCGTATGCGATGAATCGTAGGTCAGCTCGCCATAAATTTCATCGGTGATGACGATGAGATCGCGCTCGCGGGCGAACGCAGCGATGTCCTCCAAATCCTGCCGGCCCATGGTGGCGCCGGTGGGATTGTTCGGGAAATTCAGCATCAACACCTTCGTTTTGGGCGTGACCCTGGCCTCCAGCATCGCGCGCGTGAGGCGGAATCCGTTCTCCGGCTTCGTCTCGACGGCCACCGGCACACCCTGCGCGAACAGGATGGTGGCCCGATACGACACATAGCAGGGTTCGTGATAAAGCACTTCGTCGCCGGGAGTGACGAGCGCACGCAACGCCAGGTCGAGCGCCTCGCTGACACCGACGGTGACGAGGATTTCATTTTCCGGGTTGTAATCCGCGCCGAATTTTTTGCCGACGTATTTGGCCAGCGCCTGGCGGAGTTCGAGATAGCCGTAATTGCTGGTGTAATGCGTCACGCCGCGTTCGAGCGCAAACATCGTGGATTCCCGCACGTGCCAAGGCGTGTCAAAGTCCGGCTCACCGATGCCCAGGCTGATCACGTCCTTCATCGTGCTGACGATGTCGAAGAAGTCGCGGATGCCCGAGCGCGGGATGTCGCGCACCGTCGCGTTGATGCGGTTACGGAGCGACACTGAGTCTTTCTTCTGCATGGCCGGATTCCATCAACACGCCGAGGCGCTTGTAGGTTTTGAGCATGAAATGGGTGGACGTGGACAGCACGCCTTCGAGCGGCGACAGCCGTTCGCTGACAAACGCGGCCACTTCGCGCAGGTTGCGGCCCTCAATGAACAACAGCACGTCGTAAGTGCCGCTCATGAGATACGCCGAGCGCACTTCGGGAAAACGGCTGATGCGCGCGGCGACAGTGTTGAACCCGCCTTCGCGCTGGGGCGACACCTTGACCTCGATGACGGCCGTGACCGTATCGAGCCCGAGTTGGTCCTCGTTCAGGATGGCCTGGTAGCCGCGAATGACCCCGCTCTTTTCGTATTTGGCGATGCGCTGGTTTACCTCCGCGACAGAGATGTTCAGCATCTTGGCGATGTTCTCGCGCGATTCAGTCGCGTTGGCCTGCAAAATTTTTAACAGTTCATCCATAATTCACCTCGGGGTGAGACGGGCGGGAAAGTAGCGGCTCGCGGCGGCTTGGTCGAGCGCGAATGCAACTGCTGGCAAGCCCGTCCAAAGCCAGCCGGATTAACGACCCTGCGCCGGCAGACCCGAAAGTTGTTATGGCAGGGAACTGATGCCCTCTTGACACCTGATTGCGTCAATCCTGTGGCGCCAGCTTTTGCAGCGCCGGTTTTTCGCGCAGGCGCAACATCAGGTAATACACCGTCGGTGTGGCGACGAGCGACAACAGCACGGAGATGCACAGCGCACCGATTACCGCGACGGCCAGCGGTCGCAGCATTTCCGCGCCGCTGCCGATGCCCCAGGCCAGTGGCAACATGCCCAGCGCCGCCGCTGCCGAAGTCATCAGCACCGGCCGCAAACGGCGGTGGCCGGAGCGAACCAAAGCTTCTTCCAGGTTGACCCCTTCGCTTCGCAAGTGTTCGACAAAATCGAGCATCAGAATGCCGTTTTTCGCCACGATGCCGACGCCGATGATGGCGCCGAGGAAGGAGACGATGTTCAGGGTGATGCCCGTAATCCATAACGCCGCCACCGTGCCGAACAACGCCAGCAACGCGCCAAACACGATGGCCACCGGTTCGTAAAACGAGCGGAATTCAATCAACAGGACGGTGAAGACCAGAAATACCGCCATCAACAGCACCAGCAGCAGATTGTGGAAGGATTCCTGTTGCTGCTGGTAAAGGCCGCCGTATTCGACGGTGCCGGGCGGAAGTGATTTGTCCGCGCTCAATTTGGCTCGGATTTCCGCCATGGCGCTGCCCAGGTCGCGGCCTTCCAATCGCGCGGTGATCGCCACGTCCTGCCGCAAATCTTCGCGGCGCAGTTCAAACTGGCCGGGTTCCACGGCGATGTCCGCCAGTTGCGAAAGTTTGACCACGTTGCCGTTGGGCGCGCGCAACGGCAATTCGCGCAACGCGGCGAGCCGGCCAATCTTCGACGGGTCAACCAGCACGCGGATGTTGACCACGCGGTCGCCTTCCAGCACGGACGAGGCGGTCTGTCCCAGCATCGCGGTGTTCACGGCGGCGGCCACGTCATCGGCGCCAAAGCCAAACCGCGCGGCGTCGGCGGGACGCACGCGCAGATTGATGGAGGGGCCGGTCTCCACCAAACCATCGAAGGCATCCACCACGCCGGGCACGGTAAGGATTTCGGCCTTCACGCGCGGCGCGGCCTGTTTGAGCCATTCCAGGTCGGGCGAGAAAAGTTTGATTTCAATCGGCTCGGGCGTCAGCACCAGGTCGCCCACCAGGTCGGTGAGGATGCCCGGGAACTCCCAGCGCAACGCCGGGATTTGCTCGTTGAATTGATGGCGAAATTCGGTGATGACATCCTGTGTCGAGTGTTTGCGATCCGGCCTGAGCTTAATCAGAAAATCGCCGAGGTTCGGCTCACTGATGAACAGCCCCAATTGCGTGCCCGTCCGCCGCGAATAACTTTCCACGTCCGGATTGGCCCGAATGATTTGCTCCGCTTGCGCGAGCTGTCGGGAAGTCTCGGTCAAACTCGTGCCGGGCGGCGACCAGTAATCAATGACAAAAGCGCCTTCATCGAAGGCCGGCAGGAAATCGGATTCCAATCGTTGATAAACAAACAGGCCCAGGATGGCGATCCCGCCGCAGGCCAGCAACGTCAGCCAGCGATGCCGCAGCGCTACCCGGACCGCGACCTCATAAATCCGGATGAGCCGCCGGAGCAAAAACCCGCCTTCAACTTCCGCCGGCGTGTGGCCGTGTTCCAGGTGCAGGCGGTCCCGCGTGAACCAGGCGGCCAGCGCCGGCGTGAGCGTGACCGCGAGGACCAGCGAGGTTAGGAGCGCCACCACCATGGTGAATGCCAGCGCGCGGAAGAAGACGCCGTCAATGCCCGCCAGAAACGCCAGCGGGATGAATACCACCACCGGCGTCAGCGTCGAGCCGATCAGCGGATGCAAAATTTCGCCGATGGCTTCCTGCACGCCCGCCAGGCGCGGACGGCCCTGGGCAATTTTCACATGAATGGCCTCCACCACCACGATGGCGTTGTCAATCACCAGGCCGATGGCCGCGGCGATGCCGCCCAGCGTCATCAGGTTGAAGCTCATGCCAATCAGTCGCATGGCCACCAGCGTGATCAACACCGTGACCGGGATGACGATGATGGCCGTGAGGGTGGTGCCCCAATTTTTCAGGAAGAAATAAAGGATGAGGACCGACAGGATCAGGCCGAAAATAATCGCCTCCCACACGCTTTTCACGGAATCGCGCACGAACAACGACTGGTCATAAAAAAACGCGAGCTTCATGTCCGGCGGCAGTTCCTGCCGGAGTTCCTGCAACTTCGCCTGCAACGCGGCGGCGATGTCGAGCGTGCTGCCATCGGGCTGGCTGTGGATGTTCAGCAGCGCGGCGTTGCGGCCCTCGGCGGTGACGACATTGAAAACCGGTTCTTGCCCGCGCTCGACCCGCGCCACGTCCCGGATGCGCACCGGGTGGCCGCCATTGGCGGTGACCACCAGATTATTGATGTCTTCCGCCGAATGCACCCGGCCATCCACCGTGGTGAGGTAAAGATGATAATTTTCCTCCAGCATCCCGGCGGGCGCGATGAGATTATTTTTCATCAGCGCGCCGGTGATGTCGCCCAAACCAAGACCGGCCGCCTGCAACCGCATCGGGTCAACGATGATGTGATACTCCGGCGCGCGGCCGCCCACCAGCTCCACTCTTGCCACGCCGGGAATCCGCAGGAAAATCGGTTCCAGTTTGTAACGCGCGGTTTCCCACAACTCGGTGATGTCGCGGGTGGGGCTGGTGAGACTGACGCCGATGATGGGAAAAACGGAAAACGTCACGCGCGTCACCGAGGTGTTGGCGGTGGCGGGCAGTTCGCCCCGGATTTCCGCCAGGCGACCCAGCACGTAAAGCTCCGACTGCACCATGTCCACCTGCCAGTTGAAGAAAATGTTGATCTCCGCCGAGCCGCGTCCCGTGGCCGAACGCACCGTGACCGCGCCCGGAATTTCCTTCATCGCCTCCTCGATGGGGCGGGTGACGCTCGCCATCATTTCCTCCGTGGGCATGATGCCGTTGTTCACGAGAATCACCACGCGCGGAAAATTGGTTTGCGGAAAGACCGACGACGGCGTGTGCAGCGCCGAATAAACGCCCGCCAGGCACAAGGCCACCGCGATGAACGTGATGGCCAGCGCGTGCCGCGTGGCGAACCGGCCGAGGGTTGAGGTATGGGTCATGGGAGTGGGGACGGAGGAATTAAATAAGTGAGTTCAGACAGAGGAATGGGGACAAGGGAGTTTTTTGATGAAGTTGGCATTGATTTCAAATTGAATTCTTCTGTCGTCATCCCTTTGTCTCATTCTCTGTCGCACTTACTTGAGTACCCGCACTTTTGTTTTCTCCGGCAAGGCGTAAGCCCCGACCGTCACCACCGAAACGCCTTCCTTGAGTCCCGTTCCTTCAATTTCCACCCAGCCGTTTTCGCGCAAGCCGGTTTGCACCGGCATCTGCGTCGCTTCATCGCCATTGACCAGCGCGATGACGCTATGCCCGCTTTCATCGGTCACCACGCTTTCGCCCGGCGCGGCCAGGCAGTCGGCATGAACCGCCGTGACCACGCGCAACTGGACGAACTGGCCGGGGCGCAATCCGCTGTCCGCCGGCAACGCCGCGCGCGCCAAAACCGTGCCGTTGTTCGTGTCCACGACCGGACTGACGAACGACAGCGTCGTAGTCACCGGCGGCACGGTCAGCACCTGCACTTCTTGACCGGCTTTCATTGCGGTTGCTTCCGACGCGGGAATGGCGGCGCTCACTGCCAGCCGGTTCAAATCCATCACCTCCGCCACGACGGTGTTCACGTCCACCGCCTCGCCGGGTTTGACGTTGAGGCGCGTGACGGTGCCGGACAACGGCGCGCTGACGCGCAACAAGGCCAGTTGCGCCTCGGCATTCTGCAAATTTCGCAGCGACGTGTTTTGTTGCGCGTACAATTTTTTCTGCCGCTCCACTTCCTGTGCCGCGTAGTCTGCGGTTGCCGCGCCTGAATTCAACTCCACCAGCACGTCGCCTTTCTCAACGTGCTGGCCTTCGACGACGTTGACCCTGGTCACGACACCCGCCACCGGCGCGGCAAGCGGTGCGCCGGCGGCCGGTTGTTCCGCCGTCGCCGGCGCCGGTCCGACCGTGCCGTAACCGGTGACGCAGCTGTGCAACGTCATGCGTTTGAGCGCGCCAACCTGGACAGAGACGATTGTGGGCGTTGCTTCGTCCGACTCCGTCGTGGCGGTGTGGCTTTTTATTTTGATCAGCGCGGCAATCGCCAATCCGCCACACACCACGACCAGCCCTATGATTATTTTTTTACGGTTCATATTTGAAAAAACGTCTGAGTTCTCCGCGTGGAAACCAGGTAATCAGTTCTCATCGCATCCGGCCTTCCCTTGTGCCGTAGCAGCCGACGTAAGGAGGCTCTCACTTCCTTCGCCGGGAAAAGAATGAGTCTCCTTACGTCGGCTGCTACGGGATTCATGGATGAGGATTCTCCTGCGTGATCCGGAGCACAGCGTCAGGCAAAGTCAACGGGCTTTGGACGGCGTCCTCCAACTGGCCGAGCGCCTGCTGCGCCTTGACCACGGCATTAAGCTGATTTTGCGCGCTGGCGGCGTATTCGGCTTCGGCATTGGTCAGGGTCAACGGCTCGGCTTCGCCCGCTTGCGCTTGGGCGTGGGCGGAATCCAACTGCTTCCGCAAATCGTCCAGCAACGCCGCCGCCGTCGCCGATTTTTGCAATGCCGCGTGGTAACCGGCCAGCGCGCTGTCAATTTCGCCGATAGCCTGCGCCTGCACCGTCAAAAAATGCGCGGCCGCTTCCGCGCGTTTCGCCTTCGCCTCGGCCACTGGGCCTTGATTGTGGCTCAGGACGGGCAGTTCCAGAGTCACGCCCAGCGACCATTTGTTGTCCGTCTGGTCGAGTTCGTAACCGGGATTAAGGTGGAGATCGGGATATTGTTTGGCGATTTCGAGCTGGAGCGCGGACTGGCTGGCGGCGTATTCGGCCAGCGCGCCACGCACATCGGCGCGGTTCAAAATCGCCTCCCGCCGGACTTCGGAAGCGGTCAGGTCCTGCGGAAATTGATCCAGCCCGGCGAACGAAAACGGCACATCGTCCAGCGCGTGCAACGGCAGGCCGAGTGCATTGGCCAATTGCACGCGCGCCTGACCGTATTGGCCGGTGGCGTCCTGTCGCGCCAGCCGCGTGGTGCCCAACGTGACGCGGGCTTGCGTGACTTCATAACTGGACACGGCGCCGGCGGCAAACTGGCCTTCGAGCAGGCGGACGACGTTGCTCTGGGCCGATTCCTGCCGGGCGAGCAACGACTCGGTTTCGCGCGCAGCGTAAAGATTGAGCCACGCAGCGCGCACGCGGCTGCGGGTCTGCCACGCGACGGAAAAAAAATTCCAGCGCGCGGCTTCGGAAAGATGGTCCGCCTGGGCAATGCGCTTGCCGCGTTTGCCAGCGGTCTCAATCGGAATGTCCCACGTCAGCCCAAAAATCCATGGCGGCGGCGTGGTGATGTCGTAGGTGGGCGTGAAACCAACGGTTGGATTGGGGCGCTGGCCTGCCGTGACACGCGTGGCTTGGACCGACGCCCATTGCGCCCGCGCCTCCACCAAAGCGGGCTGATAATAAAAGGCGACCAGCGTGAGCGCGGCAAGGTCCCAGGAACGGCGCGGCCAAGGGCCGGTGACGTGATTCGTTTCGAGGAATGCCTGCAAGTCCGGGTTGGCAAGCGAACGGGTGTCAAAAGTGGCGGCGGTCTTTTCCGGCGAAATGGGCTGCGGATGGTAAGTGGCGCAGCCGGCGGCAAGAAGGAGGGACGCGAAAAACATCCAACATTCAACATTCAACATCCAACGTTGAACAACCGTCAGATATTTCGGTCTCTTCGGCTTGGACGTTCGACGTTCAATGTTCGATGTTCGATGTTTCATTTTTCAATAACAGAGCGGCAGGCGAACGGTGACCGTGGTGATTTTCAACGGCACAGATTCGATTTTGACGCTCCCGTTGTGCGCGGAAATAATCCATTGCACGATGCTCAATCCCAGGCCGCAGCCGTCCACCGCCGGGCTGTGCGCCGGGTCACCGCGAAAAAAACGGTCGAAAACGCGCGGTAAAATTTTTGGCGGAATCCCCGGTCCGCTGTTGGCAATGGTGAATTCAGCCGTGCCGCCAGCGCGACGTAAACTCATCGTCACCCGGCCTTGGGGCTGGTTGTATTTGACGGCGTTGTCGGCGAGGTTCAGCAACAATTGACGCAGACGATGGCGGTCGCCGCGCACGGTGATTTCTTCGCAGGCGGCCAGTTCCACCTGAATGCCCTGCGGTTCGGCAAGGATTTGCGCGTCGGCAAAATTGTCGCGCACCAGTTCGTCCAATCGCACCGGTTCCAGTATCAACGTGATTTGTCCCGCGTCCGCTTTGGCCAGCAGCGTGAGACCGTCCACGATGCGCGCGAGGCGGCGCAATTCATCGAGCAGGCTGGCGGCGCGTTCGCGCTCGGCGGGCGAAAGCGATTCATCGCGCAGGGCGGTTTCGGTTTCGCCGCACAAAACCGTCAATGGCGTCTTGAGCTCGTGCGAGGCGTGCAGCGTAAATTCGCGGGTGCGGTTGAACGAGTCGTCGAGCCGCGCCAGCATGCCGTTGAAAACATCCGTGAGGCGATCCAGTTCATCGCCGCTGCCGGTGCGGGGAAGTCGCTCGCTCAAATTATACGCGCTGATTTTTTCGGCTGCCTGCGTGAGCCCGGCAACCGGCGCGAGGGATTTTTTCATGAGCCACCAGCCGCCGCCAATGCTCAACAGCACCGCCGGCACGCCACACCACATCACAATGCCCGTCACGTCCTCAAACAAGTCCTGTTCGATGGCCTGTTCCGTGTGGTGACGTTCGGGATGTCTCCGCGCGCGTTCGCGGGGTTCGATGATGATCTGGTAATACAGCAGGACCCCCATGATCATCAACGCGACGAACATGACCGCCGCATACCACAAACTGAGCCGCGTGCGGATGGTCATGGCTGTTCTTTCAACAGGTAACCCGCGCCGCGCACGGTGTGGAGCAGCTTGGGTTCGAAATTCGCGTCAATTTTTTCGCGCAGCCGCCGGACGTAAACGTCCACCAGGTTGGTGCCGGGATCGAAATCGTAGTCCCAGACTTTTTCGAGAATCATCATGCGCCCGCAAAGGCGGCCGGGTGAGCGCATGAGAAATTCCAGCAGGCGGTATTCCCGCGCGGTCAGTTCAATCTCCGCTCCGCCGCGTTGCGCCCGGTGCGTGACCGTGTCCAGCGTGAGATCGGCCACGCGCAGAACGGTGGATTTGTTTTCGCCGCTCCGCCGCGTCAACGCCCGCACCCGCGCGACCAGTTCGGCCAGTTCAAACGGCTTGGGCAGATAATCGTCCGCGCCGGCGTTCAGGCCTTCGACGCGTTCGTTGACCTCACCGCGCGCGGACAACAGCAGGACCGGTATCGTGCTTTTGCGCTCGCGCAACTGGCGCAGCACGCTCAGACCGTCGCGCCCCGGCAGCATGATGTCGAGCACGATGCCGTCGAAGGGCGTGGTCCGCGCCGCAGCCAGGGCGTCGTCGCCATCGTGGCAGACATCCACGGCAAAACCTTCGGCTTGCAGCGCCTTGCGGACAAACGACGCCGTCTTCTTTTCGTCTTCAACGACCAGCACGCGCATGGGCGGATTATTTCTGCACGAAGCCGTGCCTGACGAGCTTCAAATCGCCGTCGTGACAAGAATAAGTTTGGTTTTCATGATTTTTTCTTTCGCTGGTTGTTTGCCGGTTGGCTGGCGTATGGCCATGGGTTTCAGTTCAACCCATCCGCAGGAACCCTCCCTGAACAGAGCATGAATTGTTTATCATCTGCGTTGCAGCATTTGGGTAAGGTCTTTGAGCGCCTCTTGAAACGCGGCCGTGGCGACGGGGTCGTTTTGCACGTAAGGCTGTTGCAAGTAGGCTTGGGCCAGCTCATAGCGGTTGGCGATAATTTTCAAATCGTCCGCGGTTGGATTTCTCCGATTGCTCAAGCCGTCCTGGTTGAGATCTTCAATGAGATTCCGGCGCTGGTCGGGCGAAAGTGACGGGTCGTTGATGGCCGAGTGATAAAGCTGGATGGCTTGCTCGTTCGCGCCGACATACGCGAGCGCCACGCGCCCGAGCGCCTCTTTGCTGTCTGGATCCACCACGCGACCGTCCTGGTAGGTTTGCGCGGCGATGGCGAGGCTTTTTTCGCCGAGCGTTTGCTGCAAATACCGCAACGCGCTGGCATCCACTTTGCCGTCAGGCTGCACCAGATTCGCTTGCGCCGTGCTGACATACGATGTGTCTTTGAACTGCCGTAAAACGTCGTAAAGATTGTTGCGGTCGGCAGGCTCGGTGATTTTACCGCTGGCCAGCAGGGTCCGTGTGGCCGTGAGTGCCGCGTCGTGGTATTTGCCCGGAGCCATCGCTTCCAAAAGTTGGGCGAGATAAACCAGTTCGGCCCCGCGTGCGGCGCTGTTGAGTGATTCAGAGAGAACCTGCTCGGAATCCGCCCCGCCAATCTGGCGGACGACATCAAACAGCGCGAAACGCAGTGACGGTGGAAGCAAGCTTGGATTGTTGTTGCGCTGCCGGTTGCCGCCGGTCGCCCTGCCGGCGTCGTAAGCGACATCACGATTGGAAGCGAGGAATTGCCGGATGGCGGGCAACGCGGATGGTCCGCACTGCGCGAGCTGTTCCAGCAACGACATGATGCGATACTGCGCGCGGCCTTGCGCCGGACCGGGCGTGACTTGAATGGTGACGAGTTCGTTCAGCAGGTCCTGCGGCGAGCGTTGCGCCGGTGCTGATGCGACTTCCTCCATCGGCGCGGGTCGGCGCGCCGTTGGTTTTTGCGGCGTCGCTTCGTCGCTTGCAGTTTCCGTCTGCGCGTCAGATTGGGGAACCGGAACAGGTCGGGCGGCATGCTGATGGCCAACCCAAAGCATTGCGGCGGCAAAGCCGACGCCCATCGCCAGCAATAATCCGAACAGGTTGGTTCTTTTCATTCGTGCGGGGGTTTGTCCATCCCGTACACCAAAACTTTGAACGTGCCGGGAACCATCTTGGGGCGCTGACGAGGCGACCCGGCAGCCTGCTCCGGCTGCGGCTCAAACTGGGCGGTGGGCAGATAAATTTTGTGCGTTTTGGGATCGAGCGCTATCGTGCGCGAACCGCGTTGGGTTTCCAGTGTTTGCACGACGGTCAGTTTGTCCGGCGCGTCTTCGTGCGCAATCGTGGTCGTCCCGTCGCCGCACGAGGCAAACGCGAGCTGGGTTCCCGGGTCAAACGCGTTTCCATCCACGCCCTGCCCAATCGGCACGGTGGCAAGGACTTTTCCGTTCGTGCTGTCCATCATTACCATCAGTTTGTTGCCGCAACCGAGGAACAGCCGGTGGTGTTTCACGTCAATCGCAATGCCTGAAGCTTCCTCGCCCGGCGCAATCGCCCAATGATTTGTGACTTGGTGTGTTTTGGTGTCAATCACGGCGACTTCGCTTTTGTCTTCGAGGTTGTTGAAGACGCGATGCGCTTCGGGATCGGCCTCCGCGAATTCCGGTTTGCCGCCGAGCGGAATCGTGGCGACAACTTTGCCCGATTTCGCATCAATCACCGTCGCCGACTGGCCGCGTCCGTTGAACGCATAAACTTCATTTTGTCCCGGCTCAAAAAGAATCGCGTCGGGATTTGTGCCGGTGTCCACCTTGGAAAGCGTCTGCAAGGTTTTCAGGTCAACGATGCTCACCTTGTTTTCGCGCCCGTTGCTGGTGAATCCACGATTCAATTTTGGCGCTACAGCGATGCCATGAACGCCGGGCGTATTCGTGATTTCGCCGGCGACCTGATCTTTGGCGAGGTCAATGACCACAACTCTGGCCGCGTGCGAGACGTAAAGGCGTTGCGCTGCCGAATCCACTGTGAGGGCATCCCAGCCGCCGTCACCCCCAACGGGAATTTCCTTGATTAAATGGTAAGGCCCGTCGGCGCGGCAAACCGCGACGGTCAGGCTGAACAGAACCGGCAATAGAATTTTTTTCATAGAGTGATTGGGTTAATTGAATTTATCACAACAACTTTTGCTCCTTGGCGCTCCCGGCGTCAACCATCAAAGGCCGGGACGCTTGCAGCGCCCGGCTTTGAATGTCTGGCGACGTCAATGGTTTAGTCTTTGTCTTTGGCCTTTTTCCCGGCCGCTTCCTTGGTTTCACTTTCCGCCGCTTCCTTCTCCACGGAAACCACGTCGCCGGTGATGGCATCCACATTCACTTCCGTGATGTCCTTTGTATCCGGCGTGGTGATGTCAAACGACCAGATCAACTTGCCTTTTTCCTTTTCCAATTCGCCTTCTTTGATCGTGCCGTTGGGGGCCTGGGCCAGGGCGGTTTTTTCGGCATCGGCCCGGCTGACCTTGGCTTGGGCCATGAGCTTGGCCTGTTTGGCTTCCTTATTGTGATGCTTTTCACCTTTGGTACAAACGCAGCCGGCCAGCGCACCGATGGCGAGAACAGCGATTAGAGAATGGAGGATGGAATTTTTCATGGTTTGGTCTTTGGTTTGATATTTTTGGTTTTAAAAATTGAAACGCCGCCATGAAACCTTGTGGAGATGAACGCCCGCTGAACGGCAGATGACAATTCTGTCATTTGCCGCCGCCGGGGCCGTGCAACAACGGCTGTAACCTCAACGCCAATCGTCCCCAAATCTGCCGGTCAAGCGAGCAGGCGCGAGCGAATCCATGCCCGAAAGATAATGCCCAGGGCAAGCGAAGCGCCGCCCTGGATAAGTCCCCAAAAACAAAACCCACAAGCCCCGAAAGAGCGAAAGAGCCCTACTCATTTTCATCCGGCAATTATCTCCGCTCCCGCAACCTTAGCCGCTTCGCGAAAAATCTCTCTGAAATCGTCGAGGAGCTTTGATGCAAGGGGGGCGGGGACTTCGTCCGGCACTGGGGCAACATCTTCGTTGATTGAACGAATATCCTTTGCTCTCAGCCGGGCTGAATCTTCGTCCGGCACCATCGGATTTCTTCCACACGAAGAGATGAACAAGTGTCACAACCAAATCTGGCGATCCAGTGAGCGGTATTGAATGGCTTCGGAAATGTGGTCGCTCAGGATTTTTTCCGAGCCGGCCAGGTCTGCAATCGTCCGCGCCACCTTCAAAATCCGGTCGTAGGCGCGGGCGCTTAAATTCAAATCGGCCATCGCGTTCTTGAGCAGTTCCTTGGTCGTCTCGTCCAGCGCGCAGAATTCCTTGAGTTCCTTCGGACCCATAAGGGCGTTGCAGGTGATCTTCCGCTTGTGCGCGAAACGCGACTGCTGACGTTTCCGCGCGGCCACGACGCGCTCGCGGATTTGCGCCGAGGTTTCACCCGTCCGATCGCCGGCAATTTCCTGGAATTTCACCTGCGGCACTTCCACGTGCAAATCAATCCGATCGAGCAGCGGCCCGGATATCCGGCCCAGATAATTCTGGATTTCGCGCGGCGAGCTTCTCGATTCGTGCGGCATCTTGCCGTCGGGCGTCGGGTTCATCGCCGCGATGAGCATGAATTGCGACGGAAAGGTCATGGTGCCCGCCGCGCGCGAAATGGTCACGTGGCCGTCTTCGAGCGGCTGGCGCATGGTCTCCAGCACGCTGCGCTTGAACTCCGGCAGTTCGTCCAGAAACAAAACGCCGTTGTGCGCGAGCGAAATTTCGCCCGGCGTCGGATTGACGTTGCCGCCAAGCAGGCCGGCGTCGCTCGCCGTGTGATGCGGCGTGCGAAATGGCCGGCGCGTCACCAGCGCCTGGCCCGGGGCCAGCAACCCGACGATGCTGTGAATCTTCGTCGTTTCGAGCGCCTCGTCCAGGGTCAATGGCGGCAGGATCGTCGGCAGCCGCTTGGCCAGCATGGATTTGCCGGTGCCGGGCGGGCCGATGAGCAGCGCGTTATGTCCGCCCGCAGCGGCAATTTCCAAAGCGCGTTTTACGTTTTCCTGGCCCTTGACCTCGGCAAAATCCAGGTCGTCGTCGTGCGCTTGATCGAAAATTTTGGCGATGTCCACCTTTGCCGGCGCGATTTTGATTTCGCCTTCGAGAAAGCTCGCGGCTTCGCGCAAATTTTGAACGGGGATGACCTGCAAACCTTCCACAACGGCGGCTTCGGCGGCGTTTTCCGCCGGAACGAGCACGCCAACCCTGCCATCGGCGCGCGCGCGAAGGGCGACGGGCAAAACCCCTTTGCACGGACGCACCGCGCCGGTGAGCGCGAGTTCACCCACGATGACAAAATTGTCGAGCTGGTCGGTTTCGATTTGTTCGCTGGCGGCCAGCATGCCGACAGCGATGGGCAGATCGAAGCTCGGCCCTTCCTTTTTCACGTCGGCGGGCGCGAGGTTGATGGTGGTGCGCCCCATCGGAAATTTAAAACCGGAATTGGTGAGCGCGGTCGAAACGCGGTCGCGCGATTCCTTCACCGCGGCGTCCGGCAGGCCGACGATGACGACAAGGGTGTCGCCGTAACCGGCGTTGACCTCAACTTCTACGGGATACGCTTCAATGCCATTGAGCGCGGCGGAACAGACCCGGGCTAACATGGGAAAGTTATGGTCGAACCCGGGCCGGACATCAATCCGAAATCTTAACGCAAAACACTTTGACACGAATTCCACGAATTGCCGCGAATTTACAGGGCTGAAAGCCCGAAAGAACTTAGCCCAGGGCAAGCGAAGTGGAACGAGTGCCGCCCTGGGTAAATCGTAGAAGAAACCCAAGCCCCGGAGGGGCGACAGAAGATCAACCGTGAAAGAAACAAATCACACGAAGTTTTTCCTCATCGCGTCGAAGCGCAACGGAGACGGCTCGTCCTCGATTTTGCAGGAAAAATGCAATTGGGGAGCGCGCCCGCCCGGGCGCTGTTTTCCGCGCCCTCGCGGAAAACCTCGTCCGCACGAGAAAATGCTTCAATTCCAACCAGCGACTGTGCCCGACCTGTTGGACGCGAGGCGCGTCCAGCCACGCCCGAGGCGGGCGTGCTCCCCAAATCTCACGCCTCGCCGCGCACCCGGCCGCAAACAAACCAAAAGGGGTTGACTGGTCACGACCGGGGCGCATCATGCTTGCGAACCGGTTGACTTTTTCAGATTTATGAACCTGTTTTCCATTCTGATGATTTCAATCTTATTCTGCGTACTCATGTACGCCGCCATTGGGTCGCTATACTCGGCGATAAAGAAAATAAAAAAGAAAGCCGGGTGGAAGCCATGGATGGAATGCCTGGCATCCGTTCTTCTGCTCGCTGGGATTATCGGTTTTCTCGGGTCTGGACTATCCGCGATGGGTAGGTCGAAGCTCGGCCCCTCCTTTTTCACGTCGGCAGGCGCGAGGTTGATAATACTAGACCCCTTTCAAATAAACAATGAATTTTCCCAACAAACAGCGGCACGTTACGCGACTGCCCCAGCAACGATTTTGATTTCGTCGGGTGTCAGTCCGTATAGTTCATAAACGAGTGCTTCAAACCAGCACCAGCACCGCCGCGTCCTTGGCAGACTTCACAACGTCCTCTGAAATCACGGCGAGCGGAGGCGGTAGAAACGACCGGGATAATTCGTCCACTGCCTTTCGTTCAAAAGGGTTAAAGCAAAAGAGCAAAAACTAAAATCCCCTCACACACCGAAGTCCCATGTTGTTAGCTGGGGGCTGCGATTCGATTTCGGAGTTCGGGTTAAGGTATTACTTATCCGTGTCCATCTGCTCGCGACACCGACTTTGTCGCGTGCTCGCGGAAACGGAGTTTAACGGAGACCGTGGTTGAACTCACGGAGGCGGAATGATTTCGAAGGGGATGGCCGGCAGGGCGCCCAGCGGCATCCGCTGGTTGTTGTTTGCCTTCGGCTTGGCCGCTCCGGGTTCCACCGGCCGGGGCGCGTAGCCGTTGATGATCAGGTTTCCCTTGAGGCCGGGTTTGACCCTGGCGGCGTCCGTTTGCAGCACAATCTCCACGCCGTCGCGGACCGGCGACACGTTCTGAATCGTGATTCCTTCCGGTGGATTGCTCAACTCGAACTGCGCCCGCTCCGCGAGTCTCGGCGCCGGCAGGCCAACCTGAATCCGCGCAGTCCCGCCGGGAGAAATCCGCACCGGGGTCGCACTGAGAATTTTCATCACCGCCCGCGGGTTCGGACGTTTCAACACAGCGACCTCCAGTTCCTTGACGGGAACAAGATGACGATAGGCGAACGCCTGCATCATGTCCTCGGCGGGCACGGATTGCCGTAACACCGCCCGTCCCTGAATCACCGTGCAACCTTCCAGTTTCAGGCTGACGGGTTCAGCCAGCGCCGTCGGCGGAGCGGTCAATGTGACCTGCACCCAGTTCTGGCCTGCCGGAATGGAGTCGCCGGTCAGTTTGAATCCTTCCGGCGCGCCGGCCAGAACCAGCGTGATCTGGTTGGTAAACCCGTCCTTGCGCAGGGCATAAACGGTAAGCGGAACGCTCCCGCCAGCGCGGACGTTGAGGCTGGACGGGACGACCCGCAGCGCAAAATCGGGCTGCGGCGGACTGAGGCGCAGACGATAGCTGTATTCCGGACCGCCCTTGCGCTGGGTGTCGCCGAGCCAGAGATAATAGGTCCCATTCGTCGGCAGGACCGTACTGAGATAGGAATCGGCGTGGTGCGTGTTCAACCCTGAGCCTTTGTCTTCGTTGTCATCGTTGAATGCCAGTTGTTTGCCGCCGGCATCGGTCAATTTGAGCACTGAATCCAGCGGCGAATCGAGCCGGCGCGCATAAACTTCTGCCACCACTTGGTCGCCGGCCCTGCCTTCAAACCGGAACACGTCCCAGTCGCCGGGTTGATTGATGCGCCCGTTGACGATGATGGGCAGCGTGACGGGCTGGGCGGTTTCCGACGAATCGTTCGGCTCTTTTTCCAGACATTCCGGCAGCGTGTCCAGGGCGAATGGCTGGTGGTTGTAAATCCGTTCACCTTTGGACGTGAACAATGGATAAATGCCCGGCTCCCTGCCGGTGGCATTCTCTGTTAGATTGGTCACTGGAAGGTTCCAGCCGGTCAATTCAACCAGGGTTTGAGCGCCCACCGGGCCGCCCAGCGGAAAGATGCCCGTCACCAGCGGCAGTTCGCCCAGCGCAATCCGATAGATAAAATCCTCGCGGCCACGATAGAGGGAATCCCTCACCTGAAGCAGATAAATGCCGTCCTTGGGAATTTCGCAAAAGAGCACTGGATCCGGATGAAACCAGTAATGGTCGGCATAATTCAGTTCCTTTCCGTCCGCGTCATGCAGCGATACCGCGGCCTGAAACCAGCCCGGCACGGCGTCGGCCAGGTACGGAATCAATTCCCGCGCGCTGACGGCAACGACCAACTGCTGTCCCTTGCGTGCCTGGAACCGGTACCAATCCACGCCGCCGGGCATGATCTGGCCGTTCACGACCGCCGGCAGCGTGATGCCCGTCTCGGACGCCGTGTTGGTGGCAGGCTTTTTGCCGAATCTTTCCAACATGCGGTCCAGGTCCGGGTTGACGGCCTTCGCCGCCGGCCGGGAAAATTCCGGCAGTTGCCCGATGCGGAAGATGAACGGATTTGACAACCCGGCCGGCGTTTCCAGCCGGAGATCGCGTTCGCCAGGTTCGGCGTTGGTGGCCAGCGTGATCCGGACAATGGCGGTCTCGGCGATGGCGGGATTGCCCTGCCGGTTGGGCGGGTTCTTGATGATTTTGTCCCTGATTTCGGCGAACTCCCTTTCGTCCGCGGTCGTCCAAGTATTCGTGGAGTTCGGGTCCCGGCGCACGGCCTGCCGTTCGTCCTGCAATTCCCTCAGCCGGTCCCGCATCGTGTTGAACTCCTTTTGATTCAGGGGCCGGTTGTATTCAATGACTTTCGCCTGAACGCCCGCGCCGGAGACAAACGCGTTGGTGACGTTGACCAGAAACTGTCCGCCCACCACCACCTGAAACGTTGTGCCCTGCCGTCCGCCCGCGGGATAAACGTAACCGAGATGAGGGGTGTTTTGCGCCCGGACGGTGAACGCCAACGCGAGAAGAATTGATGTGGCTAAATGCGCGTGTCGTAGCAGCCGACGTGAGTCGGCTCTAATCTCTCCGGCGTGGTAAGTGAGCCGACTGACGTCGGCTGCTACAAAATTTATAAAAGGGTTCATCGCCGTTCCACCGCTACATGATTTCCCTCAGCAGTCCGCCCGACTTCACGCCATCCGCCAACGTGGGCAGGACGCGCAGGTCGAGTCCCTGCGGGTTCGGGAGCTTCGCGTCGCCATCAATGCCGAGTAATTCGTACATGCTGCCGATGAGGTCCACCGGATACACCGGGCGTTCCTTCACCTCTTCGCCGTGTTCGTCCGAAGCGCCGACCACATGGCCGCCCTTGAATCCGCCGCCGGCGACCAGCACGGAAAACACCTTGCCAAAATGACCGCGCCCGCCGTTCCACGGGGCCTCCCACTGGACCTTCGGCGTGCGGCCAAATTCGCCGCAACACCAGACGATGGTGCTGTCGAGCAGTTTGCGGTCGGACAAATCCTGGAGCAATGTCGCCAGTCCCTTGTCCAGTTCCGGCAACTTGCGGCGCATCTCCTGGAAATGCTGCTTGTGCGTGTCCCAGCCCTTGTAGTTGATGGTCACGTAGGGAACGCCCTTCTCCACCAGTCGCCGCGCCGCCAGGCACGATTGCCCGAACGTGTTCTTGCCGTACTGCGTCCGCAGCTCGTCCTTTTCCTGCGAGAGATCAAAGACCTTCCCCGCGTCGCCCAAAATCATGTCATACGCCTGTTGTTCGGCCTGGTCGGAAGCCGCCAGTTGCGCGTCGCCCGGCATGGCGTGCTCCAGCGTGTTCAATTTTTGGAGCAACTCCCGCCGGTCCCTTTGTCGCTGCTCGGAAATCCCCGGAGCGACGACGCCTTCCACTGCGAACGGCGTTTTCGCCGGATCGCCGCCCGTGGCGAACGGTTTGTAACGCGACCCCAGAAAGCCCGCCTCGGAAAACCGCCCCTGCGGCTCGGTCACCACGATGTAGGGTGGAATGAGTCCTTTGTAGCCGGCTTCATAACCCTTGAACAGCGACACCACGGCGCCGACGCACGGAAAAACGTCGCGGCCACCGGCAGGCCGCCCGGTCTGGACCATGTAGGACGCGGTTTCGTGGGCACCGCTGCCGTGGGTCATGCTCCGGATGAGGGAATATTTGTCCGCCTGTTTTGCCAGCAGCGGCAGCAGTTCGCAGATTTTGATTCCGGGCACGTTGGTTTCGATGGGCGTTTTGAACGGGCCGCAATAATCGTTCCCCGCCTCCGGTTTGGGATCGAATGTGTCCAAGTGCGATGGCCCGCCCCACAGCCAGATTTGGATGACCGCCTTGGCTTTCGGGTTGACCGGCTGCGGCCCAGCCAGCACACGAAAACCCAGGCCGTTGACCAGCATCAACCCTGCCGCGCCAAAGAATCCGCACCGCATCGCCTCCCTTCGGGAGATGGGATTGCCACCCAAAGTTGAAAACACACCAGTTGAATGCCGTTTCGACAATCGGCCGCTCGAAGGACGCTTCATACAATAAAAACAGACGTTTTGTTGGTGAATGACGTTACACCACTTCAAGGCTGTGCGCGACATTCATCACGTCGTTTTCCCGAACCGGTTCCACATTACCGGGCGCCCGTTCTTAGCTGGCAGCTTGTCCCAGCTCAAGCATGCGAGCTTCGCCTGCGCACAACCATCTTCCCAACTTTTGTCCCATATGCGACAAAAGTTTGTCATACAGATCAAGACTTGAACGTACGCAATTGCCGCCCAGCTTCTCGCAGCACCTCCACCCGCCGTCGCCATGCTCGTTGCCCCAGATAATCGGACGGCAAAATTCGCTCGGGCAGAAGCGGATCGTTCGTTACCGCATCCATCCATGTCTCGCGCTCGGCCGCCGCCCACCTCAACAAAGACTTTGCCGCCGTTTCGTTGCGCAGCGTCCCGCCCGGCCGCTCGCCGAGGATTTTCAAATGCCGGGCATAGCGGCGGTTGATGCGTTCGAAGTCCCAGGCGCCTGCGACGATTTCGGCGTCGGATTCCCCCGCGCAAGGCCGCGCCTCCAGCAGAATGAGCGATTCCACGTTGACCTTCCCGCCGACGAGAATTTGCCGTTCTTCCTCAAGCGAGTCCGGTGTGATCCACACGCTGTTTTGAAGGTATCCGAAGCCTTTGTCCCGCAAATAACGTCGCAGCCGCGTGCGACTTGAGTTCTGTGCCGTGGGGACATCGAACAACACAAGCCGCCAGCGCCCGTCCCACTCACGCGACCACCGCACCTGCGGATCCCGCCCACCCAAGGCATGCAGCCGCCCCTGCCAGGTGAGACGATACACGCGGTCGTCGGGCACGGCATGGTCGCGTTCCAGAAATTTCTTCGTCTCCAACATGGCGATTTGCTTGAGAAGCCCATTGCGGTAGGCCCAACTCTCGTAGGAATCCGTCAGGTTGCGAAAGGTAGGCCACATCAGCTTCTCTGTGGACCAGAGCAAGAGGTTTAGAAGTTCTTCAGTCTTGGGTTTCACAGTAAAAGAATAAGCGAACGGCTTGTTTGTGGCCATCCCAAACTTTGTCGCATATGGGACAAATTTTGGGATAAGTGGAGCAGGAGCGGGCGTGTGCTTTAAAAAAATTGTTAGGACGTGGCCGTACGCATTTTGATCCGTGCTCAGTGCCGGTAAAGAAATTCCGCGCTGTTGATCAAGGCCCACGTGATGTCCAGCGCCGCCGCGCGGTTGTCCGCGCCGCCGGACGGGAAATATGCCTCCGCAATCCGGAGTTCTTCCTCCGTCGGAAAACGCGAAAGAATCGCCAGGTAAAGTCCGGTGACCACGTCACGCGGATTGTTCCGGGTCTTGAGCAGGTATTTAATCTTCGGGCTTTGCTCGATCTTGCGCTGGATGTGGCTCGAATTCAGCAGGTGCAGCCGCTGGGCGGCGGTGGGCTGGTTGTTGCGCTCGGATTCCAGGCCGGTGTCGCGCGGCGGGCGGCCGAACATTTCCAGGAACGCACTGGAGATGCTTCCGTCTGGCAACGCAATCGAGCGTTCCTTTTCAGGAATGAACGTGAACGGCTCCGGTATCGCGCTGGAATATTTCTCCGTCGTGCCGGTGATCTCACACAAGGCGTCCGCCAGCACTTCCGCATCAAGCTGGCGCACCGGGTAAAAGGCGAAATTGGCCGCAGCCTCCGGTTTGATGCTTCGGGGAATGGAAGACAACTGGTAGGTCTGCGAGTTCAATATCAGCCGGTAGAGATGTTTCAAATCGTAATGCGACGCGACCAGTTCCTTTTCCAGGAACGCCAGCAGTTCGGGGTTGCTCGGCGGGTTGTCCGGACGGATGTCGTCCGGTTCCTGAATGATGCCGCGTCCCAGCAGCCAGGACCAGGCGCGGTTCACGATGCTGCGCGCGAACCGGGGATTCTTCGCGTCAATCAACCAGTCGGCGAATACTTCGCGCGGATCGCGGTCGGGTGAAAGCTTGACGGTTGTGCCATCGGGAAACGTTGCCGTGGTCTGCGCGTTCGTCGAGGCGGGATTGAAGAAGACGATTTCCTCCTTCCATTCCGCCGTGGTCTTCATGCCGATCTGTGAAAAAAACGCCGCCATGCCGGCCAGTTTTTCCGCAGGCCATTTGTCGGCGCGTTCGCCCATGAACGTCAGCGCCACGATTTGCGCGGTGCCTTTCGGGTCGCGGTTTTGCATGGCGCGGTAGAAATTGGCCGGAGGAACCTGGAAATTGCTGCCGCTGGCCGTGAGTAATTCGCGGACGAACTGGTCGTAAGGCTTGTTCTCTTCGATGGCCGTCCGGATCCAGCGATGATACGCCTGTGCGGCGTTGGGCCACAAATTGATGGGGAACTCCGCCTTCACCCGCAGCAGGTCGCTCCACTTCATCGCCCAGCAATCCGCAAATTCATCGCGCGCCAAAAGCTGGTCAATGAGTTTGCCGCGCTTGTTCGGATCGCGGTTCAGGATGAAACTGCTGGCTTCGCGCGCGGACGGCAGCGTGCCAATCACGTCCAGATAGGCGCGCCGGACAAACACCGCGTCGGAACAGAGATTGGCCGGTTGGATGTCCAGTTGCTCCAGTTTCCTGAAAACCAGTTGATCAATTTCACCTGCCGGCGTCAGCTTGGCCGGGCTTTCATACGGGCCGGCCTGCGCCCGGGCGGCAATCGTTCCTGTCAGGGCGGCCATCAGGACAAGCGTTGGGATCACGGGCACTCTCATGGCAATATAAAGTGTTGCGGGTTTGCTGCCTGCCCTTGCGATGCCGGGATTTGAATCACAACCAAGGTATTCGACGAATATTTTGACCGGTTGGTTACGGGCACGATAACCCCGAATACCGAAACCCGAAAGCCGAAAGAAATCCGAAAACCGAGGAGCGAAATCCAAAAATCCAACGTTGTCCGGCGGCGTGGCTTTGGTTCGGAATTTGGATTTTGGACCTCTTTCGGGTCCCGGCCTTCGGTTTTCGGATTTCAAGGTCAACCATTTCACTGTAACTCAACTGCTGAATTTTCCGTCGTAATAAACAGCAACTGCCGTAAAATGGAGATGTATATGCCTGCCGAAACCGTGCCTTCCCGGGATGCAACCCAGCCATGCGCTGCTCCCGCGCGCATCCGCCGCCAACACGGCGACGGACTCGACCTCGTCGCAGTCGAATCCCCGCCGGTCACGGAGCTTCACCTGACCGTGACGCCGATGAAGGGTGAATCCATCAACGCCATGGCCGAGCGTCTCACCGAAGCGTTGAACTCGTGGGATGCCACGGTGGTGCGACAAATTGTTTTTGGTTCGACGGCGGCATATCCGGCAACGCTCAAAACCTTGCGACAGGTGCTGGACGACCCCGAATTGCCGGTCGCCTGGGTGGAGGGAGCCAGTTGCGGCGACCATGCCATAGCCGGAATCCAAATCCATGCCATAGCCGGCGCGCGCGTCCGGACCCTCTCCGGCAACGGTCGCCCCCTGGCGCGCACATGGGAGGATGCGCTGGCGACTCATTGCGTGGTCAATACGATTTTGCCAACGCGGACGCAGGCCACGCCGTCGGAACAGACCCGTGAAGTCTTTGAAAAGCTTCAAACCGGCCTGGCCTCGGCGGGCATGACCATGAAAGACCTCGTGCGGACGTGGTTTTATCTCGACGACATTCTGTTGTGGTATGGCGAGTTCAACCGCGTTCGGAACGACGTTTTCGCGCACAACGAACTGCGACCGCACAGTCTTCCCGCCAGCACGGGTGTGGGTGGCCGCAATCCGATGGGCGCCGCGCTGGCCGCCGCCGTGTGGGCAGTCCGCCCGCATGACCCGGCCGCCAAAGTGATGCATTTTGCCCCGTCGCCGGAACAGTGCCCTGCGCCGGCCTACGGAAGCGCCTTCAGTCGCGCGGTTGAAATCGGTTCCGCCGGATTCCGCCGGCTGCTGGTTTCGGGCACGGCCAGCATTGCGTCCGACGGAAAAACGGAACACGTCGGCGATGCGCGGGCGCAAATCGAGCGCTCGATGCAGGTGGTGGCGGCCATTCTCGAATCGCGGCGTATGACGTTTGCGGACACCGCATTCGCCACGGCTTTTTTCAAGTCACCTGCCGATGCGCCGTTGTTTGCGGACTGGCTGGCGCGGCACGGACAGCAGTCCATGCCGGTGGTCAGCGCGGGTTGCGACATCTGCCGGGACAATCTGCTGTTCGAGATCGAGCTTGAAGCCGTTCAGGCCGGCGGTTGAATCCAAAAACTGCAATTGGGATGGCCGCGAATAAGCACAAGAGTCACAAAACGGCGTAGCCGCAACAAAACTTTTTGGAGTGCGGCGGGAAGCGAAGCGCCACGCCGCTTTGGAAGTTCGGTCCGCAGTCGAAAAGCGGTGTCGCCGCTGCGCTCTGCCACCGCAGTCCAAAATCTTCGCAGACAAACCAAAAGGGGTTGACTGGTTATGGCCTGGGCGCATCATGCCCGCGAAGTCAGGATAGAGCGGGAAGGGACAAGGCATTCGGACTTTGGCTTTTCCCGGCAAAAGACATCCAATGACAAAGTGAGTTTGGCTGAATAAGACTGTTCGGCCACAGTACGCGCACTGTAAATCGGTGTGAAACTAAGGCATGAAATTGAGATTTCCTGATTTGTGGATTGTTGCCGTTTTTGGTGTTGGACTGGCTCAAAATCTTTGGGCGTCCCAAGACTTGCCCGTGCAGTTTACGGCTGGAACGGTGCGGTTGGCCGGCACGCTCACCCTGCCGGACACTCCGGGTCCGCACCCGGCTTTGGTGCTGATTCAGGGAGGGCAGGCGATCGACCGGGATGACTCCCACTACGGCGGTCGGTACAAGATTTTTAAAATCATCGCCGAAGATCTCGCGGCACATGGATTCGCCACCTTGCGCTATGACAGTCCGGGTATTGGTGGCTCGACCGGTGGAGAGTGGGGTCAGCGAACCCTTAATGATCGGGCCGATGAAGTCGCCAATGCGATCCAATTCCTCAAGCAAGACACGAGGATTAATGCCCGGCGCATCGGTCTTTTGGGACATAGCGAAGGCTCGGATGTGGCAGTGCTGGTTGCGTCGAAAAACCAGGACGTAGCCTTTCTGGTATTGCTCTCGCCTCACGCGAAACCTATGCGAGAAGCCTTTTCCGCGTTACGGGCTGGCCAGCTCAAGGAGAAGGGCGTCTCTGAATCGAAGGAAGCTAGAGCGGATTGGGATGACTTTTATGCCCGCACCGTCTGGCCGGCAGTTAAAGAAGGCCAGACCAACTGGCAGGGAATCATCGAACAAGCGAAGGCGATTGCGCGGAAAGCCTATGACAAGCTGCCCCTGCCGGAACAATCAAAGTTCAAAGACTCCGACACCTACTTTCAATCATCGCTGGACAACTCCTATCTGGCAGCTGTCCAAACGGCCATTCCCCATGTGCAATCGGTCGTGAATCATGATCCGTTAAAATTCTACCGACAAATCCGTTGCCCGGTGCTTCTGGTGGGTGGTGAAGCCGACTCCTTCGCAGCGGACGACCTGCCGGCACTGACTGACGCAGTCCGCCAGAGTGGCAACACGAACTGTATCACGAAGTTTATGCCCAGGGCCGGTCACATCCTCAACAATCCTGCCGTTTCACGGGAGAAACTCGTTCCGGAACTGTTACCAACCGTTTCCGGCTGGCTTGAAAGCGTAGCGAGTCCGACCCAATGAAATTGCCGAACAAACCAGATGCAGTGAACCCGGCGATGACGTTCCGGTTGACAATCGAGGGTCAACGGCACCGTGTCGCTGAAGAGGACATTCTACGGAATTACCCCTTCACCTACCGTCAATTGACAGACCAACTCCGGCGCAGATATTCGAACTTCATCGAGAACAGAAATTACCATCGCATTCGCAATGCGAATTGAAGGAGAGAAGAAATTCTCGGTCATACGTGCACTTGACCCGCGAAATCCCAAGAGCGCGAAGCAGCGATTTTATAATCCGAATATTTTGGGAGAGTTCGACAAACATTACAAAAAACGCACTAAAGGCGAATAGCCGTAGCTGCCGTCAAGATTGATGGAACCGAGCGAGTCAATCTTACTTCGCCGCCAGCAACTCGTTCACTTTTCCCATTACGGCAAAGGCGTCGGCCACGTAAAGCACGTCGGCTTTGCCGCGCGCCCAGCCGCAGTTCGGGTCCAGGCTGATGGCGCGGCGCTCGTTGATGAAACGCCAGCCGACGGTGTGCGGTTCCTCGCCGTGACAGCAGGTGCTCAGTCCCTTCGGATGACGCGGCGTCGAGCCGGTCTGGCCAATCTGGTTCAGGTGCGACAAAAACGACAGCACGGCCTGGCCTTCGCCGCCGATGTCCACCAGCGATTTGCTGCTGCCCAGCGACGCGCGGGAGAGTTGGAGAAAACCGCGGATGTGTTTTTCCGCTTCCGGCACGTGCGTCTGGCCGTCGGCCTGTTTCTTCGTCCAACCCGCGCCGGTGACGAAGAGCAATTGCGCGTCGGGCCGGATGGTTTGCGCGTCGGCCTTCGGCTCGCGAATGCCAATCACCGTGGTGCGTTTGCCGGAGTCCGGCAGATTCACGGTCACCGTTTCAATCTTGGCCGTGCCGGCGCCGCATTCGCAGGCGGTCTGGCTGCCGGGGTCAATGAGAATGAACCAGGGCCGTTGCGCGCGGGTGAGCGTGGCTTCCATGCGCTGGCGGTAATACCAACGGTTGATGGCCGGCTTGCCGCCCGCATCGGCCACGCCGGTTACGTGGGTGTCGGCGCGTCCGCCGAGGCGTTGTGCGACGCCCGGCAGCACGCGCGCCCAGCGCGACGTCGCCGGAGCAACGACGAGCGTGGCCTGGGCCGCTTTGCAAATCGCTTCGGCTGCCGCGGCGTCGGAGGCGTAGCGCGACTGGGCAAAGTCCTTGCCGGCCACACCGAAATATTTCGTGGCGGGGCAGGCGGCGATGGAATCCGCAGCCGCCTGGACGGTTTCGCCGACCAGCCCCACGACGAGGCTGGAGCCGGCAAGAGCCTTGTTCAAAATCCGGGCCGCGTGAAGCGCTTCGCGGGCGGATTTGGCGAGCGAGCCGTCGGCTTCGGTGTGGGCGAGGAGTAAAATGTTTTCCATAATCATTTTATTGGGAGGGACGCCGTGTCGGCGTCCCTGATATTTGGGACGGCAACATGCCTTCTCTCCCGGCTTCTATTTCTTTATCCACTCGACGATTTCCTTTGCGATGTCGTCCGGCGACTTGTCCTTCACGATCTTGGTTTCGCGCAATTGTTTCGGGAGCGAGACGCTCGCGAAACTCAACCCTTCACCGGCGAGTTTCACCGGTTTGGCTTTTTGCAACGCGGGCATCACGGTGCGCATGTTCACCATGCCCACCTGCGGGTTGTTCTTAGGTTCCGGCAGATTGCCGGTGGCCCAGCCGAGCAGGGCGGGCGCGCCGGCGCATTTTGAAATTTGATGTTTGCCTCCCTCGATGCGCTCCAGGATTTCCAGCGAACCGTCGGCGGCGATTTTCAGTTCATCCACGCCCTGGAACTGGTCGGTGATGCCGAGGCGTTCGCCGACCATCTGCATCGTGGCGCCCGCGCCGCGCGACGCGGATTCCCAGCCGCCGAACACGAGCAGCTTGGATTTGTCGAGTCCGGGGATGGCCTGGATGGCATCGGCGAGGGCGGCGGCGACTTCCGCGGCCTCGGTGAACCCGCTGGCCGGACCGTCGAGCGCGACGAGTTCAAACGGCACCTTCTGCGCGACGGTCATCATTACCTGCTGAAGCTTGGCCTTGGGGCCGAGGCTGACGAGCCAGACTTTGCTGCCGGGCGCGTTCTTCACGAGATTCGCGGCTTCATAGAGCGCGTGACTCGCCCACGGGTCGAGGATGGCGGGCAGCATCATTTCATTTTTCAACGCGGGACCGCCCGGGCCGGTCACCGGCTCCAGGGTCTGGAGCGGATCGGGCACGATGCTGCCGCAAACGACAATTTGATAGGCTGTGCTCATAGTGTTGATTTCAGCTTGTCCCTTTCAAGCGTGCAGTTCCGACGGTTTGCAAAGCCGGACCTCCAACGCTCCAAACCGCTTCGCATAGGCTGGCTCGCTCGAAGGCGTCACCAGATAGTTCCGCCCTTTGGGATAGTAACTGCGAAATACCTTCAGCGCCGCGCTGTCGAAGGCGGAGGGATCCCACTTGCATTCGATGGCGTCCACTTCATCCCGACGACGCACGAGGACAAAATCCAGTTCGTGACCCAGCTTGTCGCGCCAGTAGCGCACCGGCTCGTCCGGGAAATGCGCCTGCAAATGTTCCAGAACAAAGTGTTCCCACAGCACCCCAAAATCATCCGACCGCAACGGATCCCAGCCGCGCGCAAAACTCACAAAGCCCGTGTCGAAGGCATACACCTTGGCCTGCTTGACCAGTTCGTGCTGGCCGCTGCCGTGGAAGGGGCGCACCAGCGTGACCGCGTGCGTGATTTCCAAAGCGCGCAAATGGCTTTCCACCGTGGGCCGCGTGATACCCAGCGCACTGGCGGCTTTGGTCACTTCAAATTGTCCGCCGCTCTGGCGCAGGACATATTCAAACAGCGCATTGAAACGGTTCATGTCCCGGAAGCCGAAAAGCCGCTGAATATCGCGGGCGAAAAACGAATCCATCCATTCGCGATAAAACGCGGGCTTCTTGGCCTCCGCCAGCAGCGCCGGCGGCAGGCCGCCATGAAACAATCGTCGCGCCAGCGCCACGCCGAACGCGGGCAGTTCGTCCCACGTTACCGGCGTCAGATGCACCAGCCGCTTCCGGCCCGTCAACGTGTCGCGGAACTTCTTGCTGGCCGCAAGTGTCGAGGAGCCGGTGGCGAGAATTTTCAGATTTGGAAAGCCATCCGCGCCAATCTTGAGCATACGCGCTGGATCACGAAGTTGATGAACCTCGTCGAAAATTACCACCGGCTTCGAACAGCCGCGAAAGAACATCTGCGGATCGCGCACCATGTCCTCGACCGTGGGCACGTCGCAGTTGACGTAAAGCGCACGGCCTTTGCCGAGGCTTTCGGCCAGCGTGGTTTTGCCGCAACGGCGGACGCCGCACAGCCATGCGATAGGCGCTTCGCGCCAAGCGGCCTCGATTCTTTCAAGCCAGAACGGTCTCGGAATCATGCGGGCGTAGGATGCGCCAGGTTCTACCAAATGTAAAGTATGGTAGCGCGGCAATCGTGGCCCGCCCACGGATCAAGGACGGCGGGCAGCATCATTTCATTCTTCAACGCCGGCCCGGCCGGCGACGCGACGGGTTCAAGCGTCTGCAATGGATCGGGCACGATGCCGGCGCAAACGACCATTTGGAGTGGAGAAGTCATAGATTTGGAAATCAGTGGTTGCCAATTGTGGCTCTGTAAAATACCTGTGCGGTCATTGGGGCAATTTTGCGTGAATGGTGCGGCAAATCTGATCGGCGATTTCTACGGCTTCCCTGGCCATTTGCTCCTCCACCTCAACTGGCACGCCAGGATAGCGGATGTCCACCGCAAAATCGCTCAACTTCACGCAAGCTGGTCGCAAGGCAGAAAAGGTCGCATCCAATTGCGCGCAAGCGTCCACGAGTTGGGCCAGATCATGCGTCCGTTCCGGCTTCACGCCCCGACACACGAGGAAAGACTTCAAATACTTTTCCGCCGCCTGCTGGCAGTGAAAACAAATGACACCCCACGGCTTCTGGGCCGCGTTCAATTCGTTGCGGATGCACAACCGGTCCTCCTCCGCCTTGACCAGCCACGCGCGGAATTCAGCCGCCGGGTCGCTCATACAAGACCTTCCCCTCGCTTTCAATGTCCGGCACCAGCGAGATCAGCGAATCCCGCTCCCGGATCACCTCTTCCGGCGTTTTCACGATCAGGTCCATGCCCCACCACTGGCGCTCGAACAACTCACGGATTTGCGTGCGCCGCTTGATGGGATGGAGGTTGGTTTCCATCTCAATGAACAAATCAATATCGCTGTTCTCGCGTTGGCCGCCGCGTGCGCGGCTGCCAAAGAGGATGATGCGCCGCGGATTGAACGCCGCCACAATCTTGCGGACAATCTCCTGGATCAAGACCTTGTCCACCATGGGGCGCTCCATCGGTTTCAGAACTCGTTCGCTCATCGTGGAAATAGAATAGCCGCCTTTGGCACCCGCTGAAAGACCCTTTTTGAAAAAACCATTTTGCTGGGAGCGGGCAGCATCATTTCATTTTTCAACGCCGGCCCGGTGGGCGACGCGACGGGTTCTAGCGTTTGCAGCGGATCGGGCACGATGCTGCCGCAAACAACAATTTGATAGGCTGTGCTCATAAAATTTCAGGTTGGCTGCGAAAGGGGCAAAAGGCGCAAAAGAATTTTTCTCCGTG